>ENA-OURN01000035-OURN01000035.1-human-gut-metagenome-genome-assembly--contig:-NODE-35-length-75791-cov-103.718_pt1 | contig 75791 bp, 64 predicted proteins | sample MGYA00242099_ERZ508987 | MGnify/ENA primary metagenome ERZ508987 (study PRJEB26280, sample SAMEA2531405) | human gut metagenome | biome: human gut; feature: human-associated habitat; material: faeces... | reverse complement strand
AGTAGGTAGCCGCCTCCTTTTATCAAGAGCCTCAGATTTCGAAAGATTTCTGAGGCTTTTTTGGTCTTTTTATCTGCTCATGATGTTTTTTATCAGCAGATGACGTTGATTACACGGATTTTTATTATCTTTGCAGCATGATTTGGACCGATAGAATACGACAGGTGAAGATTTTTTTGGTGATAGCGGCAGTGTTTATTGCTGTCGCCTCTCTTGTTGTGTCTCATTTTCTGGTTCGTGATCTAGCAGAAGAGGAACGCACCCGTATGGCGGTTTGGGCTGAAGCTATGCGTACGCTCAATAATGCCGATGAGAATACTGATTTGAACTTGGTATTGAAGGTTATCAATGAAAATAATTCCATTCCGGTTATTGTAATGGATTCTGAAAACCATGCTCAGACTTTTCGTAATGTTGATGTTGAAGGGAAAGATTATGCAGATTCCCTTGCTTATGCTTCTGCCATTGGTCAGCGGCTCTTGAAACAAGGCAAGAATATTAAAATTGAACTAGATGATTCAACGCATGACTATATTCAGGTTTGCTATGATGAATCCCTCATGATACGACGTCTGTCAGCTTATCCTTATATTCAGTTGGGGGTAGTCATGCTCTTTGTGGTTATAGCCATCTTTGCTTTGCTTACTTCCAAAAGAGCGGAACAGAACAAGGTGTGGGTGGGGTTGTCTAAAGAAACTGCTCATCAGTTGGGTACTCCAATTTCCAGTCTGATGGCTTGGATTGAAATTCTGAAGATGAATTATCCGGATGACGAACTCATTCCTGAAATGAACAAGGATATCCAGCGTTTGCAACTGATAGCAGACCGTTTCTCAAAGATAGGTGCCCTGCCAGAACCTGTTCCTGCAAGTTTGAACGAAGTGATGAATCATGTTATAGACTACATGGATCGTCGAACATCGAAGAATGTTAAAATGGTGAAGGAAATACCTGAACAGGATGTTATCGTTAAGATGAATGCTTCTCTCTTTGAATGGGTGATAGAAAATCTGTCGAAGAATGCTGTTGATGCTATGGGAGCAAATGGTGGACAGATTACGCTCCATGTGGAAGAAACAGATGATAAAGCTATTATAGAAGTTTCAGATACAGGAAATGGTATAAGAAAAAAGGATTTGAAGAATGTATTCCGTCCCGGTTTTACTACCAAAAAGCGAGGCTGGGGCTTAGGTTTATCACTAGCTAAACGAATCGTAGAAGAATACCATCATGGTAAAATATGGGTAAAAAGTACAGAAATTGGGCATGGAACCACCTTCAGAATCGAGTTAAAGAAAGAATAATCAATTAATAATGAGTGATTTTAGTGATTTTTACATAAAAAATTATTTTATCTCAAAAATTATTTGTAACTTTGCAGCCCGAAACAATATAGTATATATTGAATATGTGTAACATAGATTCTTTTAAGATTGATTTGAAAGCTTTACCTCAAGGTATAACCGAAAAGGAATTTAAGCTTACCAATGAATATTTTGAGGCAATCGATGCTCCTGATGTTCAGAGAGGCGAGTTGTCAAGTAGTCTGTCTGTCAATAGGACGGACGACTTCTTCGAACTCAATTTTCATACAGAGGGAGTGGTTCACATACCATGCGACATCTGTTTGGACGATATGGACCAAACCATTGAGACTGATGACAGACTTGTCGTAAAATTCGGAGAAGAGTACTCAGAGGATGATGAACTGGTGACTGTGGCCGAGAACGAAGGAATGCTCGATGTCGCTTGGTTTATCTATGAATTTATAGATCTCAATATTCCCATCAAGCATGTGCATGCACCTGGAAAATGCAACCCTGCTATGATTGAAAAGCTCAATGAGCATTCTGCCGCCCGAAGCGGTGAGGAAGAAGAGGAAACTGTAGATCCACGCTGGGAAGCTCTATTGAAATTGAAAAAATAAAAATTAAAATTTTAAACATTTAAAAATTATGGCACATCCTAAAAGAAGACAGTCAAAGACACGTACACTTAAGAGAAGAACTCATGATAAGGCAGTAGCTCCTACATTGGCAGTTTGCCCTAACTGTGGTGCATACTATGTATACCACACTGTTTGCCCTACTTGCGGTTACTATCGTGGTAAGGTTGCAATCGTTAAGGAAGCAGCTGAATAATGGGTAAAATTAATGCTGTAATTACAGGTGTCGGTGGCTACGTGCCAGACTATATCCTCAACAATGAGGAATTGTCTCGCATGGTAGATACTACAGATGAGTGGATTACCACCCGTGTGGGTATCAAAGAGCGCCGCATCCTTACAGAGGAAGGCCTCGGAACCAGCTATCTGGCGCGTAAAGCTGCCAAGCAGTTGATTCAGAAGACTGGCGTTGATCCAGATACAATCGATGCACTGATTGTAACAACCACGACACCTGACTACAAGTTCCCTTCTACAGCATCTATCGTCCTCGGTAAGCTGGGCTTGAAGAATGCTTTCGCATTTGACTTCTCTGCAGCTTGCTGTGGATTCTTGTATACCCTTGATGTTGCTGCAAGCATGATTCAGAGTGGTAGATACAAGAAGATTATTGTGATTGGTGCTGACAAGATGTCTTCATTGGTAGATTACACAGACCGTGCTACTTGTGTTCTCTTCGGAGATGGAGCAGGTGCGGTTTTGGTGGAGGCAACTGAAGAGGAGAACGTTGGTGTTCAGAACTCATACCTACGTACAGATGGACTAGGTTTGCCTTTCCTTCACATGAAGGCTGGTGGTTCTGTTTGCCCTCCTTCACATTTTACAGTTGATCATCGCCTGCACTATCTTTATCAGGAAGGTCGTACTGTATTCCGTTACGCAGTAACAGATATGAGCAACGACGTGATGAAGATCATGGAAATGAACAATCTGAAGGCTGATGATGTGAACTGGGTAATTCCTCATGAGGCTAATCTCCGTATTATTGAGGCAGTAACCAAGCGTGCTGGAATTCCACTTGAGAAGGTGGTTGTAAACATCGATCATTATGGAAATACTAGTGCAGCAACAATTCCATTGGCACTCTGGGATGCTGAAAGCCAATTGAAGAAGGGCGATAACGTCATCTTCACAGCATTTGGTGCAGGATTTGTACATGGCGCTTCTTTCTATAAGTGGGCGTATGATGGCGCTGCTTACGGAAAGTAATCTATAAAAATAGGATAGAATAATTATCTATATAAGGAAACGCATCTTTCTTATTTCTCTATAAATAAGTAAGGATGCGTTTCTTTAGCTTTAAAACAATAGAGCTTAACTTCTTGATAGTAAATTTTGCTAAATTCAATTTTTTATGCATAAAGCTGGTTTCGTAAATATAGTAGGTAACCCTAATGTGGGAAAAAGTACCTTGATGAATCAATTGGTGGGTGAACGTATTAGTATTGCAACTTTTAAGGCTCAGACAACCCGTCATCGTATCATGGGTATTGTGAATACTGATGATATGCAGATTGTATTTTCTGATACTCCTGGTGTTTTGAAGCCTAATTACAAGATGCAGGAGATGATGCTTGCCTTCTCTGAGAGTGCATTGGCGGATGCTGATGTGCTGCTTTATGTGACTGATGTGATAGAAAACCCTGAAAAGAACATGGAATTCTTGGAAAAGGTTAAGAAAATGCAGATTCCTGTACTCTTGCTCATCAACAAGATTGATCAGAGTGATCCGAAAAAGTTGGGTGATATTGTTGAAAAATGGCACTCTTTGTTGCCTAATGCAGAGATTCTTCCTATTTCAGCGAAGAATAAATTCGGAACGGATATGCTCTTGAAGCGCATTAAGGAACTCTTGCCGGAATCTCCTGCTTTCTTTGATAAGGATCAGCTGACAGACAAGCCTGCCCGTTTCTTCGTTTCAGAGATTATCCGAGAAAAGATTTTGCTCTATTATGATAAGGAGATACCTTATTCTGTAGAGGTAAGAGTGGAGCGATTTAAGGAAGATGAAAAACGTATCCACATTAATGCGGTGATTTATGTTGAACGTGATTCCCAAAAGGGTATCATCATCGGGCACCAGGGTATCGCATTGAAAAAGGTGAATACCGAGAGTCGTAAGGCTTTGGAAAAGTTCTTCGACAAGAAAATCTTCTTGGAGACTTTCGTAAAAGTTGATAAGGATTGGCGCAGCTCTCAGCGAGAACTTGATGCCTTTGGATATAATCCGGAATAATTGATAGTTAAGAGTTAATAGTTTAAAGACGCCCTTAATAACTATAAACTATCAACTGTAAACTATCAACTAAAATAACTCCTCCCTGAATGTAATCGAGGGAGTGACTCTCGCCAAAAGAGCGAGGGCCGGAGCAAGGTCAGCTTCGGCAAATTATTAACTTGGATGCAGAGACCACATCCTTGAATACCTCCTAAAAGGAAGGAGGATAATGACTGTTTATGGCAAATTTAGTAGCTATTGTAGGACGCCCTAATGTGGGTAAGTCTACTTTATTTAATCGTTTGACTCAATCACGTCGCGCTATCGTTAGTGATACTGCCGGTACTACTCGTGACCGTCAGTATGGTAAGTGCAGTTGGAATGGTAGAGAATTTTCGGTTGTTGATACCGGTGGTTGGGTTGTAAAATCTGATGATATTTTTGAAGATGCTATCCGCAAGCAGGTGCTTGTTGCTACCGAAGAGGCTGACCTGGTTCTCTTCCTGGTAGACGTTAACACGGGCCTTACTGATTGGGATGAGGACGTGGCGCTTATTTTGCGTCGTGCCAAATTGCCAGTTATCCTTGTTGCTAACAAGGTTGATAACAGTGCTGAGTATTATCAGGCTGCTGAGTTCTACAAGTTGGGCTTGGGTGATCCTCAGTGTATCAGTGCTGCTACAGGTGGTGGTACTGGTGATTTGCTTGATATGATTTTGGACAAACTTCAGGACAATCCTGAGGAGGCAATCGAAGAAGATATTCCTCGTTTTGCGGTAGTAGGTCGTCCGAATGCTGGTAAGAGTAGCATTATCAATGCTTTTATCGGTGAGGATCGTAATATCGTGACAGAAATTGCTGGTACTACACGTGATAGTATCTATACCAGATACGATAAGTTTGGTTTCGATTTTTACCTGGTTGATACAGCTGGTATCCGTCGTAAGAATAAGGTAAGCGAAGACTTGGAATTCTATTCTGTGATGCGTTCTATCCGTGCCATCGAGAATAGTGATGTCTGCATCCTGATGCTTGATGCTACCCGTGGTATCGAAACCCAGGATATGAACATCTTTCAGTTGATTCAGAAGAACAACAAGAGTCTGGTGGTTGTAGTAAACAAATGGGACTTGGTTGAGGAGAAGAATCAGAAGGTAATTGATACTTTTGAAAATGCTATCCGCAAGCGTATGGCTCCATTCGTAGACTTTCCTATCATCTTTGCTTCGGCCTTGACTAAGCAGCGTATTTTCCGAGTATTGGAAACTGCCAAGGATGTTTACCAGAACCGTAAGGCTCATATTGGAACTTCTAAGTTGAATGAGGTGATGTTGCCTATTATTGAGGCATATCCTCCACAGAGCGTAAAGGGTAAGTATATCAAAATTAAGTATTGCACCCAGTTGCCTAATACAACGATTCCTTCGTTTGTGTTCTATGCAAACTTGCCTCAGTATGTCAAGGAGAACTATCGCCGTTTCCTGGAGAATAAGATTCGTGAGAACTGGTCATTACATGGCTGTCCTATCAACGTCTTCATTCGTCAGAAGTAAATAAATGAAGCGAAGAATGCAGAATCAAAGTGTATAAAAATGAAGAAACTTTTGATTTTTATGATATTCATGATGGGATTGGTATTTTCTTCCTGTAAGGAGGAGAAACCTGATCCTGGCTATCTTGCAGGTATTGCGGCCAAGGGATATTATGATTTGCTTTTAGAGGGAAAGTATAAGGAGTTTGTAGATGGTTACAATCAACCTTATCGGTTGCCAAAGGGCTATCAGGATCAATTGCTGATGAATGCCAAAATGTTTGTTGAGCAGCAGCAAGATGAACATAAAGGTATGGTTAAGGTGATTGTACTGAATGCAAAGGCTGATACAGCGCATCATGTTGCTGATGTTTTTTTGCAAGTGGTGTATGGTGACAGTACTAAAGAACAGATTGTGGTACCTATGGTAGAGGTAAAGGATGCCTGGAAAATGAGATAGTATTTATTTTGTAATAAAAGAGCCATCAGCCAGTTTCTGGTCTGATGGCTTTTTTTGAACGATACTGTTTTATTTGTTTTTAGCTTCTTCCAGCTCCACCTCCTTTACTTTGCGGAAGAGATCGGAAGCAAAGACTAAATCGTTGAGTTTCTCGTTTGTTGAGGTCATCACTTCATCTTTGTTGCCTTGCCATTCTTTATGACCTTGGTAGATAAAGCAGATGTTTTCACCAATGCCCATCACCGAATTCATGTCGTGGGTGTTGATGATGGTAGTCATATTATAGTCTTTGGTGATGCCTGAAAGAAGTTCGTCTATCACAAGTGAGGTCTTTGGATCCAAACCTGAGTTTGGCTCATCGCAGAACAAGTATTTCGGATTCATTACGATGGCACGTGCAATAGCTACTCGTTTCTGCATACCACCCGAGATTTCTCCAGGATATTTCTGCTGAGCTTCTATCAGATTGACGCGGTCAAGACATTCCTGAGCCCGTTTTACGCGTTCCCTGTAATTCATGGTAGAGAACATATCAAGTGGGAACATGACATTCTCAAGTACATTCAAAGAGTCGAACAGGGCTGCGCTTTGGAAAATCATTCCCATCTCGCGGCGCATCTGGACTTTTTCTTTTTTCGACATCCGGATGAAGTCACGGTCATCGTAGAGAACTTCACCACTTGTAGGCTGAAGCAATCCTACGAGATTCTTCATGAGTACGGTCTTTCCGGAACCGCTCTGTCCGATTATCAAATTAGTCTTTCCTGTTTCAAAGGTGACGTTTATATTGTCTAATACAACCTTGTCGCCAAACGACTTGGTGAGATTTCTAACTTCTATCATAGTTTACGAGAGAATTTGAGTGAGGAAAACATCTGAAAACAGAATCAAAACACTAGAACAGACAACAGCATCGGTTGACGATTTTCCAACCTCAACAGATCCACCTTCTACGGTATAACCGAAATAAGAAGATACGCTGGAAATGATGAATGCAAAGAAAAGACTCTTGATAATGCTCATCCATACAAACCATTGGTTAAATGAATGTTGCAAGCCGAGTGTCAGATCATCTGGTGGTAGGATATGCCCAATATACGCTGTTCCGTAGGCGCCGATGATACCCATGCCAGAACTGAAGATAACCAGAAATGGCATGATGGTAACCAAACCGAGAATTTTAGGCAGAATGAGGTAACATGCAGAGTTCACTCCCATGATATCAAGGGCATCAATCTGTTGGGTGACACGCATTGTTCCCAACTCCGAAGCGATATTAGAACCCACTTTACCTGCGAGAATCAGACACATGATACTTGATGAGAACTCCAGAAGCATGATTTCTCGGGTGGTGTAACCTGAAACCCATCGTGGCATCCATGGACTCTGAATGTTCAATTTCATCTGGATGCAGATAACTGCTCCAATGAAGAAGGATATCAGTAAAACGATACCAATAGAATCAATACCCAATTGCGACATCTCCTTGATGTATTGTTTCAAGAACATGCGCATGCGCTCAGGACGGGAAAAAGAACGTCCCATCAATATGAGATATTTACCGAAGGTGGTAAGCCATTTTTCTATTAACATGCTATTATAAAACTGAATTTTGCTGCAAAATTAACCAAAATCCTCTAAAAAACTGCAATATTATGAATAGTTTTTGATTTTATAAGCGATATTTCCTTTATTTTTAGTATTTTTGCAGCCAAATTAGCTAATTATGGACGAAATTAACAATAACGAACAGCAAAATCAGAATTCTCTGGTTTTGCGAACAGAGGGATTGGTGAAGCGCTATGGTAAACGAACGGTTGCCAATGGAGTTTCTATCAATGTGAAGCAAGGAGAAATTGTGGGATTACTGGGACCTAATGGTGCTGGTAAGACAACTTCTTTCTATATGACAACTGGACTTGTTGTGCCTAATGAGGGACATGTCTTTCTGGGAGATCAGGAAATTACTGATTTCCCTGTATACAAACGTGCCCGTGCGGGAATCGGATACCTGCCTCAGGAGGCCAGTGTTTTCCGCAAGATGAGTGTTGAGGATAATATACTTTCAGTTTTGGAAATGACAGGAAAACCACGTAGTTATCAGTTGCAGAAATTAGAGAGTCTTATTAGCGAGTTTCGTCTCAATAAGGTTCGCAAGAATAAGGGTGACCAGCTTTCCGGAGGTGAGCGTCGCCGTACAGAGATAGCCCGTTGCCTGGCTATTGACCCAAAGTTTATCATGCTCGATGAGCCATTTGCTGGTGTTGACCCTATTGCGGTAGAAGATATTCAGCATATTGTATGGCAGTTGAAGTATCGCAATATCGGTATTTTGATTACCGACCATAATGTACAGGAGACTCTGACCATTACAGACAGAGCTTATCTGCTGTTCGAAGGTAAGATCCTTTTTCAGGGCAAACCAGAGGAATTGGCAGAGAATAAGATTGTGCGCGAAAAGTATCTGAGTAACAGTTTTGTGCTCAGAAAGAAGGACTTTCAGCTCATAGATGAGCAAAAAAGAGCCAAAGAAGCAGCGACTGATGGTTAAAAAATCATTTTTTTCTCTTATATATTAGGTATATCCATTAAAAATGTGTAATTTTGCAAGCCAATTGCGGTTATACACGAAAACTGTAGAATTAAAGAAAATATTAACAATAATAAAATAACAAATATCAAGATGAAAATTTCATTTGAAAATCCTGACAAGATTAATGGTCTTTTGACCCTCGTTGTCGAAGAGGAAGATTACAAGAATGATGTCGAGAAGACATTGAAAGATTATCGTAAGAAGGCTAATGTTCCAGGTTTCCGTCCTGGTCAGGCTCCTATGGGTATGATTAAGCGTCAGTTCGGTCCATCTGTAAAAATGGAAGCTATCAACAAGCTCGTTGGTCAGCAGATTTACAAGTATGTACAGGACAACAATATCCAGATGCTCGGTGAGCCTCTCCCATCAGAGAAGCAGGAGCCAGCTGACTTGGAGAATGGTACTTCTTTCACATTTATGTTTGATATCGCTGTTGCTCCAGAGTTCAAGGTAACTCTCAATGGTCGCGACAAGGTTGATTATTATAACATCACAGTTGATGATAAGATTCTCGATCAGCAGATTGATATGTACGCTCAGCGTGCAGGTAGCTATGAGAAGGCTGAGAAGTACGAGGAGAATGACCTTTTGAAGGGTGACTTGCGTGAGCTTGATGAAAATGGCAATACCAAGGAAGGTGGTATCACTGTAGAGGGTGCTATCCTGATGCCTAGCTACATCAAGGTTGACGAGCAGAAGAATCTCTTCAACGATGCTAAGCTCGGTGATGTAATCACATTCAACCCTAAGAAGGCTTATCCAGAGAACGATACTGAGGTTTCTTCACTCCTGAAGATTGAGCGTGAAGCTGTTAAGGACTTGGAGTCAGAGTTCAGCTTCCAGATTACAGAAATCCAGCGTTTCAAGAAGCATGAGATCAATGAAGAACTCTTTAAGCAGGTTCTCGGTGAGGATACTGACGTGAAGGACGAGGCTGCTTTCCGTGCAAAGATTGCAGAGGGCTTGCAGGCACAGCTCGTTAACGACTCAGATTATAAGTTCATTCTCGACGTTCGCGAGCACTGCGAGAAGAAGGTAGGTGAATTGCAGTTCCCAGATGCACTCTTGAAGCGTATCATGTTGGCTAACAACAAGGATAAGGGCGAGGAGTTCGTAGAGAAGAACTATGCTGAGAGCATCAAGGAGTTGACATGGCATCTTATCAAGGAGCAGCTTATCAAGGCTCAGGATATCAAGGTTGATGACAATGACCTGATGGAGACAGCTAAGGAGGCAGCTCGTGCTCAGTTCGCTCAGTATGGTATGAACAACATTCCTGAGGAGTACATTGAGAACTATGCTAAGGAAATCCTCAAGAAGGGTGACGCTACAGATGCACTTGTAGATCGCTCTATCGATCGTAAGTTGGCTGCAGCTCTGAAAACAGCTGTAAAACTCAACGAAAAGGAGATTTCTGTAGAAGATTTCAACAAGATGATGCAGGAATAACATTTTTTTGAAAAAAAACTTCAAATAAATACGAGGTTATCGACTTTTTTTATTATCTTTGTTCCACCGAACGAGAAATAAGGGTCGATAACCTCTTTTTTCGTATAGTTTAAGACGTAAAATACTATATAGATATGAACGATTTTAGAAAATATGCAACCAAGCATCTTGGTATGAATGGTATGGTGCTTGATGATGTTATTAAGGCACAGGCTCAGTATATGAACCCTTACATCTTGGAGGAGCGTCAGCTGAACGTTACTCAGATGGATGTATTCTCTCGCTTAATGATGGACCGTATCATCTTCCTGGGTACACAGATTGATGACTACACCGCAAATACATTGCAGGCGCAATTGCTGTATCTGGATTCTGTAGATAGTGGCAAGGATATTTCTATCTATTTGAATAGTCCTGGTGGTAGCGTTACTGCCGGTTTGGGTATTTATGATACCATGCAGTTTATCTCTAGCGATGTTGCTACTATCTGTACAGGTATGGCTGCTTCTATGGCTGCCGTGCTGCTCGTTTCAGGTCAGGAGGGTAAACGCTCTGCTTTGCCTCATAGCCGTGTCATGATTCCCCAGCCATTAGGAGGTGTTCAGGGGCAGGCTTCTGATATTGAGATTGAGGCTCGCGAAATCTTGAAGATGAAGAAGGAATTGTATACTATCATTTCAGACCATTCTCATACTCCTTATGATAAGGTTTATGCTGATAGCGACCGTAACTATTGGATGACAGCTGAAGAAGCCAAGGAATATGGAATGATAGATAATGTGTTGGTTCGTAAATAACGAATTGTTTTAAGTAAATATGCGTATATATAATAAGGTGCGCAAGAAGAGATAATAATTATAATATGCCAAAGAAAGTATGTAGCTTCTGTGGAAGATCAGAAAATGAAGTCAGATTACTCATCACGGGTATCAATGGCTTCATTTGCGAAGATTGTGCTAAGCAGGCTTATGAAATTATACAGTCTACAGGGGTCTTAGCTCCTAAAGCTGGGGAGGGTAAGTTTGTTCTCAAAGAGGTGCCAAAGCCTGTAGAGATCAAAAAATACCTGGATGAATATATCATCGGTCAGGATCAGGCTAAGCGCAATTTGGCTGTCGCTGTATATAACCACTACAAGCGTTTGCAGCAGCCAAAGGATGAAGATGGTGTAGAAATCGAAAAGAGTAATATCATCATGGTTGGTAGTACCGGTACAGGTAAAACCTTGTTGGCGCGTACAATAGCTAAGATGTTGGATGTTCCTTTCACCATTGTTGATGCCACTGTATTTACTGAAGCAGGTTATGTGGGTGAAGACGTTGAAAGCATCTTGTCGCGTCTGTTGCAGGTTGCTGATTACGATGTGGCTGCAGCAGAAAGGGGAATTGTGTTCATTGATGAGATTGATAAGATAGCCCGCAAGAGCGATAATCCTTCTATCACGCGTGATGTGAGTGGCGAAGGTGTACAGCAGGGATTGTTGAAACTCTTGGAAGGTACCATGGTTAATGTTCCGCCTAAGGGTGGACGCAAGCATCCTGATCAGGATTATATCCATGTAGATACCAAGAATATCCTGTTTATCTGTGGTGGTGCTTTTGACGGTATTGAGCGTAAAATAGCTCAGCGTATGAATACGCACGTAGTAGGCTATAATTCGGTTCAGAATGTAGCTAAGATAGATAAGAAGGATTTGATGCAGTATATCCTTCCACAGGATTTGAAGTCTTTTGGCTTGATACCTGAAATTATCGGCCGTTTGCCTGTGCTTACTTATCTCAATCCGTTGGATAGGGAGGCTTTGCGCAAAATCTTGGTTGAACCTAAGAATTCAATTGTCAAGCAGTATCAGAAATTGTTTGAGATGGATGGCATCAAGTTGAAGTTTGATGAGGAAGCACTCGATTATATCGTAGATAAGGCGGTAGAGTATAAATTGGGTGCTCGCGGGCTTCGTTCTATTGTTGAAGCTGTGATGATGGATGCTATGTTTGAGATTCCATCAGAGAAGGTTAAATCATTCACTGTTACGCTGGACTATACCAAGCAACAGTTGGATAAATCTCATCTAGGACAGTTGGAAACAGCATAAATCAGTTGGGCTTTTCGCCCAATTGAATGCTATTTAATCGTATATATAGGCATATATAATATAATAATAGGTGGATATGACAGAACAGGTTAATCTTACAGGACAGTTGAAGCATTATTTCGGCTTCGATTCGTTTAAGGGTGATCAAGAGGCAATCATCAGAAATTTGATGAGTGGCAATGATACTTTTGTATTGATGCCTACAGGTGGCGGTAAGAGTTTGTGTTACCAGTTGCCTTCGCTCATTATGGAGGGCACTGCTATTGTAATTTCTCCTCTGATTGCTTTGATGAAGAACCAGGTAGATGTTATTAATGGTTTGAGTGAAAGTGATGGCGTGGCTCATTATCTCAATTCATCATTGAATAAGTCGGCTATTGAGAAGGTGAAGAATGATATTCTCAATGGTACGACAAAACTCCTGTATGTTGCACCTGAATCTTTGACGAAAGAAGATAATGTTGAGTTCCTTAAAACTGTAAAGATTTCGTTCTATGCCATTGATGAGGCTCACTGTATCTCTGAGTGGGGACACGATTTCAGACCAGAGTATCGTCGTATTCGCCCTATTATTAACGAAATAGGTGTTGCACCTGTGATAGCGCTTACAGCTACTGCAACAGATAAGGTACGTACTGATATCAAGAAAAACTTAGGCATCATGGATGCCAAAGAATTCAAGAGTTCTTTTAACCGCCCTAACTTGTATTATGAGGTGCGCCCGAAGAACAAGGATATCGATCGTCAGATCATCATGTTTATTCGTCAACACAAAGGAAAGAGTGGTATTATCTATTGTCTCTCCCGTAAGAAAGTAGAGGAATTGGCAGAGGTATTGAAAGCCAATGAAATCAAAGCGGCTCCTTATCATGCCGGTCTTGATTCGGCTACCCGTTCTCAAACCCAGGATGATTTTCTGATGGAGCGTATTGATGTCATTGTTGCTACTATCGCCTTCGGAATGGGTATCGATAAACCTGATGTCCGTTTTGTTATTCATTATGATATACCCAAGAGCTTGGAAGGTTATTATCAGGAAACAGGTAGAGCCGGACGTGATGGAGGCGAGGGTATATGTATCGCCTTCTATGCCCGTAAAGACCTCAGAAAACTGGAGAAGTTTATGGAGAACAAACCTGTAGCAGAACAGGATATCGGCAGACAGTTGTTGCAGGAAACGGCTGCCTATGCAGAATCGTCTGTCTGTCGCAGAAAAATGTTGCTTCATTATTTTGGTGAGGAATATCATGAAGAAAACTGCCATACCTGCGACAACTGCCTGCATCCTACAGAAAAATTCGAGGCTAAGGATGCGCTGCTCGTTGTTTTGGAGTCTGTTGCTGCGGTGAAGGAGAATTTCCGCCAGGAATATATCATCGATTTTGTAAAGGGACGTGCTACTGATGATATCGTTTCTCACAGGCATGATGAACTGGAGGAGTTTGGAGCAGGAGAAGATATGGATGCTAAAGTTTGGAATCCTGTTATCCGTCAGGCGTTGATAGCCGGTTATCTCAAGAAAGATGTAGAGAACTATGGCCTTTTGAAGTTGACAGCTGCGGGTAAGCGTTTCATTAAGAATCCTGAATCATTCATGATCGTTGCCGATAAGGAATTCTCTGATGATTTTGATGGAGCGCCTCTGAGCGAGCATAATACAGGTGCTTTGGATCAGACACTTTTCTCCATGTTGAAAGACTTGCGTAAGACAGTAGCAAAGAAGCATAAATTGCCGCCTTATGTTATTTTCCAGGATATTTCTCTGGAACAGATGGCAACGATGTATCCTGTAGATATGCAGGAATTGCAGAACATACAGGGAGTTGGAGCCGGTAAGGCAAAGAGGTATGGTAAGGAGTTCTGTAAATTGATCAATCAGTATTGTGAAGAGAATCTGATAGAGCGTCCTGAGGAATTACGTGTCAGGACAGTTGCCAAGAAATCAGTCTTGAAGGTAAGCATCATTCAGAGCATTGACCGCCAGATAGATCTTGATGATTTGGCAGAAGCAAAAGGTTTGGATTTCTCAGAATTGCTTGACGAAATAGAGGCAATCGTTTATAGCGGTACCAAGCTGAATATCGATTATTTTATAGAGGAAGTTGTGGATGATGACCATGTAGATGACATCTACGATTACTTCATGGAGAGCGATACTGATGATTTGAATGCGGCTCAAGATGAATTGGGTGAAGACTACAATGAAGACGAAATTCGACTCGTCAGAATCAAGTTTTTGTCCGAACAAGCCAACTAATCACGTTAAATAGCATTAATAAGGTAAGATTTTCGTGAAAAGCGAACTCTATCTGAGAAATTATTGCTAAATTTGCACGCAATAAATTTTTAAAGGTTACAATATGTCATCATTTGTTGCAGATAAAATTGTAATGGACGGTCTCACTTACGACGACGTCCTTCTTATCCCTGCGTATTCAGAGGTACTACCAAAACAGGTAGAGTTGAAAACCAAGTTCTCTCGTAACATCGAGTTGAACGTTCCATTCGTTACAGCAGCGATGGACACCGTTACCGAGGCTTCAATGGCGATAGCTATCGCTCGTGAAGGTGGTATCGGTGTAATTCACAAGAACATGACCATTGAGGAGCAAGCTCGTCAGGTTGCTATTGTGAAGCGTGCTGAGAATGGTATGATTTATGACCCTGTCACCATCCGTCGTGGCAGTACAGTGAAGGATGCTCTTGATATGATGCATGATTATCATATCGGTGGTATTCCTGTGGTAGATGATGAAAATCATCTTGTAGGTATTGTTACCAACCGTGATCTTCGTTTTGAGCGCCACATGGACAAGAAGATTGATGAGGTAATGACTAGCGAGAATTTGGTTACCACTCACATCCAGACCGACTTGGTTGCTGCTGCTGCCATCCTGCAGGAGAATAAGATTGAGAAACTCCCTGTAGTTGACAACGAAAATCACCTGGTAGGTTTGATAACTTACAAGGACATCACAAAGGCTAAGGACAAACCTATGGCTTGCAAGGATGCCAAGGGACGTCTTCGTGTGGCTGCCGGTGTGGGTGTTACTGTAGATACATTGGATCGTGCCAAGGCTTTGGTTGAGGCTGGTGCTGATGCTATCGTTATCGATACTGCCCATGGTCACTCTATGGGTGTAGTTGAGAAGCTCAAGCAAGTTAAGGCTGCCTTCCCACAGGTAGATGTTGTGGTAGGTAATGTGGCTACAGGTGAGGCTGCCAAGTATTTGGTAGAGAATGGTGCTGATGGTGTTAAGGTAGGTATCGGTCCTGGTTCTATCTGTACTACTCGTGTGGTTGCCGGTGTTGGCGTTCCACAGTTGAGTGCTGTTTATGATGTATATTCAGCTCTAAAGGGTACTGGTGTTCCTTTGATAGCTGATGGCGGTCTTCGTTACTCAGGTGATGTTGTGAAGGCTTTGGCTGCCGGTGGTAGCTGCGTCATGATCGGTTCTTTGGTTGCTGGTACCGAGGAGAGTCCTGGTGATACCATTATCTTCAATGGCCGTAAGTTTAAGAGTTATCGTGGTATGGGTTCTTTGGAGGCTATGGAACAGAAGAATGGTTCTAAGGACCGTTACTTCCAGGGTGATACCAAGGATGTCAAGAAATTGGTTCCAGAGGGTATCGCTGGTCGTGTGCCTTATAAGGGAACTGTCCAGGAGGTCATCTACCAGCTGATTGGTGGTTTGCGTTCTGGTATGGGATATTGTGGTGCTGCTACCATCGAGAACTTACACAATGCCAAGTTCGCTCGTATCACAAATGCAGGTGTGTTGGAGAGTCATCCACATGATATCACTATCACTAGTGAGGCTCCTAACTATAGCCGTCCTGAATAATATAATTAGGAAATATGAAGTTTTATGCACTTATAGCGGCAATGCTCCTTTCGGGGAGCATTGCTTTTGCTCATACCGACCCAATTGTTATGATTATTGATGGTCAATCTGTCAAGAAGTCGGAATTTGAGTACTTTTATCAGAAAAATCATTTGGGAAATACGGTTGATTCTAAAAGTGTCAAGGTGTTTGCCGATGGCTTTGTTAATTATAAGCTGAAAGTGCAAGCTGCTAAGGATGCTCATCTCGATACTTTGCCTAATATCAGGCGTGTGTTGAAACGATATGATGATGTCGAGTCATGCGAGTTGATGCCCGATAAAGGCAGTGTTCATGTTGCACATATCCTCTTGAGATTGGGACAGAAAGCATCTTACCACGAACAGGAGGTGGTGGAAAGAAGAATCGATTCTATTTATCAGGCTCTTTGCAAAGGTGCAGATTTTGCAGACCTGGCAAAAAAGTGTTCTGATGATAAAGGGTCTGCGGTCAATGGGGGTACTTTGGCATGGTTTACAAAAGGTCAGACTGTGCAGGCTTTTGAAAAAGTAGCTTTCTCTCTGCGAAAGGGTGAGATTAGTAGACCGTTTATGTCTGAGTTTGGTTATCACATCGTTAAGTTGCTGGATAAGCATGATGATGGTAATCAGAAAAAATATGTTGCTGATGCTAAGGTAGAAAATTGGCGGGGAACCTACCAGCAGCAGGAGGAAGTAGAAAACCTTTTGCTGAATGAAATCTGCCAGCGTAATATTTGGTATAAGGCTGCTGCTGATAAAAAAGGTCTGGCTGCCTTCTATGCCAAGAATAAGAAAAAATACAAATGGGAAATGAAGCGCCTGAAGAAGATGAAGGTTAATCTGCCCCGGAATGGCGAATACCCGGATGTGGTACTTGCTGACTATCAAGACTCGTTAGAGAAACAATGGGTCGCACAATTGAAGAAGAAATATAAAGTGGTGGTTTTCCATAGCATGTTGACCACTCTCAATATACATTAATATATTATAGAAACAATACATGAATACTGGATATAAAATGACAATGGCATTTATAGCCCTGCTGATGATAGTAGGAATAAGTGCTAGTGCAACTAGAGCAAGCCGTAGTGCTTTGGCTCATGAGGCTGATTCTGCAAATATCAAGCAACAAGCTGCTGCTGATTCTCAGAAAATCAATGAGGGTAGTGTGGTTGATGAGGTAATTTGGGTTGTCGGCGATGAGGCTATCCTGAAGTCAGACGTCGAGGTAACCCGTTTGCAGGCTGAGGCTGAAGGTATTAAATATACTGGTGACCCAGACTGCTCTATTCCTGAGCAGATTGCCGTTCAGAAACTGTTTCTCCATCAAGCAGCTATCGATAGTATCGAAGTATCTGAGTCAGAAGTCATAAATGGTATCGACGAACAGATCAACAGTTGGGTTTCCATGATTGGTTCTCGTGAAAAACTGGAGGAGTATCGCAAGCAAAGTATCACCCAGATGCGCCAGCAGATGCATGATGATTTCAAAAACCAACTGCTGATTCAGAAGATGAAGCAGGAACTGGTGAAGGATATCAAGGTGTCTCCAGCTCAGGTACGTAAATACTTTAAGGATTTACCTGCCGACAGTATCCCTTTTGTTCCTACAGAGGTAGAGGTTGAGATTCTTACCATGCAGCCACGTATTCCTCTTGAGGAGATTAACCGTGTGAAAAATCAGTTGCGTGAGTTTACTGACCGTGTGAATAAGGGTGAGACTTCTTTTGCTACTTTGGCTCGTCTTTATTCTGAGGATCCGGGTTCAGCCCGTATGGGTGGCGAGATGGATTATATCGGTAGAGGTATGTTGGATCCTGCGTTTGCAAATGTAGCATTCAATCTTACCGATCCTAAGAAAATCTCAAAGATTGTTGAGTCTGAGTTTGGTTATCATATCATCCAGTTGATAGATAAGCGTGGTGATAAGATTAAGTGTCGCCATATCCTGCTCAAGCCTCAGGTTTCTCAAGATGCTATTGATAAGTCTATCGGCCGTCTGGATTCTATCGGTAATGATATCCGTGCCGCTAAGTTTACCTTTGAGCAGGCTGTTGAAGCATTGTCTGATGATAAGGATACCCGCAACAACAAGGGGTTGATGGCCAATGTTACTCCTGACCAGTCAAGAACTTCCCGCTTCCAGATGAAGGATCTACCTACCGAGGTTGCCCGTACGGTAGATACAATGAAGGTTGGTGAGGTTTCTGCACCTTTCACGATGGTGAATTCCAAGGGTAAAACCACTTGTGCTTTGGTAAAACTGGTAAGCCGTGTTGACGGACATAGAGCTACTATTACCGAAGATTTTCAGGTGATGAAGGATGTAGTGTTGGCTAAGGAGCGTGCCCAGACCTTGCACGATTGGGTAGTCAATAAAATCAAGCAGACTTATGTTCGTATGAACGATCGCTATAAGGATTGTAAGTTTGAATATCAAGGTTGGATTAAATGATAAATAAAAGATTAAATAATCATATCAGAGGGCATAGAATCATATCGGTTATGGTTCTATGCCTGTTTGGGTTTTGTCTGATGCAAGCCATGCAGGCTCCAAAGAAGCATGCCAGAAAACGCCCTCATGGTGACCGCGTATATCTTTTGCATGCAGATGAATTGTACTATGATATGTTCGGTAATAATCCTGATGCCCAAATATTGAAAGGTAAGGTCTCTTTCTTGCATCAGGGCAGTCATCTTACCTGTGACAGCGCGTATTTCTATCAGGCTTCTAATTCCGTGAAAGCTTTCGGACATGTTCATTACCGGCAGGGAGACACCTTGTCACTCACTTGTGATAGAGCAGAGTATGATGGGCAGATGCAGATGATGAGAGCACGCAAGAATGTGGTCTTGCATCATCGTCGGCAGACTTTGCGTACTGATAGCTTGGATTTCGACCGCTTGTATAATATGGCAAACTTCTTTGACGGCGGAACGCTGATTGATGGTAAAGATAAGCTGGTTGCCGATTGGGGTGAGTATCATACCGAAACGCGTGAGGCTAAGTTTGTCTATAATGTTAAGTTGCGCAGCGGCAAGGAGGTTGTTACTACCGATACTTTGTATTACGATGTCCGTAAGTCAAAGGCTCACATGGTAGGACCTTCTAAGATTGTTTCTGGTGCAAGTGTTGTCAAGACAGAAGACGGATATTATGATACCAAGACCGATAGAGCACAGCTTTACGGCCGTTCTACGGTTATAGATAAAGACAAGACACTTACGGGTGATACGCTCTATTATGTAAAGGATGGAGAGAGTACCGGATATGGTAATGTGGTTTATGTAGATAAGAAGAGCAAGAATTCCCTTACTTGCAATTATCTGCGTTACAACGAGAAAACCGGTAATGGCTTTGCCACCCGCAATCCTGTAGCGATCGACTATTCGCAGAAAGATACCCTTTGGGTTCATTCTGATACCATGCGTATCAATACCTTCCATATCAATACCGATTCGGTATACCGTAAGGTGCATGCTTATCCTAAGGTCCGTGCCTATCGCCTGGATATGCAGGCCATTTGCGATTCCCTGGTTTTCAATTCTCAGGATTCCTGCATGACCATGTATAAGGATCCTATCGTCTGGAATGGAAACCGTCAGTTGCTGGGCGAGAAGATTCTGGTCTTCATGAACGACTCTACCGTTCGTTTTGCCCATGTCATCGGACAGGCGCTGTCTGTAGAGCAGATGCCGGATAGTGTTCATTTCAATCAGATCAGTTCTTCTGAGATGAAATCTTACTTTGAAAAAGGTGAGATTAAACAAGGAGAGTCTATCGGTAATGTGCAGACCATCTATTATATGACGGATGATAAGGACAGTTCGCTCATTGGCTTGAATTATCTGGAGACCGATACCATGCGCATGTATATGGGACCGGGCAGGAAGATGGAGAAAATCTGGACCAATAAGTTTACATCTACCATGTATCCTATGACGCAGATTCCGCCGGCAAAATATAAACTCAACAATTTTGCCTGGTTCGAGGACTTGCGTCCTAAAGATAAGAATGATATCTTTGTATGGCGTGGTAAATCCAAGGGCTCCGAACTCAAGAACATTAAGCGTCATGAAGCTCCACTTCAGAAACTGACTGACTGATTATAATGAAGCATCATTTTCTTATATGATTAATATTTAGAGATGAGTGATATTATTCAACTTTTACCCGATTCTGTTGCCAATCAGATAGCAGCAGGTGAGGTTATACAGCGTCCGGCTTCAGTTATCAAGGAGCTGGTCGAAAATGCAGTCGATGCGGGTGCCAGGAATATCCATGTCACAGTTACCGATGCTGGCCGTACCAACATTCAGGTGATAGATGATGGAAAAGGTATGTCTGAAACCGATGCTCGTTTGGCTTTCGAACGTCATTCTACTTCCAAAATCCGTAAGGCTGATGATTTGTTTGCTCTTCGCACCATGGGCTTCCGTGGCGAAGCTTTGGCGTCAATAGCTGCTGTGGCTCAGGTAGAACTGAAGTCACGACAGGCTACCGACGAGATAGGAACCCTGATACAGATTTCTGGTTCCCGATATGAGAAACAGGAGCCATGCTCCTGTGCTGTGGGAAGCATCTTCTCTGTCAGCAATATTTTTTATAATGTACCCGCGCGGAGAAAGTTCCTGAAGTCCAATTCTACAGAGTTGAACAATATTCTGACGGCTTTCGAGCGGATTGCATTGGTAAATCCTCAGATCACCTTTACTTTACATAGCAATGGTACCGAAGTATTCAATTTGCGTGCCGCTAATTTGCGTCAGCGCATTCTCGATGTCTTCGGCAAGCGTTTCAATCAGGAACTCCTGCCGGTAAATGTAGAAACCACTATGTGTAAGGTGTCTGGATTTGTGGGCAAACCGGAATCTGCCAGAAAGAAAGGTGTGCATCAGTTCTTCTTTGTCAACGGGAGATACATGAAACATCCTTATTTCAATAAGGCTGTGATGGCAGCTTATGACCGTCTGGTTCCTCAGGGTGAACAGGTGCCTTACTTTCTGTATTTTGATGTAGATCCGAAGGATATTGATGTGAATATCCATCCTACGAAGACTGAAATCAAATTCGAGAATGAGCAGGCTATCTGGCAAATCCTCTCGGCTTCGGTCAAGGAGTCCATCGGTATGTTCAATGATGTACCTACCATTGATTTCGATACCGAGGATAAACCGGACATCCCTGTTTATAATCCAGAGATGAGTACGGCTGCTGCGGCACCGAAGATCAGTTTGAATCCTGGTTATAATCCGTTCAAGTCTTCCTCTTCCACGGGAGCAGTTCCTATGGGAGCAGGCTTCTCTGTTCCTAAGTCGAAACCTCAGGTGGATGAAAAATGGGAACAGCTTTATGAAGGACTCAAAGATCAGGATGATGTGCAGGGGATGGAGCAGACCATGGTGTTTTCCGATGATTCTAGTCAGGATAATACGCCAGACAGTATCATTGCAGAGAAATCGCCAGCCCATTATCAGTATAAAGGTAAGTATATCATGACTGCGGTAAAATCGGGATTGATGATTATCGACCAGCATCGTGCCCATGTGCGTGTCTTGTTCGAACAGTATTTGCGCCAGTTGGCTGACCGGACCTTTCATTCACAGAAAGTCCTCTTTCCTGAGGTTGTGCAGTTCCCGATGTCTGAGAAGGTAATCTTTGAAAAGATCCTGCCTGAAATGGAATCGATGGGCTTTGAACTGGAAGATCTTGGAGGCGGAAGCTATGCCGTTAATTCAGTTCCTGGCGGACTTGAAGGATTGAATCCTCTTAAACTGGTACAGGACATGGTTTCTTCTGCAGTAGAAAAGGGCGTATCAGCCATTGATGAAATCAATCAGACTTTGGCTTTGAGTCTGGCTCGCCAGGCTGCAATACCTCAGGGGCAGATATTGAGTAATGAAGAGATGGAGGGGCTGGTGAATGATCTTTTTGCCTGCCAGAATGTCAATTATACGCCCGACGGAAAGTCGGTACTTTGTATCCTCCGTCAGCAGGAAATTGAGCATCTTTTAGGTTAAAAGCGGGGAAAAATCCCGTTTTTCTTAAAAAAGTTAACGAAAAATGCTATTTTTTTTAGAAAATGAAGGTTATTTCAAAAAATAGTATTATCTTTGCTCCGTCATTCAGAAGATATATATATATAAATTGATTTTTAAATTATAAAGTTATGAAAAAGTTATTAGCAGTGCTAGCATTGGCTAGCGTAACAATGGGCAGTATGGCTCAGGATGCAGCAACTACTGAGAAGTATAGCGTTGCAACAAATTCTTTCTGGAGCAATTGGTTTGTTCAGGCAAACGTTGCTGGTTCTGCATTCTGGGGCAACCAGGAAGAGGGCAATGGTTTCTCTAAGAGCCCACTCAAGGGTTTCAGAAACAATCTCGGTTTCTCTGTTGCTGTAGGTAAGTGGTTCACACCAGGTCTCGGTCTCCGTACCAAGCTCAATGGCGTTTGGGGCCGTACAGTAGTTTCTGAGAATAAGTCAACAAATGCAAATAAGTATTGGACTTTGAATGAGCAGGTTTTGTTCAATGTTAGCAATATGTTGTGTGGTTACAACGAGGCTCGTGTTTGGGATTGCATCCCTTACGCAGGTTTTGGTATTAACCGTAACATGAGCGCTAACTGCTATGCTCCTGTAGTTGGTGTTGGTATCTTGAACGAGTTCAAGATCAATAAGAAGTGGGCTGTCAACCTCGATGTAAACTATGCATTAGGTGCTAGCGACTATGATGGTTACACAGGTGTATTGGCAGGTGCTAAGCCTAGCACATCTCGCTCTATCGACAAGGTGATTGCAAGACACGACCGTTCTTTGAATGTTGAGGTCGGTGTTACATACAACTTGGGTAAGGCTACTTGGAACAAGGTTCCAGATGTTGATGCTATCAACGCTCTTCACCAGTCAGAACTTGACGCTCTCAATGCTAAGTTGAACGATGCTAATGCAGAGAACGACCGTTTGAAGAATCTCTTGAACAACCAGAAGCCTGTAGAGGATAAGGTAGTTAAGGAGTATGTTGCTACTCCAGTTTCTGTATTCTTCAACATCGGCAAGTCTAAGGTTGCTTCTAAGAAGGATCTCGTAAACGTACAGGCTCTCGCTCAGTATGCTAAGGACAACAACGCTAAGTTGGTAGTTAACGGTTATGCTGACAGCGCTACTGGTTCTGCAGCTGTTAACCAGAAGATTTCTAAGGCTCGTGCTGAGAAGGTAGCTGATGAGCTCGTTAAGTTGGGTGTTGCTAAGGAGAACATCGTAGTTAAGGCTAACGGTGGTGTTAAGGATTTGACTCCTGCTTCTTACAACCGTCGTGCAACTGTTCAGGTTGGTGAGTAATTATACAGTATATATAATATAAGGTATAAAAATAGAATAGGGCATTCTTCCTCGTGAAGAATGCCTTTTTTGTTTCTTTGAATTTCTTAAAAAAGAACTTTTCTTTCTCAATAAGTACCTTTTGGGGTTGAATGAGGTTTTGCAGTCCCATCGTAAGTACTTTCTCTTGGTTGGCTGTTTTTGGCAATTGAAATGCAAAAACTGACCGTTTTTACCCTGAAAATTGAGGAAAAACACCAGAAAATGCACTTTTTTGAAGAAAAAAACGAAAAAAGTTGCTGAAAAATTTGGTGGAACCAAAAAATAGTCGTACCTTTGCAACCGCTTACGAAAAGTAAGGGCGCTTAGCTCAGCTGGTTTAGAGCATCTGCCTTACAAGCAGAGGGTCGGCGGTTCGAATCCGTCAGCGCCCACGGGGGTGTTCCCTGTGATTCACTTTAGTGGTTGCAGGGACTTTTTTAAAAGGGCGTTTAGCTCAGCTGGTTTAGAGCATCTGCCTTACAAGCAGAGGGTCGGCGGTTCGAATCCGTCAACGCCCACAATAGTGAAGGTCTTTCAACAAATGTTGAGAGACCTTTTTTTATGCTTTTAAATTATTTTATCACTATTTTCTCTGTTTTCTCACGATAATTCATTAATTTTGCACCCTATATATAATACGTATTGTTATGAATTTAGATTTATTGACTGCCATATCACCAATTGATGGTCGTTATAGGGGAAAAACAGAGCAGCTCGCTAACTACTTCTCAGAGTATGCTCTCATTCGTTATCGTGTACGCGTAGAGATTGAATACTTCATTACTCTATGCGAGTTACCTTTGCCACAGCTTGCTTCTTTCGACAAGTCGCTGTTCGAACGTCTGCGTGACATTTATCGTAATTTTGACGAAAATGAAGCACAGCGCGTAAAAGACATCGAGAAGATTACCAATCACGATGTAAAGGCTGTAGAGTATTTTATCAAGGAAGAATTCGATAAGATCGGAGGCCTGGATGCTTACAAGGAGTTTATCCATTTTGGTTTGACATCTCAGGATATCAACAACACAAGTGTGCCTCTCTCTGTAAAAGAGGCTTTGGAAGAGTGCTTCTATCCGCAGGTTGAAGAGCTGATTGCACAGCTCCAGACTTATGCTGATGAGTGGAAGGATGTGCCTATGCTGGCTAAGACTCACGGACAGCCTGCTTCACCTACCCGCCTGGGCAAGGAAATCATGGTTTATGTTTACCGTCTTACCGAGCAGCTTAATTCGCTCAAGGCTTGCAAGATTACAGCTAAGTTCGGTGGCGCTACCGGTAACTACAATGCTCACCATGTAGCTTATCCACAGTATGACTGGAAAGCATTCGGTAACAAGTTCGTCAGCGAAAAACTCGGTTTGGAACGCGAGCAGTATACCACACAGATCAGTAACTATGACTACCTTGGCGCTATCTTTGACGCCATCCGTCGTATCAACACCATTATCATCGACTTAGACCGTGACTTCTGGATGTATATCTCTATGGATTACTTCAAGCAGAAGATCAAGGCAGGTGAGGTAGGCTCAAGTGCGATGCCTCACAAGGTGAATCCTATCGATTATGAGAACAGTGAAGGTAACCTGGGCATAGCCAATGCCATTCTTCAGTTCCTGGCACAGAAACTTCCGGTTAGCCGCTTGCAGCGCGACCTTACTGACAGTACCGTACTCCGTAACATCGGTGTGCCTCTCGGTCATAGCGTCATTGCTATCCAGAGTACATTGAAGGGCTTGCGTAAACTGATTCTTCACGAGGAGAAACTGCAGGAAGATTTGAATAATACATGGGCAGTTGTAGCTGAGGCTATCCAGACTATCCTTCGCCGTGAGGCATATCCACATCCTTACGAGGCATTGAAGGCGTTGACACGTACCAACCAGCACATGACAGAGGAAACTATTCATGAGTTTATCCAGGGATTGAATGTGAGTGATAGTGTTAAGGCAGAACTGATGGCAATCACACCAAGCAATTATACAGGTATCTAATATACACAAAGGAATTTTGTAGTTTTAGTACATATATATAAGTAAAAATTAGATTTATTAACCCAGCCGTGAGGCTATTAAGTATTTTAAGAAAATGGATTCAGAATTTGAAAACAAACCTCAAGATCAGTCTTCTGAGAATGAGAGAACCCGTGAGGGCTACAACCCAGCAGGTGGTTATCAGAAGAGTTATCGACCAGTAGGTCGCACACAGCGTCCTCGTATCAATTCACATCGCGCATACAGCAGCGACAGAAGTAGCAGTAACAGCGAAGGCGCTTTCCGTCCTGAAGGTTTCGGTGCTGGCTTGCAGAGTACAGGCAGCAGCGAGCGTCCACAGCGCAGCAGCTATCAGAGCCGTGGTGGTTATGGTAACAGCAACCGTGGTGGCTACCAGCCACGTCAGCAGGGAGGCTATCAGTCTCGTCCTCAGCAGGGTGGCTATCGTCCTCGTTACAACAATAATGATGAGCAGGGTGGTTATCAGCCTCGTCAGCAGGGTGGCTACCAGCCACGCCAGCAGGGCGGCTACCAGTCTCGTTCTCAGCAGGGTGGTTATGGCAACAACCGTGGTGGTTATGGTCGTCCACAGGGTGGCGGCTATGGCAACAACCGTGGTGGCGGCTATGGTCGTCCTCAGCAAGGTGGTTATGGCAACAACCGTGGCGGTTATGGCCGTCCACAGGGTGGTGGCTATGGCAACAACCGTGGTGGCGGTTTCCGTCAGCACACTCCTGGTTACGATCCAAATGCTAAGTATAGCATGAAGAAGCGTATCGAATATAAGGAGGAAAACATCGACCCAACAGAGCCATTGCGCTTGAACAAGTTCCTCGCCAATGCTGGTGTATGCTCTCGCCGTGAGGCTGATGAGTTCATCCAGGCTGGTCTGGTAACTGTCAATGGTGAGGTAGTTACCGAGTTGGGTACCAAGATCCTTCGTACCGATGAGGTGAAGTTCCACGACGCTCCTGTATCTTTGGAGAAGAAGGTATACGTATTGCTCAACAAGCCAAAGGATTATGTTACAACCAGCGATGATCCTCAGCAGCGCAAGACTGTGATGGACCTCGTAAAGGATGTTTGTCCTGAGCGTATCTATCCTGTAGGCCGTCTCGACCGTAATACAACAGGTGTACTTCTCTTGACCAACGATGGTGACCTGGCTTCTAAGCTTACTCACCCTAAGTTCCTGAAAAAGAAGGTTTATCACGTTCATCTCGATAAGAATCTGACTGCTCACGATATGGATCAGATCCGTGAGGGTATCACCTTGGAAGATGGTGAGATCAAGGCAGATGCTGTAGAGTATGCTGATAATCGCGACAAGGCACAGGTTGGCATCGAGATTCATAGTGGCAAGAACCGTATCGTGCGTCGTATCTTCGAGAGCCTCGGCTATCGTGTTACCAAGCTCGACCGTGTACAGTTCGCAGGTTTGACTAAGAAAAATCTCCGTCGCGGTGACTGGCGCTTCCTTACTGAGAAGGAGGTAGACATGCTCCGCATGGGTGCTTTTGAATAAGGATAATAAGATATAATAAGAAAGGAGACTATCTGTTTAGTCTCCTTTTTAACCTATTAATTAACAATGGAAAAAGTAAAAAGAACTAAAGTTGTAGACTTGCTCAAGAGTACAGCCTACGGCTCAATCGTGAATGTCAAGGGATGGGTTCGTACCCATCGTAGTAGCAAAGCAGTCGATTTTATCGCTCTTAACGATGGTTCTACTATTAATAATATTCAGATAGTAGTCGACCCATCAAAGGTCGATGAGAATCAGCTCCGTCAGATTACTACTGGTGCTTGTATCAGCGCCGTAGGTACGCTGGTAGAAAGCCAGGGTGCCGGACAGAGTGTTGAGATCCAGTGCGAGAGCATCGAGATTTACGGTCTCTGCGGCAGCGACTATCCTATGCAGAAGAAGGGACAGAGCTTCGAATACATGCGTCAGTATGCTCACCTCCGTCTCCGTACCAATACCTTTGGTGCCGTGATGCGTATCCGCCATAACATGGCAATGGCTATCCACACTTACTTCCATGAGCATGGATATTTCTATTTCAATACTCCGCTCATCACAGCCAGCGACTGCGAGGGTGCTGGTCAGATGTTCCAGGTAACTACCAAGAACCTCTACAACCTGAAGAAAACCGAGGATGGCAAGATTGACTATTCTGATGATTTCTTCGGCAAGCAGACTTCATTGACCGTTTCCGGTCAGTTGGAGGGTGAGCTCGGTGCTACAGCACTCGGCGCCATCTATACCTTCGGTCCAACCTTCCGTGCAGAGAACAGTAATACTCCTCGCCACCTGGCTGAGTTCTGGATGGTAGAGCCGGAGGTTGCTTTCCTGGATATGGACGGTTTGATGGAGTTGGAGGAAGACTTCATCAAGTATTGTATCCGTTGGGCACTGGAGCATTGCAAGGACGATCTTGCTTTCTTGAACAAGATGATTGACAAGGGTCTGATTGCCCGTCTGGAAGGCGTATTGAATTCTGACTTCGTTCATCTTCCATATACCGAGGGTATCCGCATCCTTCAGGAGGCTATTGCCAACGGTAAGAAGTTTGAGTTCCCATGCGAGTGGGGTGATGACCTGGCTTCAGAGCATGAGCGTTTCCTCGTAGAGGAGCACTTCAAGCGCCCGGTTATCATGACCAACTATCCTAAGGCTATCAAGGCATTCTATATGAAGATAGACGAGGAGGAGAGTGGTTTCGGTGGCAAGAGCGGTCAGACCGTTCAGGGTACCGACGTACTGTTCCCACAGATTGGTGAGATTATCGGTGGTTCTGTCCGTGAGGAGAGCTATGACAAGCTGATGGGTGAGATAGAGGCTCGCAACATCCCTATGAAGGATATGAACTGGTATCTCGATACCCGTAAGTATGGTTCATGCCCACACGCAGGTTTCGGTCTCGGTTTCGAGCGTCTGATTCTCTTCGTAACCGGTATGCAGAATATCCGCGACGTGATTCCATTCCCACGTACACCAAAGAACGCTGAATTCTAGTATAAAAAATGAAGCCTGTTTCGATGTCCCTTCGAAACAGGCTTTATTGTTCTTCGCAAGTACTTGCGATGGCCAACGCAGCTACTTATGATTTTCTTTAATCTATTTCATCTATCTTCTTCTGTCTTTTTTCATTTACTCTATCACCCAATCCTCTATATTTCCCTTTGAAGAGTCGAAGTTGATACCAACTTTCGTTATAGGTTTGTTGCAGAGAGCGAAACGCTGGCGATAGTTTTTGAGATTGATTTGCTGCATTGCAGCCTGAGCACTCTTATCAAGTTTCAGTTCTATGATGTATAAATCTGTTCCAGTCAACAAAACGGCATCTACCCTTCCCTTTGGAGTATGCACCTCTACATCTACCAGATAATCGGTGAGGAGCGAGAAGATGATGAAAAGCATCTGCTGATAATGCCCCTCGTGATTGGTGACATTGCAATAAGGCACAGTACCCAGAAAATCCTGTAGCAGATGCAAAGCTCCATCCATGTCTTGCTTATCCAAAGCCTGTGCTATGCGACGAGCCGTATTGGTAGTAGCAAGCGTATTACCAGTAACATAAGACGGAATCAAAGCCTTTGTCAACCCTATCTTCACCTCCTTGTTAGGAATATCAAGCGTATAATAGTTATAATCTCTGTTATAATCCTTGATGGTCAAATAACCACTCTGGTAAAGCAGCGGCATCATTGTAGTCATATCCTCTGTAGGTGCATCAAATTCACTCTCGTCAGCCTCAACACGCGTAATGCTTGTAGGAAGTACATGATATTTACGCATCATATTGATAAGATAGGTTGGCGTACCTGAGGCAAACCAATAAGAACCCAACTTACCCTGAGCGAAGCAATTGAACAGGCTGTAAGGGTTGAAGACATCAGGTGAATAAGCTGAGAAATGATATCCATCATAATTCTCAGTCAACTTATCTAAGGTCTGCTCCTTGGTAAGATGCATTTTTGTAGCCAGCACTTCTATATCTTCTGACAATTGCCCGCTAAGTTCTTCCTTAGTAATCCCCAACATACCAGCATATTCATCATACATGGATACATTGGTGACGTTATTCAATTCACTGAATATACTCACTTGCGAAAACTTAGTAATACCCGTAAAAAAGACAAAACGAAGATAGGCTTCACGCGCCTTCAGCGGGCTGAAGAAATTACGCATGATGTTGCGAAGCTTAACCAACTCCTCTTTTTCGTGAGCCACGTCCAGCAAAGGGGCATCATACTCGTCAATCAGCACTACCACCTTCTTGCCTGTAGTCTGATATAAAGACATAATGAGGTCTTTCAAGCGAAGATTTATATCTATCTTCTCATTATGAAAGCTAAATTTCCGTTCCTGTTCTTCCATCAAATCTATCAGATATCGTTGTAGCTGATCTTCAGACATATACTTTCCTCCACTCATATCCAGATGGATTACAGGATATTCTATCCATTCTTTTTCAAGCTGTTCCATGGCAAGTCCTTTAAACAAGTCTTTCTTCCCTTCAAAATAACTTTGCATGGTCGAAACAAGGAGCGACTTTCCAAAACGGCGTGGTCTCCCCACGAAGAAATATGTACCATCAGAATGGGTCATGCGGTAGATATATTCCGTCTTATCTATATAGAGCTTGTCCTCCTTACGGATACGCTCAAAGGTCTGTATTCCCAAAGGATATTGTTTTATAGCCATAAGCGCTTATTTTTTAATACGTTGCAAAGGTACAACAAAATATTGAGAAACTGCAAGAAATGGTGAAAAAATAACAAAATGAGCAGGAGAAGGAAGGTATATCAGAACGAAAAACGGGGCACCCTTGAGGATGCCCCGCCACCAATTAAAATAATTGATTGTCGCATTATAAACTTACCGTACTACTTAGCGATCATGATCGTTACACGGCTTTCTGCGTTTCAATTTATAGTAGGAAAAACACTTTTTTATAACCTTCTATAATGCGGACAGATGAAAAGACTTGTTTATTTCTTTGGTTGATGTTTCTTGGCAAAATCTACGCCTTCGTCAAGAGACTTTTGTTCTTCTGGTGACATAGGTGCTGTTTCCAACTTCTTGTTAGGGTTGTATACTGCATTCACTACATGACCCTTCTTTGGAATTAGCTTTATGAGCACCACCTTGACCGGGTCGTCAGACAAAGCTCCGATATAATGAATCTCAGCCGAATCACCTGCCATGACAAATCCGTTGTCGAATGTTGCTTTCTTGATGTCGAAGGTGATATGGTGCCCATCAATAACACTGACAAAAGTAGTATCAGTCATTTTCTGTATACTCACTTTTGTAGATTTGATTTTGTCACCGCAAGCATTGAAAGCGATAAGGGCGACAAAACAGATAATGATACCTGATAATAATTTTTTCATGCTGTTAAAATAAAGGGGGCGTCCGGAATTGAACGCCCCCAATGAATATTTCTTTGTTCACGTTTCGGAGTTCTCTCACTCCTTAGTAACTAGTATCGGATTAGTGCTTTCTAGCTGGGTCTACACCATTTGACAGGATCTGGAAATCCAATGAGATTGGCTTAACATTGCCGAAGCAATCCTTAACTGTGAACTTAATCTTACCACCCGTTACGCCTGAAGGAATTACAGCCTGGCTATTCTGCTTGAGCGTGATGCCTGTAGCGTCAATAGAAGCAGAGAAGTAAGGGTTGATCTGCTTTCCGTCTGTACTTGTTGTCCAGATTTTGCCATACTTACCTTCAACTACAACAAGTGCATCGCTAGCAAAGAATGTATCCATGGTAGAACCATTTACACCAGTCTTAACAGGGAGCAAGTTGATGTCTTTAACCTTAACAGCAAGCTTGTTGAAGAGCAACTTAGTACCATTAGCATCAGGATTTGCCTTCCAAGTAACCTTGTTGTTGTCAGACCACTTCATACCAGTCTTGTTAACATCGAGCTCGAATGTCTTCATCCAAGAGCAGTAAACAATCTTCTCAAAAGATGTAGATGGAACAGAGTAGTTTCCTGTAATCCAGCTGCCGTTTTCCTTTCTCTTAGAGATGTTGAAGTAATTGTAATTAGCCTTGATGGTGCGTTCTGTAGAGTTGTCAACCAAGTTCTGTTCGCCAGAGTTGTTTACAGCCATGATATATCTCGATCCTGTAGCCTCTGCCTTGTCCAGATTACCATTGTTGTAAGTACCACCAGCAACATTGAATGTGAATACACCTGCATTTTCTTCATCGAAGAGATCCTTACCATTCCATGTTGTATTGTTGTTGATGATCAGGATGTTTCTCAAGTCGAATGTACCACCCTTGTTGCCTGAAGCCAATACGCTGTAGTTGCCTCCTGCTGGGATGATGTACTCAGGATTCTTGGTAAAGCCATCACGATAAGTGAATGTAGGAGCATCTGTTGGCATCTTCTTTGTGAATGAAGCATTGATTGTGCAAACCTTAGCAGTAGCTGATGAGATCTGCTTGGTCAATGTGGTGGTTACATTGTATGTAGCACCATCGATGAATTTCATTGGGTTATTCAAAATGAACTTAACTGACTTAACTGTGTTGTTCAATGAACTAACCTCAGAGCCGTCTGCTGCATAATACTTCACTTTGAAGTCATTCCAGTTTGGTGTGTTGCCGGATTCATCAGCACCAGCAATCTGCCAACCATCATAGCTGTCGAAGTCGTAAGAACTGAAGTCTGCAGGCAAAACAACTGTAGATTCAAACTGTTTGCTTGTTTCGTTCCATGTCAAATCAGAGTTTCCAAGATTCTTTATTGTCTTCACGTCGCCTACTGCTACATAGAATGAACGACCATCTGGGTCAGTCAAAGTACCGTCATAGTTGACAGCGTGTACACGGAAACCGATAACATCACCCTTAACATTGTTCATGTCCTTGATGGTGATAGTACCCTTGCTGCCTTCGAACAACTTAGCAGGCTGGTTCTTGTAACCTACGTTCTCGAAAGTGTAAGAGTTCCATGCATTCAACTCTGATGGAGCAGATTCCTGAGCGAACTTCTCATCAAGCGTTACATAGAAGCCCTTGATGCCCTTTCCCCTGGTGTTACCGAAGTCGATGGTGATAGGCTTGCCCATTTCTACTGCTAAGATATTGCGACCCTGACGGTTGTCAACACCATCATACCAGTCGCCAGTAGTATGTCCGGTACGGTCTTCTGCATTCTGGTCATCACCAGTGAGGATAACCTTGGTAGCAGGCTTGTTGTTGTCAAGCCATGTCAACTCCTGAGCGTAAGTCTTTGCGTAGTAACCTGTGGCTTCGTCTGTGTGTTCAAAGCTCTCGGTTGCAACGTAGCGGTTGCGAATCAAGTTAACTGGTTTCTCGTTTACAGTGAAGTCCCAAGCTGGCTCTGCTGGAGTTGTATTCAAGTCGATACCATACTCTGATGTCACACGACGTGTGCTAGCCTCTTCAGCCTTATCGGTAGTATTGTATGTGTTCTTGACAGCCACAGCATAGAGGATAGAACGTGGCTGACCATTTACTTCAGTCTCAGCTGCAGCCTTGAAGTTGTCACCCAAATCCTTAGCCTTGAACTTAACAACCCAAAGGCCAGAGTTTACGCCACCTGCACGAGTGTATCCATAGAGCAATTCCTTGTATCTGTGAACCTCTTTCACATCAATGATGTCATCAAGTTCCTTACCCTGTGAATTCAAGAGTGAAATGCTGCCTGGTGTCAACTCTGCATCTACAGGAGATACACGGATCAGCAAGCTGTCCTCACCTGAATAATACTTGCCCTTTTCAAATGTCAACTGCTTGTCTGCTACGTTAGCCTCTGCAGGGAATACATTAGCCTGTTCTGCAGCCTGTACGAAGTTGAGGGTACTGTTGAAGCCTGTATAGTTAGGCTGTGCAATGTTGAATAACTGTACATCGGTAACCATAGTAGAGAACTGACCGATGATATTCTTCAATGCAGACTCGATGTTTTCCACTCTTGTTGCGAGACTTGTTGCGTCGTCACCACTCTTCAGAGCATCCTCGATGACTTTCAGACGTGTGTTCAAAGCATCCAAACCAGTGTTATCTGCCTTAAGCAAAACGTCGATACTGGTGATGGCATCTTTTACAGTTGTGGTCTCAGAGAAGCCTCCGCCGATAGAGTTCTGGAGTTTAGCAAGTGCATCCTTAGCCTCCTTTGCAGCTGTAGCGGCAGCCTGAGCCTCCTTGAATGCTTGACCATCCTTTCCAGCCTCTTTGATGGCGTTGTCTGCTGCTGTCTGAGCAGCCTCTGCGGCAGCCTGAGCCTTTTTTACAGCTTCTGCTAACTGGTCTACCTTACCAGTCTCAAGAGCTTTGAGGGCAGCATCAATGATACCGTCAGCCTTGTCTACATACTCTTTAGAAGCATAGTCTCCCTCTGCGAGCAACTTTTTCAAATCTTCCAAAGTAGCCTTCTGTTTAGCTGCTGTCTGAGCAGCCTCTGCGGCAGCCTGAGCCTTCTTTACATCCTCCTGAACATTCTTGATGTTGGTAGAGTTTGTGGCAATCACGCCTTGAAGTTCAGTTACCTTCTGCTGCAATTGATCAGCACTAGCAAGGTCTTTAATCTGATTCTGCAAGTTGTCGATGTCATCATCGTAATCTTTACAAGAAGTAAATGTGCTTACAGAAGCAATTGTCAATGCACTCATAAGCAGCGCGCTAAAATACTTTCTTTTCATCCGATAAATATTTATAAAGTTATACGATTTCCCCAGCCTTTCGGCAGGAAGTTATTAATTAATTCTCTATATCGAATCAAGAGTCCCGTTTGATGAAAAGAGTCTGCACTTTTAGAAAAGTTCTTCGTTCTCTTTCAAAGGTTCTCCTAGAACAGTTATTTTATTGTTCTTATATATCGTGTGGTTTTTTATGACCACTCAGTTCTTATTGTTTTTATCATATCTCCAGCCAGGAGATATGCTATGGAATGGAAAGGTAACCCTAAATATCTGCATGAGAAAAAATTTTTTCAATTTTATTGCCACATTTGCCACACGCATATTAACTTACTGGTATACAATGGTTTAATGGTGGCAACAGACCCTATTTCTATTATCACCTTATTGTCACCTATTGCCACACCCTAGGTATGCTAAAACCGGCATAATTAACTGATATTCAGGTGTTTCATGTTTTCTCTTTGCTTTTTCTATTCATTGGAACGCTTGGTGCATCGACTGAACAAACAAGGGTTTTTGCGTTCAATATAGCCCCTTTTTTCGTCTTTTTATCACCAAAAATGGAAGTGAGGCTTACTTTAGATTCAAAAAAGGCTCTTTCGAACTTCAAAAAAAGGCTCTTTCGAACTTCAAAAGAGTCTTACTTGATAATGGGTAGGATGCTCCTGAAACTGCGTCGCGACGTAGCTGTCACTGCGTCGGGACGTAGTTGTTGTTACGTCGTGACGTAGCTACTGCTACGTCGTGACGTAATTTCTCCTGCATCGTTGGCGGAAAAACTCTACCTCCCTCTCATATGCTGATAGCTTCGATAAGCATATCGTTGTATCTGTCTATCACATCGTCATTGATACTTTTCAGATAGATGCGTGTGATTTTCTCTGAGTTGTGCCCCATGCTGTCACTTATCACGCTGATGGGGATGTTCTTCTCCTTGGCGATGGTAGCCCAGGAGTGACGGGCGCAGTACATCGTTACTTTCATCGGTATGCCGATACGCCGGGTGAACTTCTGCAAAGCCTTGTTCACCCTACATTGGCGGTAGTGATACTGTTTCCTGACATCGGTAACCACGTTCTGGTTTACGATACCCAGCAGATGTTTGCCGTCGAGTGAAGGGTGGCGGTCTGCAATCTCTTGCATGCAGGGGCGCCATGCCACCCTCAGTTCTTTACCCGTTTTCTTTCTCTTGTATATCAGTTGCCCGTCCTTGATGTTTCCCTTTTCAAGAAAGGCGATATCTACGAACGACATGCCTCGGGTATAGAAACTGAAGAGGAAGAGATCTCTCGCCAGTGCTTCCTCCTCGGTGACGGTTGTTGCAGCGACTATCTGATGGATGTTTTCCGCTGTAAGTGCTCTTTTGGCAGTCGGGGTGTTCTTGGTGAAAGAGTGGGCGAAGGGTTTGCGGTCTTCTAATCCATATTGCTCCAGAGCTTTGTTGTAGATGGCTCGTAGACGCTTCATGTAAAAAGAGATGGTGTTCAGCGTGAGACCGGTCTTTCTCAGATAACTCTCGTAATCTTCCATGATGAGGCTGTCGAGTTGGCTAATCAGCAGGTCTTTCTCTTTCCGGAATTTCATGAAACTGCGCAAGGTGCACATATATATATATCGGCAGACCGGTATTTGCCATTCTTGTAGAGTCGCTGGGTGAGTTCCCTGACATATTCGCCCAGCGTCGGACAGGCATTCATGTCTTCTTTGGCTATTTGCTGCGCATCATGTTCGCTACCATTCTCTATGACATATCCCAATGCGTTGTTTCTGTTGCTTACTTTGATGACGATTTCTGCATCTTGCCGAATAAGTTCTTTTGGAATTTCTATTCTTAGTATCATTTTTATGTGAATATTATGTTGAATGAAGTGCTTTGTTGTATAACAAATTAGTAAACAGCCTACAAAGTTACGATTTATCTCTGGATTACCCAAAGCTTTTTCCGATATTCACATCTCAATGCCAGTATATATGATAAGGTGTAATGGGCAGCCAGCCAGTTTAAGTAAGTAGATGAAATCATGTACGTCATTTAACAAGTTTATACGCTTCATTGAGTCGATAGATACGACTGCGTTGGGTTAAAGATACGACTGCGTTGGGTTAAAGATACGACTGCGCTGGGTTAAAGATACGACTGCGCTGGGTTAAAGATTCGACTTCGTTGGGTGGAAGAGTCAATTTCGTTGGCTGAATAATATGGCTGCGTTGGCTGAACGAAGTAGCTCAGTGAGCTGAATGAAGCACTTGAGTTGTCAGAATGAGGCGGCTTGGTGTAATACGATTTACTCATACATTCGTATCTAGATGGTCCCTATATATAATAAGGTGTAGGACCGCCAATCTCCCCTATATATAATAAGGTGTAGGTTTTATATCGGCAAAATGGAGGAAAACAGGGGGAAATAGACTGGTTAGAAGCCCATTATAGGGACTATTTTATAAAAAACATAAGAAAATTAGCCTTTTTTTGAAAAAAAATGCTCAAAAACTTGCAAGTTTCAAAAAATATGCCTACTTTTGCAACATGAAAAAATCTCCTGGCTGGAGATATTTCAAAGACGATAAGAACTGAGTGGCGATAAAAAGCCACAATATTTAAGAACGATAAAATAACTTTTCTAAGAGGACCTTTGAAAGAGAACGATAAACTTTTCTAAGAGTGCAGACTCTTTTCATCAAACGGGATTCTTGATTCGATATAGAGAATTAATTAATAACTTCCTGCCGAAAGGCTAGGAAAATCGTATAACTTTATAAATTATTACCGTATGAAAAGAAAGTATTTTAGCGCGCTGCTTATGGGTGCATTGACAATTGCCTCGGTAAGCACATTTACTTCTTGTAAAGACTACGATGATGACATTAGTAATCTGCAACAGCAGATTGATACTAATGCAAAGGCAATCGAAACCATTCAGAACTTGATTAAGGGTGGTGGTCTTGTTACCGGAGTAACAGAAAAAAGTGATGGTGTTACTGTAACGCTCAGTGATGGAAAATCAGTCACTATTTCAAATGGTAAGGATGGCGCTCCTGGTACTGCATGGACTATCGGTGCCGATGGTTACTGGTATGAGAATGGTAAAAAGACAGACAACTTGGCTCGTGGTCCTCAGGGCGAGAAAGGCGAGAAGGGTGATCAAGGTGAGAAGGGTGATGCAGGCACAAGCGCATCCGCAGCATCTTATGAGTACTATGTTCCTAATGCCGAAACAGGTTACTTTGACATCTACAAGGATGGCAAGAAGGTAAAACAGAGTAATGTTATGTTTGTTTCAGAAACTCCAAACTCTATCACCGCTACTTTGGATAAGCAAAACTTGATCCTCACAGGTGTTAAGGGTATTTCTGGTGAAAAGGTCGTTATTTCACTTACCGGTGATTTGACAGGCTTGGTATTCATGCCAAATCTCTACTTGGATGGTATTGAGACTTTGACTTATGACTACTTGCATGGTGATTACTTGACACATAAGACCAATTTGCCAGGTCTTAGCCGTTTGACTACTACTGATGGTAGCCATAAGACAATTACAGGTCTCGATAACTATTTGCCTGATAGATTGGAAAATGATCCGGTTTCTGCGATTACAACAGAATTTGATTATGGTCCTGCTTGGGGTGTTAAGTATCACATGAATCCATCAAATGCTGATATGGCATACGAGGATATTGTGGGCTTCAATCTTCTTGAGCCAACAATCTTGAATTATCATACTCGTGCTACTGCTTCAGATCTTGGCGATATTACTTCTCCAGAGACGAACGATGCAGGTAAGGCTCTCTTCAATACTTCTGATGGTATTGTTACAGCAGGTTTGAAGATTCAGCATCCTGAAAAGTTGGAACCATTCCCAACTGTTAAAGATAAGAATGAGACAGCTAATACCGTTGCTTTGCAGGCTAAGACTGCTGCAAGTACAGTAGCTGAAGGCAAGGTTACTTCTGATTATGCTCTGATTCAACCACAGAAGGCTTACCTCGAGGCTTTGTACTGGAGATTGAAACCTCATTATGCTGGATTAGGTTTGCCTAATACCCGTATGGGTGACGAAAAGGGTATTCCTACTGCTAATACATTCGGTACAACTGCTGCTGATGCTACTGCTCAGGTTCACGTTTACGACTCACCTCAGGAGGCTTTGGCAGATCCAGCAGGTGCAGCTCTCGAACTTTACTATAACAGCGCAGAGGGTATTGATATTGCAAGCTACCTCGGACTCCATATGTTGGTAGAGGATGTTAAGCAGTTTACTCCTGGTACTCCTAATAAGCTTGGTGTTAACCTGAAGGAGATGTCATTAGAAGAAGGTAAGGAATGGGGCTTGACCTATCAGTTTAACCTCGTTGAGTACAAGGTAGACGGCAACGCTACAATTGATAGCCGTTATGCTAAGTGGGTTAACAAAGACGCTGGTGTAAAGAGTTCTGAGGATGGTATCCTCCGTGCTTATAATGTTGATGCAAGCGGTAATCCAACTTCTGAGTCTGCTACTTCTATCGACCGTGAACCATTGGTTCAGGTACTCGTTAAGCGTGGTGATAAGGTGGTTTTGGATGGTTACATCTTGATTCACATTACACGCCAGAACCCAGAGGTTGCTCCTAATAAGGCAATTGATTTGTTGACAAAGGATGCTAAGTTCGATCTCTGCAATGGTATTGATGATTTGAAGACTACATGGGCTCAGTTCTCTGCAACTGTATTGACAGAGGGTCTTGAGAATATGACAAAGAAGGACTTCGATGAGCAGTATACTATTGATTCTAAGGGCACATACGGTTCTGATGCTGCTGGTAATACTACTTTGGATCTGAAGATGTTCAAGGCTGCTCCTGAGAAGGGCGGTACATACAACGCTGCTGATGATCTTGGTAATATCGAGTACTTCGGTAATACAGAGGGTACAACTAACCATGCCTTCAAGTGGCATTTGTCTGCTGAAGATCTTGAGAAGTTGACTCATGATCAGGTTAATCCTGTTACTGTAACTCGCTATGTACGTTACATAGGTAATGCAAAGGCTAAGTATCCTTACATCTATGTTAAGTTGACTTACAACTTGTCACGTATCAATAATAACCAGACATTCGGTGAGTTGATTCCTGAGTACTGGAAGGGACTTGATGGTTCTGTAAATGGCAAGGATGCTGTTATCTTCGATGTTAAGGAGCCTACAAATGGTGGCGATATCAATGCTATTAGCCGCAAGGTTACTTCTACTTTGAAGGGTAATGTTGCTAAGTTAGTAGGTCCTCACAAGTATTACTTCGTTCCTGAGCCTGTTGTAGTTGGTGGTTATACAATCACTCCACAGAGCAGTGCTGCTGATACCAAGTGGAACAAGTTGTTCTGCAAGTATATCATTGGTGACTCTCACGTATTCAGCAAGGCTAAGTTGCAGGAAACTCTTGAGGGTTGTGCTATTGACTACGCAGAAGGTGCATTCACGAATGTTGATCTCTATGCAGTAAAGGGTACTTCTTATGTTAAAATTGCAACATTGGATCCTGCTACTAGTGAGATTACATTGATAAAGAATGAAACAACAAAGGCTGTCTTGAATGCGATTGGTTATGAACCAGCGAATGCCAATATCCAGAAGGAGCTTCGCTCTTGGGTAGGTGTTGTAACAGAGAATACTTGTGGTGTAGCTGAGTTTGTTAAGGATGGTATCTTCCTGACATCTTGGGAGCGTCCAATCAACTTGATTGATGTTGCTACAGAGCCACGTATCGATGCTAACACCAATGGTAACGTTATCTACGCTCTTGATCTCTTCAAGTTGTACGATTGGCGTGGTTGGAATACTGCTACAGTTTCTGAGGCTGGTTGTGTAGCTAACCAGAGTAATATGTGGGGTGACCACCTCTGGTTCTGGGGTTACTACAATGTGAAGTCTATCACTATCGATACTACACCTGCTAAGGTTAAGACAACTCTTGGCGGTGGTAGCTGGACTACAATGGATCAGATTAGTAACCAGGTTGAACTCAAATGCGGTAATACAAGTGGTGTCGCTACAGATTCTAAGACTAAGGGTAAGGTAACTTACACCAACGATTTGACTTCTTACAACTCTGCAAGTCAGAATGCTGCTTTGGCAACCTTCATGGAGGCTAATAAGGCTAAGTTCGGTACTATCTGGTACTACAACAATGGTGGTAACGTAGAAACCTTCAAGGTAAAAGTTCCTATCACTATCGCTTACGAGTGGGGTGAGTTTACTACTGAGGTTGAGTTCACAATCAACGGTACAATCGGTGATTAAGACATTTATTGAAAAGAAAATTAATAATTAAGCTCTAATTAGAGGGTGTGCCTAAAAGAGCGGCGCACCCTCTTTTTATTTAAAAATGTGACGGGTATGAAAAAAACTATATTATATTCTCTCTTGGCTATATTGGTCTTCTCATTATGCTCATGCGGTGAGAAAAAGAAAAGTCGCGAACAGCAGGTTGATGAATTCAGAAGCGAATTGACAGAAGAAGATACGGCTGCTATGTTGAAACTTTGTGATGATGCCATGGCGCAACTCAAGGCAAAGGATTATAACGCAGTGCTTGCCAATTTGCATGAATATACCGATTCTACGCAAGAAGTGAAACCTCTCACAGAAGAAACAAGACAAAGATATCTTAACAAGTTTAAGATGTTCCCTGTATTGGATTATACACGCGTATATTACTCATTCCAGTTGCAAGGCTGCAATGATGTGAAATATGATGTTACCTTTGCAACGGCAAAACAGGCTGGAACCGCTGAACCGGCAAAGACAGCTTATATGTTCAATCCGGTGAAAGTAGACGGCACTTGGAAACTGTGTGTAAAGACGGCTACTGACGAAATAGATATGAACATGCGCTAATAAAACATTTAAACTTACCTATTATGAAGAAATCATTGTTTGTCATATTACTGGCTTGTGTGTCTGCACCCGGTTGGGCTCAGATACAGCGCACTGCTGTATTTGATTTCAGTCAGCCACTCAGCCTTACTCCTTCCATAACTCCACCTGAAGGTAATAGTAATGAGGTTCCCGTTACTGATGATGTTTTCTCTAATGGCGACATTACTATTGATTTTGAGTGGGGTAATCAGGGATTGGGTACAGCCATCGTTAACTTTACTAATATCTATACTCATGATATCTCCTATTATCTCAAAGTCAGTCAGCAGGCTTTGATGAAAGTGCATGCACCTGGTATCGGACGTCTTGACAGAGTATCTTTCTCCGAAGGTAGTACTGTAGGTGATCTTCGAGTGACAGACGATGAATTAGGAAGTCAGGAAGATGGATACAAGACATGGATTAATGATAAAAAGCAGAATATCCATGACTTGATTTACAAAAACAGTTTTTCGAATGCTCAATTAAAAAAGATTACGGTACTCTATACCATGCCGTCTACCATTTTGACTGCTACTAGTGATTTGGTGAATGGCAGTATTTTAGAGTATTTTGAAAAAATGCATCTTACATTCGACCGCAATATGCTGGTTAAAGATGCATCCAAAATCACACTCTCTGATGGAACGAGCAGCCAAACGCTTTCTGCTACTGTAAAAGACAATGTGGTAACCTTATCTGCTGCTAGCCAGATAGCAAAGAATGGTACATATACACTTACGGTTCCTGCAAAGAGTTTTGTTGATAAGGAAGGCTTTGAGAACAAGGAAATGAAATTCTCTTTTGTCATCAAGGCTCCTTTTAGTCCTGTTTCGATTACTCCTGCAGCGGGAACCGTTGAAACTTTACCTCTTACTATTGCCGTAGACTTCGGAGAGAAGGTTGGATATGTAGATGAGGCTGCCAGCGTGAAATTACTGAAAGATGGTAACGACTATCTGACAGCAAAGGCTGTCAAGGCATCTGATACGAAAGTTAATTTTGAAATACAGGGCGCTGCAGGTGCTATCTCAAAGAAGGGTACTTATAAACTTATTGTTCCTGCTAATGTAGTTTGCAACGACAAGAAGGGCGATGCCGAATGGGAACGCTACAATAAGGCTTTTGATGTAGAATATGTAGTTGTTGGTTCTGCCGCATATTTGAAAGCTCTGAAATTGTTGCAGAATAATTCGGTGGGCTATCCTAAGGTTACCAGTGCCGCTTATGTTGCTTTGAACGAAGTTGTCGGGAATGTGGCATCAACAGATGCAGAATTCAAGGCTGCTATTGATGCTTATTATAATGAAACGGATGTTCTTCTTCCTGAGAACAAGAAGTGGTATAAGATAGCCAGTGTAAATAAGAAGAATGAACGAAAGTATCTAGCCGTAAGTAACAAACAGGTTCTGTTAGTAGACAATATAGATGAAGCTTCTGCATTTGAGGCGTTAGACAATAGCGGAGTGTTCACCTTGGGTGATGCTGATGACAATATGCTGAATGTCAATGGAGTGACAGCTGATGCAGGTGCAGAAGTAAGCAAACTTACAATTGCCAAACTGGATGGCTCTGCTGTACAACTCGAAACGGGTGATGTCTTTGATGCAGACAAAGCATTGGGTACTTTCTCATTCAAGGGATCTTATCCATCTGTAACGGGAAACTCTAGCGTTGCTTATGCTTTGTGCAATCATGCAGACAAGAAATATCAGACAGAAGCAGATGTTGCTGCTCCATATTGGCAAAGCAGTCTGACCAGTGCCTTCGCATTCGTTGAGGTTGAAAAACCGGCTGCTGCTATCAAGACCGTAGAGACAGCTTACAAGTTGACACCTGCAATAGTAGGAAGCAATGCCGATCTCCTGACTCTTTCTTTCGATGGGTTGACTCATGTTACTGTAATGAGTGATGCTGATGCCTATATTGCTAATGAGAAGGGGGAGCGTGTGAAAGATGTTACCTTTACTCCGGTAACAGGAAAAGACAATCAGTTTACTGTTGCGTTGACTGACCTGGCAAAGGCTAGCTATCAGCTAGTAATCCCAGAAGGAACCTTCCATTATGAAAAGAATAATAAGGAAGTAAAGACACAAGCTATCAAGGAAAGCTTTACGATAGGAAAGGGCGGCTCTCCTGAAGATCTAAATCTTAAATCAGATTATTCAATATACCAGATGTTGCCTGATATATCAGGTTTTGTCAAGGATGTTGCATTGAATGGATTTATGATTAAAAACATTGGATACTATGATGGCTTGGTTGCTAATCCTGATAGAGAAGTGAGACTTGCAGTTTACGACAACAACAAGACGATTCGTACAGGACACTTTGAAAGCTATGTAGATCCAGAAGATCCGACAACGCCGACATTGCTGTTAGTTTTTGATACTCCTATTAGAGAAGGTGAATTGAAAGCCAATAGTTACGCTATCGTAATTTTGCAGGGAACCTTCGGAGATACAAACTTTGGAAAGTTCCTTGAGGACAAGACCACAACCCAAGCCAGTGACTGTCATACAAACCCAAGAATGACGATTACAATCGAAGTAGACAATGATAAGGCTACTGGTATCGAACATGTTGTGAATTCTACTGAGAAGAACAATGTAATCTATGATGTCCAGGGACGTAAGGTAAAGCAGATGAATCGTTTTGGTATCTACATTGTGAATGGAAAGAAATTCGTAAAAAAATAAAATTTAATGCAGAAAGTTATGAAATCAATTAAACTGCTCATGGCAACGGCCATGTTAGCCATCGGCTCTACAGCCGCTATGGCGCAAGCATCCTACACAGACAAGGACGGAAACGAATATCAGTTTAAGCGTCACTGGTTTCTGGATGTTCAGGCTGGTGGGCAATATACTGTGGGTGAGGCAAGCTTCTCAGACTTGCTTTCTCCTAACTTCCAGGGTGCCATCGGCTACCAGTTCTCTCCTGTTTTCGGACTCCGTGGTCAGATTAACGGTATCTGGAGCAAGGGCGGATGGAACGGATACAAGGCTACCAAGGACGGTACTCCGTATACCGCCAGCTACAAATGGAAATATGTAGCTCCGGGTGTGGACTTTATGTTCAACCTCTCTAACCTCTTCTGTGGCTGGAACCCGAACCGCGTGTTCAACGCTACTGCCTTCGTAGGTGGTGGTATCAACTGGGCTGGAGCTAACCAGGAGGTAAACGACCTGGCTGCCAACATCAAGAATCAGAGCAACTATCTGCTGGAATATCTCTGGCAGGGAAAGAAGGTTCGCCCTTACGGCAGAGCCGGTATCGACCTGGAATTTAAGGTAAGCAAGGCTGTGAGCATCATGCTCGAAGGCAATGCCAACATGATTTCAGACAAGTACAACTCTAAGAAGGCAGATAACCCTGACTGGTACTTCAATGCCCTGGCAGGTGTACGCATCAACCTGGGCAAGAGCTATACCAAGAAGGTTAAGCCGGTAGAGGAACCTGCTCCGGCACCAGCTCCTAAGCAGGAATATGTAGCTCCTAAACCAGCACCTAAGCCAGCTCCTGTAGAGAAGAAGGTAGAGGAGATTCGCCGTGACATCTTCTTCACCATCAATTCTTACAAGATTGCTCCTGCTGAGGATGCTAAGATCCGTGAGGTGGTTGACTACCTTGGAAAGAACCCGGAGGCAAAGGTTGTAGTAACCGGCTATGCTGACAAGGGTACAGGCAATGACGTCATCAACGACCGCATCGCTGCCAAGCGAGCAGCAGCTGTGGTTTGGATGCTGACAAAGAAATATAATATACCTTCAGAGCGCATTACAGAAGAATCTAAGGGTGCACGTGTGCAGCCTTTTGCAGAAAACGCAGAGAACCGTGTAACGATTATGATCGCTAAGTAGTACGGTAAGTTTATAATGCGACAATCAATTATTTTAATTGGTGGCGGGGCATCCTCAAGGGTGCCCCGTTTTTCGTTCTGATATACCTTCCTTCTCCTGCTCATTTTGTTATTTTTTCACCATTTCTTGCAGTTTCTCAATATTTTGTTGTACCTTTGCACAAAAATAATAATAAATTGCAAGAAAATGGGAAAGATTATATTGACGGGCGACCGTCCTACAGGTAAACTTCACCTGGGTCATTACATCGGCTCTCTGCAGCGCCGAGTACAACTTCAGAACGCTGGCGACTTTGACAGAATGTTCGTTTTCATGGCAGATGTTCAGGCTTTGACTGATAATGCCGACAATCCTGAGAAGATTCGACAGAACATCACAGAGGTGGCTCTTGACTATCTCTCTGCGGGTCTCGATCCACAGAAGTGTACACTCTATATCCAGAGTATGATTCCTGAGTTGGCTGAGTTGACTACCTATTTGATGAACCTCATCAGCGTATCTCGTGTTCAGCGTAACCCAACTGTGAAGACTGAGATTAAGATGCGTAACTTCGAGGCAAACATTCCGCTCGGTTTCTTCTGCTATCCTGTGAGTCAGGCTGCCGACATCACCGCTTTCAAGGCTACAACCGTGCCTGCCGGTGAGGACCAGGAGCCTATGCTGGAGGTAACTCGCGAGTTGGTTCGCCGTTTTAACCAGACTTATGCACCTGTTTTGGTAGAGCCAGAGATTCTGCTTCCTGAGATTGCCTGCTGCCGTCGTCTTCCAGGAACTGACGGTAAGGAGAAGATGAGTAAGAGTCTCGGCAACTGCATCTACATGAGTGACGATGAGAAGACCGTTTGGAAGAAGGTGAAGAAGATGTCTAACGGTGAGCCACGTATGAGCATGGAAGAGCCAGGACATCTGGAGGGCAATGCCGTATTCACCTATCTCGAGGCATTCTCTACTCCTGAGGATTTCGCAGAGTTTTGGCCAGAGTTCAAGACTTTGGATGAGTTGAAGGAGCAGTATGTGAAGGGTGGTATCGGTGACGGTACCTGCAAGAAGTTCCTGAACAGCGTCATCAACAAGATGCTCGACCCAATCCGTGCCCGCCGTCATGAGTTTGAGCAAGATATTCCTGAGGTATTCAATATCCTGAAGAAGGGTAGCGAGGATGCCCGCGAGTTTGCAGCCCAGACTATGGATGAGGTTCGCAAGGCTATGCGTATCGACTATTTCAGCGATGCTGCCTATATTGAGGAGCAGGCTGCGAAATATAAAATTTAATGTTGAATGTTTAATGTTGAATGTTGAGTTAGGCATGCGCCCTATAATTCAACACTCAACATTCAACACTTAATTATGAATAAACGAATATTACAATTAGCGGTGCCGTCGATAATATCCAATATCACGGTACCGCTTTTGGGTTTGGTGGATGTCGCCATCGTCGGGCATATCGGCGATGCGGCTTACATCGGAGCCATTGCCGTGGGGTCGATGCTGTTCAATGTCATCTACTGGCTTTTCGGATTCCTGAGAATGGGAACCAGCGGAATGACTTCGCAGGCTTTGGGAAGGAGAGATTTGGCTGAGGTACTGAGGCTCCTGGTGCGCTCTCTGAGTATCGGTGTGGGGATAGGAGTGCTGTTTTTCGTTCTCCAGAAATGGCTGATAGATTGCGGACTCTGGGCGATGTCGCCGGAAGCGGATGTCGTGGAACTGGCACGGAGATACTGTTATGTCTGTATCTGGGGAGCCCCGGCAGTGCTCGGACTCTACGGATTTACGGGCTGGTTTATCGGTATGCAGAACACGCGCATTCCGATGATGGTATCGCTGACGCAGAATGTGGTGAACATCATAGCCTCTCTGTTGCTGGTCTTTGTCGGCGGTATGACGGTAGAAGGCGTGGCGCTCGGAACGGTTATTGCCCAATGGTGGGGATTCCTGATGGCATGTCTGTTCTATCGCATCTGTTATCGCCGGTTAAGCAAGTATGACTATCGCCGGCATCTCTTTGCTGCCGAACCGCTGAAGCAGTTTTTTTCGCTCAATAAGGATATCTTTCTCCGCACCCTCTGTCTGGTGGCGGTCAATCTCTTCTTTACGGCGGCAGGTTCCAGGGAGAGTACCATCGTGCTGGCTGTGAATACGCTGCTGATGATGCTCTTTACCATCTTCTCTTATTTTATGGATGGTTTTGCTTATGCGGCAGAGGCGTTGAGCGGCAAGTATTATGGAGCCCGCAACATGAGGGCATTCCGCGAGGTGGTTAGAAGAACGATGGGTTTTGGAGCTGTCGTGGCTGTAGGTTTCACCTTATTATATATAGTGGGTGGCGAGAATTTCCTCTCTTTGCTCACGAGCGATAAGCAGGTGATAACTGCATCGGGCGAATATTTCTGGTGGGCTGTGCTGATTCCGCTGTCTGGCATGTCGGCATTCGTCTTCGATGGCATCTTTGTAGGCATTACCCAGTCTAAGTCGATGCTCTGTTCTACCGCCGTAGCCTCGGCTTCGTTCTTCGGTCTGTTCTTCGGCTTGCATCCTTTCCTGGGCAATCATGCCCTGTGGTTGGCCTTCATTCTCTACCTTCTGTTGAGGGGAATCGTACTGTTCGTCATTTATCGTAAAAAACTGCGGTAAATGACGAATTGTGTTTTTATAGAATATTTTAGTAGAAATAATGCACATCTTTCATAAAAATTGCACACTGAATTATAGTGTGCGCATTTTTGTGAAAAACTACATTAATATAGTTTAAATCTTAGGCTTATATTCTTTTTCTTAGCCGAAAATTAGTAATTTCGCAGAGCAAAACTTAAAAAGAAAAGAGTAAATGACAGCAGAAGAATATTATCAGCAAGGTAACGCCTGGCGCAAGCAGGGTGACTTTAAGCGTGCCCTCGACTGCTATATGGAGGCCATTGCCCTCGATCCGGAGAGCCCTGCCGTAGCAGCCAAGGAGATGCTGGATGATATCATGAGCTTTTATTGCAAAGACTACTACAATCCATAACAACCGACATGTGGACAGCAGGAGCTTTGTTTACTCCAATGGTAAAGATAATTAGTAAGAAATTAGAATATGAGCAAGATTAAAGGGGCTATTGTAGTCGACACCGGGCGTTGCAAGGGATGCTCGCTCTGTGTGGAGGCTTGTCCTCAGCATGTCATCGCATTGGCAGAGAAAAAAGTCAATGTGCATGGTTACCGTTATGTAGAGGCAGCTGTACCTGATGCGTGTGTTGGTTGCACTTCGTGCGCCATCGTGTGTCCGGACGGCTGTATCACTGTTTATCGTAAGAAGGAGGACTAAATAATGGCAAATCAGGAAGTTACATTAATGAAAGGCAATGAGGCGATAGCCCATGCCTGTATCAGATGTGGTGTGGATGGTTTCTTCGGCTATCCTATCACACCTCAAAGTGAGATTATAGAGACGCTGGCTCTGCTCAAGCCATGGGAAACATCAGGTATGGTGGTTCTGCAGGCTGAAAGTGAGGTGGCGGCTATCAACATGGTTTATGGTGGCGCCGGTGCCGGTAAGCGTGTCATTACCACTTCTTCAAGTCCGGGTGTGGCTTTGATGCAAGAGGGTATCTCTTACATGGCAGGTGCTGAGATTCCGGGCGTTATCGTCAATGTGCAGCGTGGCGGTCCGGGTCTGGGTACCATCCAGCCATCCCAGAGTGATTATTTCCAGGCTACCCGCGGTGGTGGTAACGGCGACTATAATGTGATTGTGCTGGCTCCTGCATCTGTTCAGGAGATGGCTGATTTCGTTGATCTCGCCTTTACGCTTGCCTTTAAGTATCGCAATCCTGCGATGATTCTGAGCGATGGTGTCATTGGTCAGATGATGGAGAAGGTGGTTCTGCCTCCTGTCAAGCCTCGACGTACCGAGGAGGAGATTGCCAGGGAGTGTCCTTGGGCTACCATCGGCCGTCCGAAGAGTCGTCCAGTCAACATCATGACCTCTCTGGAACTCAAGCCTGAGGTGATGGAGGAGCGCAATATTGCTCTTCAGGAGAAATACAGAAAAATCCGTGAAACCGAGGTTCGTTATGAAACCGAGCAGATGGATGATGCCGACTATGTTATCGTAGCCTTTGGTAGTGCGGCACGTATTGCCGAGAAGAGCATCGAGAGTGCGCGTGAGCAGGGCATCAAGGTAGGATTGTTCCGTCCTATCACCCTCTGGCCTTTCCCTGAAAAGGAGATTCATGAACTCGCCAAGACCAAGAAGGGCATTCTGGTTGTAGAAATCAATGCCGGTCAGATGGTTCAGGATGTGCGACTGGCTGTGAATGGTCAGACTCCTGTGGAGCACTTTGGTCGTCTGGGCGGTATCGTACCGGAGCCGGAGGAAATCGTTGAAGCATTAAAGAAGTTAATAAAATGAATGATATAATTTCACCAGAGAATCTGGTATATAAGAAGCCTACGCTGATGAACGATACCCCGATGCATTATTGCCCGGGGTGTTCGCATGGCGTAGTTCATAAGCTCGTTGCCGAGGTTATAGAGGAGATGGGCATGGAGGATAAGACGGTAGGCGTATGTCCGGTGGGCTGCGCTGTCTTTGCTTATCGCTATTTGGATATTGACTGGCAGGAGGCTGCTCATGGTCGTGCACCTGCTGTAGCTACGGGTATCAAGCGCTTGTGGCCTGATCGTCTCGTCTTCACTTATCAGGGCGATGGCGACCTGGCTTGCATCGGTACCTGCGAAACTATCCACGCCCTGAACCGTGGTGAGCATATCGCCATCATCTTCATCAATAATGCCATCTATGGTATGACCGGCGGACAGATGGCGCCAACCACCCTGTTGGGTCAGAAGACTGCTACCTGTCCTTATGGTAGAGAGGCTGATCTTCATGGTTATCCACTCAATATTACCGAGTTGGCAAGCCATCTGCAGGGTACTTGTTATGTAACCCGCCAGAGTGTGGAGACCGTGGCAAGCATCAAGAAGGCAAAGAAGGCTATCCGCAAGGCGTTCGAGGCAAGCATGCAGGGCAAGGGTTCCAGCCTGGTAGAGATTGTTTCTACCTGCAACAGCGGTTGGAAACTCTCACCTGTTGAGGCCAACAAGTGGATGGAAGATAACATGTTTAAGCAGTATCCTAAGGGTGACCTGAAGGATACAACGAACATGTAATGTTGAATGTTGAATGTTGAATGTTGAATGTTGAATTTGGCATTTACAAAAGATTAGAACAATGAAGACAGAAATCATTATATCCGGTTTTGGCGGTCAGGGCGTTCTCTCTATGGGAAAGATTCTGGCTTATTCAGGACTGATGGAGGATAAGGAGGTAACCTGGATGCCTGCTTACGGACCAGAGCAGCGTGGCGGTACAGCCAATGTAACGGTCATTGTGAGCGACAGTCGCATCTCTTCGCCTATCCTGAGCCATTATGATGTAGCCATCGTGCTCAACCAGCCGTCGCTCGACAAGTTTGAGCCGAAGATTAAGCCAGGCGGCATCCTAATTTATGATGGCTATGGTGTGATGAATCCTCCACAGCGCAAGGACATCACCATTTATCGCATTGATGCGATGGACAAGGCTGCCGAGATGAAAAACTCCAAGGTGTTCAATATGATTGTTTTGGGCGGACTGCTGAAGGTTTGTCCTGTTGTGAGCACCGATGGTTTGAACAAGGCGCTTTACAAGTCATTGCCAGAGCGCCATCATGGTTTGATTCCGCTGAACATGCAGGCAGTGGAAGAGGGAATGAAGATTATCGAAAAGGTTGATTAAATTCAATCATCAGTATAGATAAGGGAGCGGGCTGCATTGCGATGCAGTTCGCTCCCTTGTTTTATTAGGCTGGGTTGAAAAGGAAAATAAAAGAATGATGCAAATAGCACGATGCAGATTCATAACGTATAGTTATGAATATTGTTTTGGATACCAATTGCCTTGTTATTGCAATTTCAAGGCAAAGCGAATACCATCAAGTATGGTAAGATTTTCTTGCTGGTAAATTGATTATCAAGGATCATACGATGGCTGCCCTTGGTTTGGGCGGTAAACCGTATAAGAAAATAAAGGTGACGCATCTTTGGGGAACTGCTACACATTATATGCCTAGTTGCCCCTGATTTACAACAAACTTTAACGCTGTTGCCGCTGATTTGCGACAAAAAAGTAGTATCTTTGCCCCTGATTTGAAACAAATGCGTATGTTTAGACGAAATATCATCAGTAAACTGGAGGCTTGGAAGCAAGACAAAAAGCATAAGCCCCTTATCCTGAGAGGAGCTCGACAGGTTGGTAAGACAACTGTGGTCAATGAGTTTGGCTCTCAGTTTGATAATTATCTATATTTCAATCTGGAAAGAAATGAGAATGCCAAGTTGTTCGAGATGGAGATTCCTTTAGACGACCTGGTGAATATGCTGTATGCCAGTGTCGGTAAGGTTAAGAAAGAAGGAACTACCCTTGTTTTCATCGACGAGATTCAGAATTCTCCTAAAACCATAGCACTTCTTAGGTATTTCTATGAACAGAGACCTGATTTGTATGTTATTGCAGCTGGCAGTCTGTTGGAGAATCTGGTGGATGTTAAAGTCAGTTTCCCTGTGGGAAGAGTACAGTATCTGGCTTTGCGACCTTGTTCGTTTTCTGAGTTCCTGGGGGCTATCGGCAAGTATAATCTGCTTGCCGTACTCTCGCAGAAGGCAGAATATACGGTTGCCTTCCATGAACAGTTGATGCATCTTTTCAATCAATATACTATTGTGGGAGGGATGCCTGAAGCAGTGCAGCAGTATGCTGAAACCCAAGATGTCATTGGTATCGAAGATGTTTATGAAACTCTGGTGCAAGCCTATAAGGATGATTCTGAAAAATACGTCAGAGGCAATAAGCTGACGGATGTGGTGAGATTTATCCTCTCTTATGGTTGGGCTTTTTCGGGTGAGACCATTACGTTAGGTAACTTTGCCAATTCTGGCTATAAGTCAAGAGAGGTGGGCGAGGCATTTAGATTGCTGGAGAAGGCAATGCTTCTGGAGCTGGTTTACCCAGTGTCTTCTACCCAGTTGCCGATTATTCCTGAGACCAAACGAATGCCAAAACTCATCTGGTTTGATACGGGATTGGTGAACTATCAGGCGGGAATCAGAAAGGAAATCATTGGCTCTACCGATATGGTGGACAGTTGGCGTGGGCATATTGCAGAACAAATAACGGCTCAGGAGTTATTGGCTTTGGAAGATAGGGTGGGACAGCATCGCTCGTTTTGGGCAAAGCCGAATAACGGTGCAGAGGTTGATTTCATTTTTACTCATAACTCCAAGCTTTATCCGATAGAGGTAAAGAGTGGAACCAATGCCCATCTCCGTTCTCTCCAAGTATTTATGGATAGTTCGGAAGTTAATATAGCCATCCGTATCTGGTCAAAGCCTTATTCTATAGATAAGGTCAAGACCATTCATGGCAAGGAGTTTACGTTGATTAATCTTCCGTTTTATCTGATAGGTAATTTGCGGAACGTATTGGATGCTGTAGTAGAAGAATGAGTGATAGATACAAAAACAAAAGAATTCAGCAAATTAGCATCTTGGCTATTTGCTGAATTCTCAATTCATATTCTATTTTTCCTTTTATTCTTTACTTGAAGCTGAGCTTGCCTTCGGCAATCTTCTTGGCTTCTTCTGGCTTGTTGGTGGTTATGAAGTCAACGCCGGAATCTACGCATTTCTGAATCTCCTTCATCTGGTCGATGGTCCATACATTCACCTTCATGCCCAGGTCGTGACTCTCTTTAATCCAGTTCGGATTTTTGAGGAGGGCACCACCATAGTAGTCGATGCCGGCAAAGCCTTTCTGTTTGATGACTTTGGGAGCCACGTCGCTGCCCAGATAGTAAACCCGGGCTTGTGGGTTCAGCTTTACGAGTTCCTCGCAGGCATGCATGCTGAAGGAGATGTAATCCACCTGCTTCTCCATGCCGGTTGCCTTTACCAAATCAAGGCAAGCCTTTACGCATCTGTCTTCACGCTCAGGAGTCTGATGGGCCTTGATTTCCAGAATCAGCTGCATGGGAGCAAGCTTCTTGCCTGCCTCCAGATAACTCTTCAGCGTGGCGATAGGCTCACCGTTGGCAAGTTTCAGATTCTTGATGTCGGCATACTTGGCGTTCTCGATGATTATGCCATGGATGTCGTCGTCATGGTTTACCACCACGGTGCCGTCTGTGGTGATGTGTACGTCAAACTCGCTTCCCCAAACATCAGCCTTCTTGGCATTCTGCATGGCAGCGATGGAGTTCTGGGCTGCACCCTGACTGTTCCAATGGCCACGATGGGCTATCACCTTTACTTGAGCCATGGCGGAAGATGCCAAAAGCATCATTCCGCACAATATCATACTAGTCTTCTTCATATTCTTCTTTAAAAAACTTCTAATAACGTCTGAAAACGTCTGAGATAACTTCTAAAAATCTGTTTAAAATCTGTATCTTATACCCAACTGGCACTGGTAAGGATTACCATTGCCACCAGCTACGCCGGCGTTGGTATTTACGGCATACTTATACTGCTTCTTCTCCTGGTCGAAACCTGTGATGTAATAGAGAGGAACGTTAGAGAGGTTCTTGCCTACACCCCAGTCTTTGTTGAGAAGGTTGGCCACATTGAATACATCCAGTGAAACTTCCAGGGCATGGGTCTTGTAAAGCTTGAATGCCTTCTCCAAGTGAAGGTCGAAGGTGCCGTAGAAACCATTTACGCCGCCATTGCGCTCAGCCATCTTGCCATAGTTGCTCTGCAAATACTCCTTGAACTTCTTCTCCACCTTAGGGTTAGCCATCAGGGTTTCGAAGCCCTTGCGGATGCCTGCATCGGTGTTAGGGTCGTTAGGGTCGAAGATATAGGCGAGGTCGTTGGTTGCCACGAAGTCACCATTCACGTTGCCGCCTACGATGGTAGAGTAGCGGGTGCCGCCGATGCCAGAGAAGCGGATACCTGCCTGGATGCCCCAGAAGGTTGGTGCTGTTCCGTAAACCACCAGCTTGTGGCGGAACTGACCGTTACCATAGCTCAGCTGACTCATGTCGCGTGGGTCATCCTTCACCATCTTTACCAGTGTTGAGGTGTTTGCCACGTCGCCATTATAGGTGTTGTTGTCCTTTACGCTGTTCCATGTATAGCTGAATGAGAGGAATCCATCCTTGAAGTATCTCCAGCTACCGTCGATGACGAAGGCAAACTGGTTTACCTTTCCGATGGTGTTAAGCTCCAGTACACGACCTATCTCCTTGGTCTTTCTGCCTTCCAGCCAGTAGGTGTTGCCCTTGGCATCGATGGTGTTGGCAGGCACATAGACGCCACGTCCACCTTCGTTTTCCAATCTGAAGTAAGGCTCATCCACCATGTTCTTGTCGATATAGAGATAGTTGTGGCGAGCCAGAGTCATGTATCCTGCTACGCCCATCTTGAATCGGTCGCTGAAGTAGTGGGTATACGATAGGTTTGCCTTGTAGATGGTTGGCACCTTGGAGCCCTCCTTGTTGCAGTTGATGGTGACGAGCTTCTCTACATTTGGATTCTTCAGCAGATCAGCACCCGGAGTTGTGGCTGGGTTCTGACGATAGCTTGGGAAGTTAGGAGTAGGGATGAGGCTCGCATCCTGGATATCGATGGTTACGATGCGGCTTCCGTCGAACACCTGACTGTTTACCGTGGCGTAGTTGTTGATGTCTGATGCAAAGATACCGCCACCAAGCTTCAGAATATCGGTATGCTTGTTGTTGATATCCCACTGCAACTGTAATCTTGGCTGTACCAGGAAGAGACCGATGCCCTTGTCGGTTCTTACACCGAGAAGACGGTCGGCTGGCTCGTAGTAGTTGCCGTGGTCAAGATAGGAAGCGTTGTCGATGCGTACGCCGGCTGTGAGGTCGAAGCCCTCGAAGAGCTGGGTGTGCAACTGACCGTAGATACCTGCGTTTACGATGCGCTGGGTTACCTTCTGGTTCTTTTCGCCTTCTACCATATATACGTCGCGGGCATATCGGTAAGGGGTCATGTTGTTGAAACTGTCGAGTCCCTTGAAGTAGAAACGTCCGTTGGTTTCGCTGCCATAGAGTGAGGAGAGGTGAGAATACATCACGTCCAAGCCCAGGGTATAGTTGATCTTGCCTGCATTGATGAGCAGGTTATCTACAAACTGATATACGTTGTCGTGGAAATTCTCTGGGGTGAATCGCTGTCCGCCTATCTGGATGTCGGTCATCAAGGTCTTTCCATCTACTTCCGATGCTACGTTCTGCACGATGGCACGTGGGATGGTGCCGTTAGGCAGGAGACTGTTTGCCTTGGTCTCTTCCATCGAATACATCCATTGCACTTTCGCCTCGTTGGTAATCTTTGGTCCGAATACGCTGCGGAGAGATGCCATCAAGCTGTTGTCTGCGGTGTTGCAGTCGGAGTAAGACTCCAGGAAGTTGATGGTGGTATTGTCACCTTGGCTATATGGCAGCTTGTTGATGTTCAGGTTGTTGCGAACACTGAGCAGATTGGTTGGGTTGATCTGCCAGTCGATGCGTGCGAACACGGAGTTGGTGTTTGATTTCTTGTCAAACGAACCGTACTCCGGCTGGTTAGGCAGCCCGTATTTATCTTTTGCTATCTGGGTGAAGGCATCAAGTGTAGCTTGCGACAGATTGTATCTGCTTTCATCCGATGCTCCATGAATGTCGGCGATGCGCAATGGCTTGGTGTCCTGCTGATGATCCCATGCCACGAAGAAATGCAGGCGGTCTTTGATGATAGGTCCACCCAGCGAGAAACCATACTGATAGGTGGAGAAATCAGAGGTACGCTTGTTGCCGAGGATGTCGTACTGGCTGGGGAGCCAGTCGGTGCGGAGATAGGAGAATGCCGAACCCTTGAGGGTGTTGGTACCCGATTGGGTTACGGCGTTAATGAGTCCGCCACCTGCACGGCCATAGGTTACATCATAGGCATTGGTTACCACCTTAAACTCTCTCACGGCCTCCATGGTCATGGCGTAAGGACTGCCTTTTCTGGTATTGGCAGCACCGCCGGAGATAGGGTTCTTGGATGACATGCCATCGATGTTGAAACCGGTGGAAGAGGCAAGCTGACCGCTGAGGTTCATGCCGTTGCTCAGCGGAGAGAGGTCGATGAGCGAAGTGAAGTTACGTCCGTTTACAGGCAGTTTCTTGATGTCCTGCGCTGTAACGCTGGTTGATGCTCCCTCGTTATCCACGTTCTTCTTCAGAGAGTTTGCCACCACTTCAATCTCTTTCAATTCCTGGCTCTGGTCGCTCATGGTGAAGTCAACACGCAGCATATCGCCCTGGTTGAGCGAATAGCCTGTGCGCTTCTGGTCACCATAACCGATGTATTTGGCGGTGATGGTGTAAGGCGAACCGAGTGGAATTTCTCGGATGGTATAGTTTCCGTTGGCATCAGTGGCAGCGGAAACGGTGAAACCTGTAGACTCGTTCTTTACGGTTACCAAGGCACCGATTACAGGTTCTTTGGTGTTATCCACAATCTTTCCAGTAACGGTAGCACGGGTGTTCTGTGCAAAGAGGCACGTGGTGCTACCAGCCGCCAACAGCGCTGCTGTGGCGACAAATCGAATTGAATTCATAAAATACAATCTTTGGTTTATAAAAGTTTATCGTGATTCTGCCGAATATCATAGAATTCTTCTATTCCTATTTCCTAAAAGAATTCTTCTGCTATTTCCTGAATACGTTTTTTACTTTCTCATAGCTGTGAGTGTACTCTCCACGTCGTTGAGCATTTTTGCAGTACTCTTGCGGCTAGCCTTGAGCATCTGCTGTTCCGACTGTGGGTTGATGGATGTGAAGTAATTGCTACCCTGTGCCAATTTCTTCTTGTTGCCATCATAGAGTGAATAGTTCACGTAGTGGAAGATGGTCTTGAAAGGCTCTTCCTGATACTTGAGATAGTGATTGTCGAGGAGGAGGAGATAATCGGCTCCTGCCTGGTCGAGCATGCCACGGAGTTGGGTGGCATTGACGAATGTAAGGTCAGATGACTGGTTCTCGCCTTCGCCTGTGGTCTTGATATCCTCCAGAATGTCGTGGTAGGTGCCCTGAATGGCATTACCGTCTACATAGGTGAAGTTTGCCTTTGATTTCTGGGCAAGTTGTGCGAGGTTGTCTTCTATCACCTTATTATATATGTAGCATACGCTGTCTGGGTTGATCTGCGTATCCTCTGCCAGCATATCAGTAACGAAATAGTTTGATTTCACGTTGTCTGGAGTGCCTATCACGAGTACGCGATGGGCTTTTACTGCGTTGCTGGTGGCATTGCTTTCCAATTCTGGTGTGCCAGCCATCATGTTGCTGCTAACGAGCATGGTCATCATCAGCAAACTACCTTTTGTAAATGTTTTCTTTCTCATTTTTCTTCTTCTTTTCTATGATAATCTTTTCTGGTTGCAAAGGTAGGGGTATTAGATTACAGGAGAAATGCAATGGTGATACAATGCTTTGAATAAATTGTTTCAAAAAAATGAAGGTGGAACATCGGGTTCGATGCTCCACCTTTTATATATATACCTTATTATATATACATCTAAAAAATCTTTATTCTGCCAATCGGATGCTCATAGGGCTTACGGTGATGAGGCGCTTCTTGTAGAGGTCGCCAATGGCACGCTTGTAAACCTTCTTGCTCACGTGGAAACGCTCGTAGATGTCGTCGGCCTCGCTCTTGTCGCCAAGGTTGCACTCGCCGTCGTTGTCCAGGAGATACTGGTAGAGGGTTTCGGCGAAATCGGCTGTCTGCTGGATGCCGGTCTTCTGCAGGGTGACATCTATCTTTCCGTCAGGACGAACTCTTCCGATGTATCCCTTCATCTTGTCACCCGTGTGGATGTACTGGAAAATCTGGTCCTGATAGAGGAGACCCGGATACTGGTTGTCGATGATAACCTTGAAGCCGAGGTCGGTCTTCTGCCAGATGAGGAGATCCACCTCTTCGCCATGCTTGTAGTGAGGATGGTCTTCGTTGAGATAACGCTCAATCTTGGCAGAGGCAACGATGCGGTAGCTCTCCTCATCGATGTGGATATGCACGATGTAGGAGTTGCCGAGCACCATACGTTTCTTCTGCTCGCGGAATGGGCAGAAGATGTCCTTCATTAGCCCCCAGCCCAGAAAGGCTCCGTATTCGTTGACCCATTTCACTTTGAGATAGGCGAAATCGCCCACCTTTGCCAAAGGGGTTTCGGTGGTTGCTATGAGGCGCTCTTCCTGGTCGAGATAGATGAAGACATCCAACTCGTCGCCGATGCCTGCGTCTTCAGGTACGTAGCGGGATGGAAGGAGGATTTCTCCCTCGTCACCACCATCGAGATACAGACCGAAATCAACTTTCTTTACGATGCGAAGGCGATTGTAATCGCCGAGTTTTATCTTTTTGCTCATATAATATTATCTTCAGTTTTTTCTTCTGTTGTTGGGGCTTCTGCAACTTCTGCAGTTTCTTCCTGGCTATCAGCAGCTCCTGCTTCCACCGTTTTCTCAATCATTCCATCCTTGAGATGGATGGTGCGGTCGGTGATGGCAGCAAGGCCCTCATCATGAGTTACGATGACGAAAGTCTGACCGAACTTGTCTCTCAGGTCGAAGAAGAGCTGGTGAAGCTCAGCCTTGTTCTTGGTGTCGAGACTTCCTGATGGCTCATCGGCAAGGATGACGGCAGGATTATTGACCAAAGCTCTCGCCACGGCTACACGCTGTTTCTCACCACCGGATAACTCGGCAGGCTTGTGACTGGCTCTATCGCTCAAGCCCATGAATTCCAATAACTCCTCGGCACGCTCCTTGGCTTCTTTTCGGCTCTTGCCTGCAATGAAGGCAGGAATCATGATGTTCTCCAGGGCGGTGAACTCAGGGAGAAGCTGATGGAACTGGAAGACGAAACCGAGATGCTGGTTGCGGAAATCGCTCAGTTTCTTGGTGCTGAGGCTGCTTACATCGATGCCATCAACCATAATGCTGCCACTATCAGGCTTGTCGAGGGTACCGATAATCTGGAGGAGTGTAGTCTTGCCGGCACCACTAGGACCGACGATACTTACCACCTCGCCCTTGTCAATATGCAGGTCGATGCCCTTAAGCACCTGCAGGGAGCCGAAGCTTTTGGTTATACCTTTTATATCTATCATTTTCTTACTCAAAATTATTTTGCAGGCAAAATTAAGCAAAATATTTGGAAATGCCTAATTTTAAGAGATAAAAAGAAATAAGGAGGGATATAAAAAAACAAAACGAGCCTTATTCTTGCAAATAAAGCTCGTTTCTGTACTCAATTCTGTATTACTTTCTATAAAATGTATGTGTTATTTCAACCCATCGGCATCGCCGGTGGATAATGGAAACATCGCATCGGATGAACTTCATATCGGAAAGACCCAGCTGGAGAAAACCATTCAGCGCCATCTCTTCCATGGTTCCGCCCTCGTCATATTGTGCGCCGGTGATAAGCCTGGCAAGATAGGACTCTCGGTAGCGGGAGAAAAGATGAAAACGAAGAAGCTGGTTCTGAATACGAAATAATTCATAAGAATCATTTTGATTAATCCGAATCGTTTTGAATGTTTATATACTAAAAAAAGTCGCCAGCATTTTGGCGACCTTTTTTAGTAGTATCCTTTGTTTTCTCTTTATTTTCTGAACTTCTTCTTAAACCATTGCAGGAATGATTCGTAAGCACTGATTTCTTCCTGATGCTGAGGCTCAGCGAAGGTAAGCTGGTCGCCGTAGGAATCACCATGCTGGTCGGGGAAGATAATCATCAGGTTGGTACCTGAGAAGTATTTCGTGATTTCCTCCGGCAAACGCTCCAGTGCAGTCTTGTAAGATACGGTTCCCTTACGGGCGGTTACTACCACGAACAGGTGGTCTGGAGATATCTGCGAAGCCAGCTGTGGCAACTCGTTCCAGTGAATCATCTGGGTATAATCAGCACGCACTTCCGGATGCCGGTTCTTGATATATTCATTGATGAGCGCCAGACTCTCTTCTCTGCCATGAAACTGGATGCGGCAGTCGAGGTTGCCGGCAAGTCGGGCAAGGCGTTCCAGCCAGCGGTAGAAACCCGGCTCAAACTCTGCTCTCGAAGGTACGGCTACCTGTATTCTTCTCAATGTATTCAACGGCTGTCTGATGCGTGCCATGATAATCTGTCGGCTCAATCCGTTGAAGAGACTCTGGTGGAATTCTCCCCAGAACTTCGGCGAAACCTCAGGATGCATGTGCATTCCGATGATAATCTCAGAACATTGGAACTCGTTGAAGGCATGCTTGATGCCGTTGGCGATGTTGGCGGCAATACGAACCTGGGTCTGCGTCATCACATCGGTGGCAGCAGCCAGCTGACTGCAATGTTCCAGAAGCCGTCTTCCCTGTTCCTGGTTGTATCGCATGTCCTTGTCTTCATATACCACATTCAGGCAGATGAGTCCCCTGTTCAGCTTCTGATTTCTCACCAGAAACGCCAGACTCATCAGGTTGTCGGCATATTCAGGATATTTCACCGGAACCAGAATCTTCTCATCGCTCACCTTCTTGTCGTCTTCCGCATCAGGCAGTTCCTTGTCTCTCAGGATAATCTTCTGCGAAGACCGGTCGGTAAGGATGGATGAGATGATGCAGGTAATCAGAATCATCATAACTACACCATTGAGCATATCATCGTTTACGAGGTAAGTGCCCGGTGCTACGAGCAGACGCATACCCACCATCACCATGGCGATACTTCCGGCAGCATGAGCCGAAGTGAGTCCGAACATCATGTGACCCGAAGAAAGTGGCAATCGGAAACCCAAACAGGCGATATAGGCTGCGATGGCTTTGCCCAGGGTTCCGAAGAAGGCGATGCAGAACACGACCCACAGAATATGACTGCCCTGAAACAGCAGGTTGATATTAATCAGCATGCCCACACCTATCAGGAAATAAGGAATGAAGAGGGCATTGCCGATAAACTCGAGGCGGTTCATCAGTGGCGAAACATGCGGAATATATCTGTTTAATATCAGACCGGCGAAGAAAGCACCGAAAACGCCCTCAATGCCCACTATCTGCGAAAGTGCCGCACTCATAAAGAGCATCGAAAGTACGAAGATAAACTGCATCACCGCATCGCTGTATCTTCGCAAAAACCATCTTGTAAGTCGGGGAATCAGCATAATCATCACACCGCAATAGGCAGCAAACTTGAGGGTGAAGAATACCCAGAACAGTACACCGTCATGCTTGCTGAACGATGCTACCAGTCCGGCAAGCATAATCAGGGCTATGAGCAGCGAAATCATGCTCGACCCCACACTCAGCGTAACGCTCGGTTTCTGTTGCAGTCCGTATCTCGAAACGATAGGATAGGCAATCAGCGTATTGGATGCCATGATGCAACTCAGCAGGAAGGAAGCCTTGGCAGAGTAGTGGAGCAACCAGATACTCATGCCGTATGTGAGGAAGAACGGTATAAAACAGGTGAGCAGGCCATAGATAAGCAGTCGCGACTTGTTTTTCTTCATACCTTCCATATCCATCTCCAGGGCAGCGAGGAACATGATGTAATAGAGTCCCACCTTTCCGAAGAGCTCAAACGAAGAGTCGCGCTCCAGAATATTCAGTCCGTATTTGCCTATGAGCACACCTGCCAGCACCATACCGATGATGTGCGGGATACGGAGTTTACCCATGATGATAGGGGCAAAGAGGATGATGAGGAGCACTACGAAGAATATCAACGTAGGGTCAGTGATAGGGAAGTATTGAGCGATATGGAACATAGGCTTTCTTCTTTTTTGTTATACTTAAAGAGGGATTTCTGCATCAGCATTCATCCCTCCCTTTCTGTTTTTGCCTGCAAAAGTACGAATAAATCTTGAAAGCACAAAGTTTTTCTGCCCTTATCCTACAATCATGGTGATATTTTTGCATGCTCACTATTGTTTCTATCTTTTCAAATCCCTATCCACCATGGCACAGACACAGGAATCAGACCATACGTTTTCTGCCGTTTCAATCATGTCGATGATGGTATAGATTGGCAGGATGATGCCCATGATGCCGATAGGAGCATTGATACCGGACATCAGAGATAGGGTAAGGAAATAACATCCCATCGGCACTCCTGCATTACCCACTGCTGAGATAACTGAAATGAAGAGCCAGAGAATCATCGTAGTCCAAGGTAAAGGCATTCCTCCATTCTGCATCAGGAATAAGGAGGTTACGAGGATAAACGCAGCGCAACCATTCATGTTGATGGTAGTACAGATAGGCAATACGAAGCGGGAAACCTGATTGGAAACTCCCAGTCTGTCTTCTGCTGTCTGCATCGTTACCGGCAACGTAGCAGCAGAACTCTTTGTAAACAGAGCCATTAATACTGCCGGCATCATCTTACCCAAAGTGCGCACTGGATTCAAGCCTCTTGCCAAGAGGAAGAGCGGAAGGATGATGAAGAATTGAATGACATTACCTCCCAGGATAACAGCTACGTACTTTCCTAGAGAAGCCATCACGATACCCGCAGAGAACTGGGCTGAAAGTTGTGCTGCAAAGGCAACGATACCCAGAGGCAGAGCCCAGATTAATCCATGAATCAGCATGAAAAGCAGATCCTGTAATCCAAACAATCCCTTCATCACGACTTCTTTCTTATCGCTTGATGGCATTTTGGTTAAAGCAATACCTGCTGCTGCCGCCAAAATCAATATAGAGAGTACATTTCCTTCGGCAAACGGCTTGATGATGTTGTTGGGTATTACCCCAAGAATATGGTCATAATAGCTGGTTTCTCCCAGCTTTTGGGGAACATCCGCCATACCGCTCTGTACCAAGGCTGTAGGTAAATTGCCTGGAGAAACGATGTTGTAGAGCACCAGTCCCACTGCTGCAGCTGCTATCGTCGTGAGCAGGGTATAGGTGATGGCGTGGCGGAATATCTTACCGGTATCTGCCTGGTTGCCCAAGGATGCCAGGGTTGTGATAACTGCCAAGGCTATGGTTGGTACTGCCAGAAGCTGGAATAAGCGGGTATAGACCGTGGCTATGAAGTTCATCAGACCATCCAGCCAGCTGATGCCGAATATCCCCAAGACGGCGCCTACTATCAAAGCGCCTATCCATAGTACCAGCTGCCGGGTTTGCTTATTCTTCACTCCTTTTTGCTTACTGCAGCCAGCATTGCTATCCGGCTGTCTATTTCCAATATTATTCATTGTTTCTACCATGATTTTAAACTATTATTTTCAAAAGGCAAAGGTATTGTTTTTTTTCCTTGTCAACAATCCCACAAATATGGTATTTTGCAATCTCGTAATTTTTTTGGAATATTCTTTTGCTTGTATCATTATTTTTTGTAACTTTGCCGAAAGAATTTAAAAAGGCAGCAATATGAAATATCCTATAGGAATACAAGACTTCGAAAAAATCATAGAGGGTGGATATGTATATCTTGATAAGACCAGCCTCGTTTATGATTTGGTGCAAAATGGCAATATATACTTTCTGAGTCGTCCACGACGATTTGGAAAGTCATTGCTCGTATCTACCTTGAAATGCTATTTCGAGGGTAAGAAGGAACTGTTCAAGGGGCTTGCCATCGACAAGCTGGAGAAGGAGTGGAAGCTATATCCTGTGTTTCATCTCTCTTTTGGTGGTCAAAACTTTGTAGAGCCTTATGCGTTAGACAAAGTGTTGGAGGAGTTTGTTGCCATGGCAGAACGTATCTATGGGCGTGAGGAGTTGGCCGAGACTTTAGGTAGTCGCTTTAAGGCTGTGTTAGGGAATGCTCATAAAAAAACAGGAATGAGAGCTGTCGTACTCATTGATGAGTATGACAAGCCTTTGCTTGATGTGATGGATATGGATATTTCTGTGCAGAATGAATATGGAAAGATGACTTTGGAGGATTATAATCGCAATCTGCTCAAAGGCGTATATTCTGTATTCAAGGAAGCTGATGCTGACCTGCAGTTTGTCTTGCTCACGGGTGTCACCAAGTTCTCACAAGTAAGCGTGTTCAGTGGTTTCAATCAGCCTAACGACATCAGTATGGATGAGCATTACGAGGCACTTTGTGGTATTACGGAAGATGAATTGTATTCTACCTTTGATGAACAAATCAAGGCGATGGCCGTGAGATACAAGACGACGGAGGAAGGGATGAAATACAAACTGAAGAGGAAGTTTGATGGTTATCATTTCAGTCCTAACATGCTTGATATCTATAATCCTTTCAGCATCTTAAATGCTTTAAGCAAGAAGATTCTGGCAGATTATTGGTTCCGCACCGGTTCGCCAACCTATCTTGTTCGTCTATTGTCTCATTTTGATGAGAACATCAACGAGATGGTGAACAGGTTTTATCCTACGAGTAGTTTTATCGACTACAAGGCAGATGTGGAAGCACCGTTGCCAATGATTTATCAGAGCGGTTATCTTACTATCAAAGATTGGAATATGGATACCGATTCCTATCTCCTGGATTTCCCGAATGATGAAGTGAGAAGCGGTTTCCTGACGTTGGTAGCTTCCAGTTATCTGAAGCCATCGAAGTCAACGGATGCCTGGGTCATTCAGGTAATAGATGTGATGTCGAAGGGCGATTGCCATCAGTTGGAGAATCTGATGACTTCCTTCTTTGCCAGCATTCCTTATAACCAGCGTCGCAAGGACGATGAGCGCGAGAAGGAACGTTATTTTCAATACACCTTCTATCTCGTATTGAGAATGATCAGCTGTTTCACGGTGTTCATTGAAAAGCAGCAAAGCGAAGGTAGGGTAGATTGTGTGGTAGAGACGCCGAACTATATCTACATCTTCGAATTCAAGCGTGATGGTTCGGCTGAAGAAGCCCTGAAGCAGATAGAGGATATGGGCTATGCCAGGGAATATGCAGCAGATGGCAGAAAGATTTATCAGATAGGCTGCAACTTCTCATCGAAGACGGGAACCATTGATGGTTGGAAGATGAAGTAAGTACTCAGTAAGAATATCCCGAAGATGTAGTGATGTGGCGTTGTTAAGAATGAAACTTTTTTACATTAGATTGCCTGAGATTCTCGTATTTTCAGATGCTTCTGGGTTCTTTGAGAATATCGCAAATATGAAGAAGAATAGAAACTTATTGATAATCAGATGTTTGTGATTTCTTGACAAGATGATGCCGTTGAGAAAAATCTATAGTTGTACGACTATAACCCCTATAGTTGTACAACCATAACTCTACAGTTGTACAACCATAGCATGTATAGTCGTACAACTGTAACTTTATAGTCGTACAACTATAGGTCTTGTTCTTAATATAGAGCAGAAAACAAGGATTCCTAGCCTCTCAATCCTCTTGTTTTTATCGCTAGATTCCAAACTTGTAGGTATATGAATTTTGGTTATAAATATTGACGGGAGGTATGATGTTAAAAGATAAGTGTTATGAGAACAGTTCAAGATTATATAGCAATAATAAGGCAAAATAGTTCCAAGATTACTAAAGATTTTGGAATCAAGACCTTGCGCATTTTTGGTTCCGTATCACGAAATGAGCAAACAGAGCAAAGCGATTTGGATATTTGTGTAGAAACAGAAACTCCTAATCCTTTTTTATTGGCCGACTTGAAAGAGTTCTTAGAGGGCTTGTTCAAGTGCTCAGTTGATGTAGTGCGTATTCACAAAAACATGAATCCTTTCTTTAAATCAAGAATTGAACGGGATGGAATCTATGTAATACGATAAAATAAAGATTTTTTCTTATTTCTTTGGCGTTTACACTAGAATGTTGTATCTTTGCAGTTGTAATTTGAACTAAAAATGGAGGAATAAAGAATGAATACAACAAAGTTAACAAGAGAAGAAGCGTTGCGTCGTTGGAATGCTTCTAAGGAAACCAAACGTAAAATGGTTGAAAAGCTAGAAACCTTGGTAAGGAATAGTTGTCTTGAACGGGGAGATTTGGAAAATCTAAAGTAGTACATGATGGAAAAGGTTATTGTTGACGTTGCGTGGTGCGACAGAAATTATGGCGGTTCTCTTGGTAGTAATGTACCTGGAGCGGTGGTTTTTACAGCGCCAACTTTTGAAGCTTTGCAAAAAGAAGCAAAGGAAAGTCTGGAGTTTCATATTGAAGGTCTTATGGAAAATGGGGAAGATGTTCCCGAATGGCTGAAGAATGGGGATTATGAGTTTGAGTATAATATTATAAGATAAGATCAGTTGTGTGTCTGATTTAGCAAAGAGGGTGTGTCATAAGTAAATGATTCACCCTTTTTTGTTTGTTGGAATGATACTGATATGTTGTTGGAAAACATAGTATAAGTTGTTAGAAAAGCTAGTATATGTTTTTGAGTTAGTTAGTATCTCCGGTCGCACAACAGCTGTTGTGCGCTTGCATAGCAGCTGATATGCGCTTGCACAACAGGTGATGTGCATGCGTAGGTCAACTGTTATGCACCAACTGTAATTTAGACTTATGACGCCTCCTCTTTGTCATTTGGTACATACAGAATGGCGTTTCATACAAGGTAGGTTTAGATATTTGGCTGATAGAAATAATCTTCTTACTTTTGCGCTCGTAATCGGGAAGCGGTAGAAAAGAAAAAATCGTGGAACGAGGAACATGAAGTATAACCCTTTTTATATACAATAAGGTATGAAGAAGATTATGATTTCGTTGATGATGGTAGTAGCTGTCACCACAACCAGTTTTGCAAAGAGTAACAACACCGATGTGGCAAATTCCGTAAAAAGCGTAGCCGAGCAGGTAAAGCAGGCTCCATCCGGCACAGTGTATGGTGTGGTTGAGAACACCAAGCATCATATTATCGTAGCTACTCCTTTCGGAAAGTATACCATAGAGAAGAAGGACGGCGGCGTTAGCTTTATGGGAATGTCGGCAAAGCTGGTATCATCAAAGAATGGCGTTTATAAAGTCAAGACATCCCTGGGTAATTTCTCGGTGAATATGAGAAAAGGAACGATAACTAAAAAATAATCGTAATTGGTTGTTTACCTTTTCGTAAGGGATGGTATATAGGTATAGGGCATTGAATTGTTGTCATGGAATAGAAATGTGGAAGTGTTTTTCTCTCGGCAATGGCAGCGTTCAATGCCTTTTTTGTCCTTCGGGATAAAAAACATCGCTAAAAGTTTGGCAGTATCAAGAATAATGCTTACTTTTGCGGTCAGAGTTGGAGCAGACGGAAAAGAACGGCTGCGATGAAGACTCAAATGAATGAGCGTATTGAACGTTAGTCTTGAAATAGAAATGTGGAAATTTCAAAATTCAACTATGACGAACAGCAATACGGCTCACGCTATGGGATTATTGTATCCTTTTCTCTATAGGAGGAAGGTGCCGATATACCTTTTGGCGTGGGCTATTGTTAGTTGCTAGTTGAAAGGTCTTTCCACAACCTCTATTTCGGCGACCGAACAATAGTCCCACGCTTTTTCATTGAAAACTTAATGACTGATAGCTACTTCTGGGAACAAGTCAGCGATGTAAATGGTAAATATGGATAGTCAATTTATCGTATTCAATACAAAGACGGAACTCTTAAGATTAGATGTTTCCAAAATTGTTTATTTCGAAGGAGATGGCAATTATACACAGATTGTTACTATTAACAAGCTGAAGGCTGTTGTTTGTCTGAATTTGACTCAGATGGAGAAGTACTTGGCAGAGCATCTTGTAGATTGCAAGAGTATTTTTATGCGAGTGGGTAAGCGCTTTATCATCAACACTGGCTACATCTATCAGGTCAATACGCAAAAGCAACAGTTGATATTATCCGATTATGAGCATTTTGCTTTTGCTTTAGGTATTTCTAAGGAAGCCTTGAAGCAAATGAAGGATTTACTCATAACTAAAAAATAAACTACTCAAGCAAAGAATTTTATGGAATTAATCATTGGACGTGATGCTAGTACATCTCAATTGAGAATAACAATGGGACAACAATCCAAGACTTTTGGGGGTGCTGGAAGTGTTCCTATGACTGTGAGCCGTCAACATTGTAGTTTGACCATTAATCCAGATGGTTCTTATAGAATTACGAATCTAAAACCTCAGAACGTTACTTTTATCAATGGAGTGGAAATAATGGCAAAGACTATCATGGAAAAGGATAAAATAGAACTTGGTCCAAGCAAATTTTTGGTTAGTTGGGATTGGATAAAGAGTTTTGTTCCTCAAATGGTAGATTTTCGTCCATTGCAGTGTGTTTGGGAAGAATATGATGAACATAAGCTTGACCAGCAGATAGCTGACCGCAAGTTTAATTCTCTTCGTGGCATTACTGGATTGATTACCATGGGAGCCATCGCTTTGAGTATCATTTTCCCTGAATTTAGAGAAACTCCTCTTTATATAGGCTTGTATCTCTTTGGTATTTTGATTTCTGTAGGCTTTACTGTAAAAGCATATAAGGATTCTTCTAAGGGACCGTTAAGGCAGAAGCAGTTGACTGAAGAGTTTCAGCAGCATTATGTTTGTCCTCATTGTCATCACTTTCTGGGCTTTCAGTCTTATGAAGTTTTAATGCAGAATGAGGCTTGTCCTTATTGCAAGGCTAAAGTTAAAAAGTGATTTTGTACAATAGAAGATAAGTTTTGTGTAATGAGCACAGAATTAACACCTATCTATTTATTATTTCACTATATTTGCATCAGTTATAATTTAAAAAAGTATGATTATGGCACAGAATGAAGAAACATTGTATTTCGATAATACACATCCTGAAGTAAGACAGGAAAGTAAAGATAAAACTCAGAATGCTGCTGATAAAGCAACTTGGAAGAAAGTAGCGGTAGGTGGTGCTGCTGGTATCTTGTTAGGTGCAAGTGCTATGTATGCCACAGATGCCTTTGCTGCAAGTACAGAAGAAACTCCCGATACAAAACCGGAAGGGGAGAATCCATCGCAAGATGCCGCTGCAGCTAATGATAATGCCTCTATCAAGGTAGCTGAGAGTCATGATGAGCAGAGCTTTAAGGAGGCTTTTGATGCCGCTAGAGCTGAAGTTGGTCCTGGTGGCGCTTTCCATTGGCATGGTAATATCTATAGTACTTATACCGAGGACGAGTGGAACAACATGACAGATGCAGAAAAGAACGACTATGCTCAGGCTGTAAAGCCAGAAGTACGTGCAGAAGAAATGAATGCTGCTCCTCATCAGACTGAAGATGTTGCTGTGGTATCTCATTCTTCTCATGCAGACCAGGATGTATCTGTTGCTCACAATGATGCAAATTTGCATCAGGCAAGTGATGTGCAGGTGGACGATGACCAAAATGCAGATGTTCATTTGGTTAATGCGGGTGAAGTTCAGCTTGCTGATGGCTCCATGGCTACAGTGGGTGTCTTCGACGTGGATGGTCAGGAAGTGAGTGTGGTAGATTTTGATCAAGATGGAAATCCTGATGTTGCGATTTGTGATGCCAATGGCAATGGAAGTATTGACGTTGGTGAAGCAGTTGATTTGCATACAGGACAAGTGATTACTCCAAGTGGTAGTGATTTCGCTGATGCCGGTGTTGATGATTCTGCTGATCCAAATCTCCAAACTGCATCCTTGGAGAATCCTGATGTTGCTCCTGATATGCCAGACTATATGTCTGATGCTGATATTCAGATGGCATAAACATTGATTAAAATAGATGGTAGCAATGGAAACTAAAAGAATCAAATGTCCGAGTTGCGGCGTATTGCTTGACGTGAGAAATTCTCAAAACGAAGCGGTAAAGATGATTACTTGTCCTCAATGTAAAGCTCAGTTGAGAGTGATGTTCTCACAGCAACATGCTGCAACTCCGCAATCTTTTGGGGAAACAGAATATGTTGATAACAGCAATGGTGAGACTCAGTATGTGAATCGAGATAATGGAGAAACTCGTTACGTGGGGCATTTCTCTTCTCCTTCTCAATCTGATGACACGATTCTTGCCGACAAGAAAGAAGTTACCCCTGGTTATTTGCTCTATGGTGGTCAGAAGTATCCGTTAGGGTTCGGCAATAATGTGATAGGTCGCAAGGCTACTACTTCGCAGGCAACTGTACAGATAGCTACTGATGATAGATATATGAGCCGTCAGCATCTTGCCATCCAGGTAATTAAGGCTTCTACGGACAAGGTTAGGGTGGTGGTGTCTAACTACCATAATAAAAATGCCAGTTATGTGAATGGACAATTATTGAACGAGGGTGACCAGCTCGTTTTGACAGAAGGAAGTATCATCAAGATGGGTAACACAACCGTTGTTTATCATCAAAAATAAAGCTAACAATGAGAATCAAGATATATCAGCCTTTAGCTATCCATGAGTTGGGTAAAAGGGTGAACCAGGAAGATAGCATCTATCCAATAGAGGGCAAAGCAACGGAGAATGACCGTTTGTTTTTGCTCTGTGATGGTATGGGTGGACATGAGCATGGAGAGGTGGCAAGCCAAAGTATTTGCAAAAGTCTTTCTTCGTTTTTGTTGCAGCATGCAGTTGCTTCCGAAGGCTTGGAAGATAAGTTGCTATCTGATGCTTTGGCGTATGCCTACGAAGAACTGGATAAACTGGCTGTTGCGGGAGATTCCCGTCAGATGGGAACAACTTTAACTTTGCTGTATTTTCACAGTAATGGATGTACGGCAGCCCATATTGGAGATAGTAGAATATACCATCTCCGTCCATCTTCGCATACCATATTATATAAGAGTCGTGACCATTCCCTGGTGTATGATCTTTATCAGACTGGTGAGTTGACCTATGAGGAGATGAAGACATTTCCACAGAAAAACGTCATCACCCGTGCGATGATAGCTGGAGACAGAAATCATCCAAAACCTGATGTTATCCATATTTCAGATATTCAGCCAGGTGATTACTTCTATATTTGTTCTGACGGCATGTTGGAACAGATAGAGGATGAGGAGCTGTTGGATATCTTTGCTGCGAATGTTCGTGATGAAGAAAAGCGACAGATGTTGATTTCTGAAACCTCAGATAATAAAGATAATCATTCAGCTTATATTGTACATATCAAAGATGTGAATCATGAAGAGGCTGATGTGAGCCTTGTAAATGAAGAGCCTACGGCGAAATGCAAAGCTTTAAATATCAAACTTGATGTGGAAGAGGTGACTGCTTCTCCTGATGTTGAAGTCGTAAAGCCTGCTGGTACACCGCCTGTTCCTGATAGTGTAGTCGTTGATTTGGTGAATAAGCAGAAAAGAAAGAAATCTCTCTTCATGGTCTTTGTTGCCTTAGTGGTATTGGCTGCTGTTGGCATGGCTGGTTATGGCTACTATAGCAAGCATAAAGCAGAGGTAGCTTTGCAGGATTCTCTTCTAGAGGATTCAATGGTGTCCGTGCAAGTGCTTAATAGCAAGTTAGAGATTGATACAACAAAGCAAGATTCTATAAACCAAGATACTACCAAAAATGAACGAAATAAATAATCAAAATATGCTCCAGGTAGGAACCATCCTACACGGAACTTACAAGATAGAAAGCTATTTGGCTTCAGGTGGTTTCGGCAACACCTATTTAGCAAAGAACATTGAGTTTGATGAGACTTATGCCATCAAAGAGTTCTTTGTAAAAGGAGTGTGCCAGCGTGATGGTAATAGCACTACCATTAGCGTAAGCAATGCCGAGAATACCAATAGTTTTGAACAACAGCAAGAGAAGTTCAAGAAAGAAGCTCGCCGTCTTCGTAGTCTCAGTAATCCTCATATTGTCAAGGTCTATGACCTTTTTGAGGAGAATGGTACTGCGTATTATGTGATGGATTATGTGGATGGAGAAAATCTATCTGCACGTTTGAAGCGTACCAATGCGCCTTTGACAGAGTCTGCCGTTCGCAATTACTTGAATCAGATATTGGATGGTCTTGAGGCGATTCATAATGAAGGTATGTTCCATCTTGACTTCAAGCCTGCCAATATTATGGTGGATAGTCATGATGTGGTCAAGTTGATAGACTTTGGTGCAAGTAAGCTACAGAGTACGGTAGGTGGTGCCACGATGAGCACGGGTATCAGTTATACGAATGGCTATGCTCCTAGTGAGCAGATGGCGCAGAGCTATGATAAGTTCGGTCCATGGACAGACTTCTATGCCCTTGGTGCCACTATGTATAAGTTACTTACCAATCAAGACCCACCATCAGTTTCTGACATTTCTGAAGACGAGACAGAGGACAAGCATCTTGCCCTCCCAATGCCTGATGTCTCTGGGGAAATGAAGAAGTTGGTGGTTGGGATGATGCAAGTGAATAGGTTAAAGAGACCGAAGAATGTGGGGGAGATAAGACGTATCTTGCAACAGTCTTCTGTTGCTACTTCTAACAATGAAGAGACAAAAGCGTTTAGTCCTTATCAATCTTATGCTAATCCAGTTAGTGATGATGAAGAAACTGTGTGGGCAGATAAGGCTGAAAAAGTAGAAACAGAGGTCAATGAACAAGAAAAGTGTAATGAAAAAGAACAAACGAATTCTTCTAATAGTCATATCTATTTGAAACTTATGGCTTGTTTCGTAATAGCGTTGCTTGTTATTTTAGCTATATTATTCTTACCTCAATCTGCTCGTACAGCAGCAAATACCAATGTCGCTAGTACAGATTCAGACTCTGCCTATTTTGTTGGAGAAGCAACTGCTGATTCAGATGGAGTTTATGTGGAGAATAAGGAAGAGGTATTCTTTAATCAAACGGTAAAATATACAGGAACAGTACTGACAAATCCTGATCCCGGTAGATTTTATCCATGTGATGATAATGGTGAACTTACCTTTAGTGATGGAAGAATGTATAAGGGACCTTTTAATCGTGGTAGGATGGAAGGTAATAATGCAACTTTCATTTATCCAAATGGTGATACATACACAGGTTCTTTCTATGATAACCATTTCTCAAATGGTACGTATACAGTAAAATCTACAGGTGAGCAGTTTATTGGTACGTTTGATAGTAATGGTCAACCAAAGAAAGGTGCTTGGTATGACAAGAATGGTAACTTTTTACAGAATGTTTAAAAATATAGATATATGGATGAACAAAAATTGATACAAGAGATACGCTCTCTTTACGATGATTTGAAAGCAGAAGAAAAAGGAAGTTATTTGCCTGGTTCTGGTTTTAGATGCATAGAACTACCTTCTGGTGTTAAATATAGATTTAATGCAAAGAAATTATTAGACAAAGCGATTGAATTGTCAAAGATAAACCCAGATAAGTATCGTACGTGTCTGTTGCAGTTGCAGCATACAATGGAAAAAGAAGTTGATTTTGTAGGTGATTATTCTTATGAATATTATAAAGGAACCAATAAACCGACAGCCAAAAGTTTAGAGAAAATGGTATGTTTGATGAAAGATGCAACAGGACATATTTATAGAGATTTTGTAGGGCTACTTATTCCACCAAGCTAAAATTTGGTGGTTAGATTCTTTCTTCTTGAGGAAGAATATGTTTTAGATGAAGGTGAATGAAGAAACGAAATGTTGATTTATTCACATGATTATTAACTTCGGTAGGAAAATAGTAGGCTCTGTTTTTGCCTTTTAAATGTTGAACTTATGTAGAAAAACTAGCCTAAGAAACTAGGACTTGCATTTGTGAAGCTCTTGTTATCTCATGCATTCATGCATCTGCTTGGTATAAGTCTGCCAGTGGTACTGTTTGTGACAGTTGTAGAGATAGTAAGGACTATAAGAACTTAATCCTTTTGGATAAATAATATGGCAAAGAAAATCCTACTTAATTTCTTTGCCATTTGATGATTGAGTTTAGAAGGGAAATACTGATTGATAAAAAATAAATGATTATGAGAAATAGAATTATTTTAGTTTTGTCATTAATGGCGATGGTATGTATTGGGCTAAATGCGCAAAACAAGGTTGTGCGTAGAAGACAAGTTGGAGATAATTTGTCTTCCAAAGTATCTGTTTCTGAAAAAAAAAGTTTTTCTCCAGGAATAGGTGTTGATTTGGGGTTAACTTCAGGAACATTATGGGCTGATAGAAATATAGGCGCCTCTTCAGAAGTTGATAAAGGTGGAGAATTTGTATGGGGGGATCCTACTGGAACCAATAAACGAGTGCAAGCTCCTAAAAAAAAATTTCATATTTCAGGCACTTCTTATGATATTGCTAAGACAAAATGGGGGGTAAATTGGCAATTGCCTACTCTTCAAATGGCAAAGGAACTTGTTCGTGAATGTACAATTAGGAAAGAAACGAGAAATGGAGTCTTGGGATATGTGGTAACTGGACCAAATGGAAATTCTATATTTTTTCCAATGTCTTCTCGTTATTCGGACCGATTTGATGGGAACAAATACAGTTTTTACTGGTTGGGGGATTCTAATGATTGGGGAGCTCATTTATTGGATGTTTCTGAAAGTATTTATTTTGATGCCCATTTTAATAATTGGGCTCGAACATTTCGATTTATGATAAGACCTGTAAAAAGTAAATAAATGAAGATGTTTTTTATATAAGCAAAAATATGGCAGTTAAAAATAATATATATATAAAGTGTTTCTTGTTGTTGTTGTTGTTGTTGTGCAATATAAACATTTTTGCACAAGGGCAAGTTGTTCGTAGAAAAAAAACAATAAAGCCAAGAGTGAGTGTGACGAAAAGGAATCATATGACAAGAAAGGAAAAAAAGCAAGTAGATAGAATTTATCCATATGTTAGAAATTATGGAAGTGGTGGCATTTGGAATAGAGAAACATCAAATCATTTTTGGTGGCTCACTTCTATAGAACTCTACCCTGAATATACGGTTTTGAATAATGTCGTAATGCCTACTACTGCTAATACATATGTATATAGTGTGTCTTCTCAATACTTGTTAGACATAGAATCGGGAAAAAAATATTATATTAAAAGCAGTGAAATAGGACTAGGAAAATCAAACTGTAAGTATTTTTATGATTTCAAATACAAATCTTTTCCATTTAAGGAATATTATGAGCCACTCCCAATTTCAACCAAATGGATACGCATATATAATGGGGATAGGGTAAGTGATGTTATTTGGTTATAATTCTTGTAAATCTTTATAGTTTGCTATAAAAACAGTTCATTAGAAAAATGATAAGAGAAAGAAACGTATGGAAAAAGAATGGTTTAATGGTTTTGTAGCCAATGGCTTGCAATTTAGATTGGATGGTTCTATGATAAACGACTTTGGCGTTACATATCATATTGGGGTAAAAAATATCTCTGGGCACCTAGTAGAGATAGAGGATCGTGTATTTTTTCGATTTAATTCCAAGAAAGTGCGTAAGAGAAATGAGTTCGGTCAATATTATCTCGAAATGGGAAATGTTATCCCTTATGCAGAAGTATGGGATTATGTACATTTGCTAGATATGCAAACACAGAAACTTGTGTTTGGAAGTAAAGCTCAATTGATGCCGGGCGAGGAGTATCTTGTCAAGATTCATTGGAATGGAGCCAAAGAGTTAAAGCTAGATGAATCGTATTTTACCGAATGTGCTAACGATATATTGTCGGCACATGATTTCAAGTATCTACAGTTGAGAATTAGCAATTTCGTAAATATGACTATCTGCCCTTCGGATGAGGAGAATGATTATTCTTGGTGTATTTCTCAAAAAAAAGTTTGTGAGAATTATGGGGTGTATGTTCCCGTATCTTCTACTTCCAAATAAGGTAAGGTTATTGCTCCCAATCCATTTGCGAACGGAACTGCTGTAGAATTTAATAAAACCCTCAAATCCGCAACCTATAGGGTTTAGTGGGATTTTGCTTGCAAAGCGACAAAA
>ENA-OURN01000034-OURN01000034.1-human-gut-metagenome-genome-assembly--contig:-NODE-34-length-76539-cov-25.7233_pt1 | contig 76539 bp, 57 predicted proteins | sample MGYA00242099_ERZ508987 | MGnify/ENA primary metagenome ERZ508987 (study PRJEB26280, sample SAMEA2531405) | human gut metagenome | biome: human gut; feature: human-associated habitat; material: faeces... | reverse complement strand
TGAAAGTCAGGGCTTTGTGATTTTTTTAGAATAAGGGAGTTTTGACACACCTCCCAATAATGATTAACCAACTATACTCTTGTGGCTACGGCAGGAATGCCGTAGCCTCCTGCAATATGTTATTTTTTATAAAAACACAAGAATTTTAAAAGATTTCTTTGTTTTTCATTTGCCATTCAATGCTTAATAACTACCTTTGTTATATACATTATCCTTATCTTTTTAAGCAACTCTAACCATATCTATTCTGTTTATGACTAATCCTAACAACATTTCCTATGACGTTGTACAGTTTCTTGAAAAACGAAAGCATATAGAAATATGGGGACGAAAATTGCCTCACTGGTTTCAAGAAAACAAAACAATGTTCGTTACATTTCGATTAGCTGACTCACTACCTAAGAATAAAGTGGAAGAATTCTTAGCTGACCGTGCCAATATGCTAAAGGAAGAAAAAAGAACTGCCGGTAACAATACACGTAAAGCATACGATATAATGATGATGCGTAAGATGGAGTATTGGCTAAATAACGGTTATGGAAATTGTATACTGCGACGTGAAGATGTACGTAACGTTTTAGTGGAGGCATTATACTATTATAACAACAAGGAATACTTACTTCATACCTTTGTCGTAATGCCAAATCATGTGCATATATTGTTGTCATCACTTACAAATAAACCAATAAATAATATTATTGGTAAGGTTAAGGGGTTTACTACTTTTCAACTTAGAAAGTCATTGGGAATAAATGAGGATATATGGCAGAAAGGTATATTTGACAGAATACTTAGAAATTGGGATGAGTTTGAAAAGTATGTTGATTATATTGCTAATAATCCAAAGTCACTCCCTGAAGACTCTTACTCTCTGTATATACAAGAATCGATACGATAAGGTTGGTAGGAGGCTACGGCATTAGCTTTCCGCTACGCGCCGCTGACTTTCAGTTCTTGCCGTAGCCCTTGGCGACTGAAATAAAATTGTTACAACTATTTGCAATGGCTACGGCAGGAATGCCGTAGCCTCCTACATGCATCCTACGATATGCAAAAGTATAAAAAAAGCGTGGCACTCTGTATGAGCGCCACGCTTGTATATATAGTATATTAACTAATTGTCTGCTTATTTAACCTCTACGGCTTCGAGAGCTGCCTCCTCGTGCTTGATCTTGCGACCAAGTGTGAGGTAAGCCACCGGAGCAGCCATGAAGATAGAAGAGAGTGTACCGAAGATTACACCGAGCAACATTGCGAACGAGAAGCTGCGAGTGCTCTCACCGCCGAAGCAGAAGATACAGAGCAACACGATGAGTGTTGAGAACGATGTATTGATAGTACGTGCGAGGGTCTCGTTCAGCGACTTGTTGAAGAGCTCCTGCAGATCCATCTTCTTGTGGAGTGTGAGGTTCTCGCGGATACGGTCGAACACAACCACCTTATCGTTGATAGAGTAACCGATAACGGTAAGGATAGCACCGATGAAGGTCTGGTCGATCTCGAGTGAGAACGGCACTACGTCCCAGAGGAGTGAGAAGAATCCGATAACGATTGTTGCGTCTACGGCGAGGGCTACTGTAGAGCCTACTGAGAACGCTACGTTGCGGAAACGCACGAGGATGTAGACGAAGATGGCTGCGAGGGCGAAGAGTACGCTGATGATAGCACCGTGTGTGATGTCCTTAGCCACTGCCGGACCTACCTTTGTAGACGATACGATTGAGCCGCCTGCGCGTACGTCAGGGTTCTTGAATGCCTCAACGCTGCCCTGAGTTACGAGACCTGCGCCGTGGAGACCCTTGTAGAGTATGTCCTCAACCTCGTTGTCGATGGCGGGGTTGTTCGACTCAATCTTGTAGTTGGTAGAGATACGGATTGTCTTGCCGTCTGTACCGAGTGCGAGAGCATTAACTGTTGCGCCCTTGAAGAGCGGTACGAGGGCTTCCTTCACCTGCTCAGGCTCTGTCTGCTTCTCGAGCACCACTACGTAGTTGCGACCACCAGTGAAGTCGATACCCTTGCTCAAGCCACGTACGAAGAAGCTGCCAAGCATGATGAGGATTACGATGCCGAACACTGTGAACGATGTCTTGTATGACGACATGAACGCGAAGTTCTTGTTCGCCATGAAGTTGCGTGATACGCGTGTAGAGAAGTTCTGCTTTGTCCACTTGTCGTGCTTCAGACGGTTCTCGTAAACGAGGCGTGTGAGGAACACTGCGGTGAAGAACGAGCAGCAGATACCGATGATAAGTGTGGTAGCGAAGCCGCGGATCGGACCTGTACCGAACACGTAGAGGATGATACCTGTGATGATTGATGTCAAGTTAGAGTCGAAGATGGCTGAGAAAGCGTTGCTGTAACCCAGCGAGAGTGCCTGCTTGGTGCCGAGACCCTTCTTGAGTTCCTCCTTGGTGCGCTCGTATATAAGCACGTTGGCGTCTACAGCCATACCGAGGGCGAGCACAATACCGGCGATACCTGGCATTGTAAGAGCTGCCTGGAACGATGCCATGATACCCATGGTGAAGAAGAGGTTGAGGAGGAGGGCGCCGTTAGCTACCATACCCGGGATGAAGTCGTACATCACTACCATATATATCATCAGGATAATAAAGGCGAAGATGAACGAGATGAAGCCCTGCTGGATTGACTGTGCACCGAGTGTCGGACCTACCACTTCCTCCTGAACGATGTGTGCCGGAGCCGGCATACGTCCAGACTTAAGAGTGTTAGCCAAGTCCTTTGTATCTTCGATTGTGAAGTTACCAGAGATAGACGACTGACCGCCAGAGATCTCGCCGTTTACGCGCGGAGCAGAGTAAACTGTGCCGTCGAGCACGATAGCGATTGCCTTGCCTACGTTAGCCTTTGTGAGGGCTGCCCAGCGGCGTGCACCGTCAGAGTTCATTGTCATTGATACCTCAGGCGAACCAGTAAGGTTGTTGAACTGGTCCTTAGCGTCAGTCACTACGTCGCCCTCGATAGGAGCGCGGCCGTTGGTGGTTGTCACCTTAATGGCGTGAAGCTCATAGATGTTCTTTGCCTGGATACCGTCAGCTGGTTTAGCACTCCAAAGGAGGCGGCAGTCGGCGGGGAGTATCTGCTTAGCAAGAGCCGAGTAGATAATCTTGTTTACCTCTGCTGTATCGCGTGCCGAAGCGTAGCCTACGAGGCTGAGCGCACCGTTGCCAGAAGGCTGGAGCACAGAGAAGAGTGGGTTCTGCTTCTTGGCCTCAGCCATAGCTGCTGCGTCGTCTGCCTTAGCATCCTTCTTTGTCTTGAACGCTGCCTTTGCCTTAGCTTCTACCTTCTCGGCTGCTGCTACTGCTGCTGTGTCGGTAGCAGCCGAGTCGGCTACTTCCTCCTTGGCACCAGAGCGGTGGTTAGCCTCGCGCTGGTTGAGCTGTGAGAGGTAAGGGATGATTTCGTCTGAGTTGTATGTCTCCCAGAACTCAAGGTTTGCGCTACCCTGGAGGAGCTTACGCACGCGCTCCGGCTCGTTGATACCCGGCATTTCTACCATGATACGACCCTGCTGACCCTCAAGCTTCTGGATGTTAGGCTGTACGACACCGAACTTGTCGATACGTGTACGTACGACGAGGAACGAGTTATCGATAGCTGCCTGCACCTCTGAACGGAGCACCTTCTCTACTTCCTTGTCAGAAGAGTTAGGCGACACCTTGCCCTGGAGCTGCTGTGTAGCGAAGATCTCTGAGAGATGACGTCCCGGAGCGTTCTTCTTGAAAGCGTTGACGAAGAGAGTGATGAAGTCGCTCTGCGATACTTCGTGCTCTGCGCGAGCCTCTTTCATCGACTTAACGAAAGCTGCGTCTACCTTGTGGTCGGCGAGGTTCTCGAGTACATCAGGAACGCTCACTTCAAGGATGACGTTCATACCGCCTTTAAGGTCAAGACCGAGACCGATCTGTGTTTCGAGACACTTCTGATAAGAGTAGATGCCAAGATACTTCACGGAGTCCTTGTAGTCCTGCTGTGCGATAGGATCCTTTATCTTCGCAGCCTGGCTGTCATAGTACTTTGTGGCAGCCGAGAACGAGAGATAGAAGATACTTGCAAGCGTCAAAAGGACGGCTGTTACAATTACAATACCTTTGTTCTGCATTTTTTTGATTTATTTTTTGTTATTATTATTTTTTCGCTGTGTATACAGATAGCGTGCAAAGTTACAGATTTTTTCAGTTAAACCGAAATTTATAGCTTTATTTCTTTGTTTTGCAGAGGTTTAAGAGTTTAAAACACTTATAAAAGTCCAGTTTTTTAAATATTTTTATAATATATAAGGTGAAAAAGCACTTTCTAAAGTGGTGTCATCACACCTATACTCATTGCTATTTTACCCTTTGCAGCTTACATACAATCGGATAATGATCGGATGCACTTATGCTATTATCCACCTTGCACTCATAGGGTTTCCAATGGTCGGAGCACATGATATTGTCTATGCGCACGTAGAAAGCGTTGTAGTGGTAAGATATACCAGGACCATTCGCCGTAGCTACATAACAATCGGTGAGTTCTTTAGCTAAGCGTTGATGGGTATAGGATATGGGCGAATCGTTGAAGTCGCCTGCAAGGATTATGCTCTGATGCTTGTGATGCTCAATGTATTCAGCCACAGCGTCTGCCTGTGGTCCACGTTTCGCTGACGACTCGCCAAGCAAGTTCCACAGGCGATGTGTTTCCTGTTTTGTTTCATCGCTTTCCATGTCACCTTTCAACATCGACTTAAAGCGTGTACGGTCTTCGGGCGACAATCCGGTAACCTGGAAGTGGGCTACAATAACAAGCGTAGTGTCCTTTTCACCTGTCTTTAGAGCATAAGATACGGCGTTATATGTATCCTCTTCGGTGGATATATATTCCTCCCCTACTATCGGCAACTTACTATATATACCGACAGCATCGCCTCCTTTGGGATTTTTCGAGCCACTATACTTTCTGTAAGGATACTTCACGTCCAACAACGAGTCTATCTTCACACGCTTTGCCCATTGTACATCAGCTTCCTGCAAACAAACGATATCAGCGTCCTGTTCCAACATATAATCGGCTATAGCGCATGGCTGCGACAAGTCGGTCCACGTAGAAAAGCAGAATACATTGTACGACATTATCTTCAACGCATCCTCAGGAGCCGAAGACGGAACATTCAGCGGAACATAAGTGCGCACCGGACCGAAACATACTATCATTCCGACTAACGAGATGAGTGCCCCACGCTTACAAAACAACAACCAAAAGACGAGAAATGCTATATTAAGCAGCAAAAACAAGGGGAATACAAGCCCTATGTTAGCTATCAACGGATGAGCCGTAGGGTTAACCCTGTCGCTATATCCTATAGCTAACATAAAGAGCACCGTCACCACATTGAATGCGGCGACGATGCGAAAGATTATTGATTTTATATTTTTCAAAGCGTGTAAGTCTGTTTTTTATTTTCTGTTACTTGCATCGAAGAGTTGCTGTTTCTCTTCACGCGTTAGCGACTCGTAACCATTACGACGTATCTTATCCAATATCTCGTCCATTCGCTCCTGCTCTGCCTTGCGGCGTGCGTTGTAGTCCCAATCGCTCTCATGGCGTGTATTTGCACTATTAGTAAACACACCGCCACGATCTTTGCGCCCCGTGCGACGCTCCCACGAGGCACGCATAGAGTCGAAGAACTGCTGTCCGCTGCGACGACTGTAGCGAATGTCGGGGTGGCGTCGCCAGTAGCGAATGAGGAAGAAACCAAACACCATACCGCCCAAGTGAGCCAGGTGAGCCACTCCGTCGCCCGTAGAAGAGTAAGCCATGAACAATTCTATCGCAGCATAACCCATCACAAACCACTTTGCCTTGATAGGCACAGGCAACGGGAATATAAAGATGCGCTCCTCGGGATAGAGCATACCGAAGGCGAGCAGTATGCCGTAGACAGCACCCGATGCACCCACGGTGGTCCAAAGGTTAAGGAAGGCAGCATTGGCATTAGCCACTTTCATTGTCTGAGCCAATGTGAAGTGAGGAAGTTGTTCGCTTGCTATAAAATAGAACTGCGCGAACTGTGCCAACTCCTGAAACAGACCAGCGCCTACTCCGCACACTATATAATAAGTGAGAAACTTCTTCGGTCCCCAAGTGCGCTCAACGATACAGCCGAACATCCACAGCGCAAACATATTGAAGAAGATATGGCTGAAACCGCCGTGAGCGAACATGTATGTAAAGAGCTGATAGATGTGGAAGTCGGGCGCAAGAAAGAAGTGCAAACCTAAAACATTGTTGAGGTCTACACCCATAGTTCTAAATAAATAAGTGGCTAAGAATACCACTACATTCACAATAAGTAAGTTTTTTGTTATCGTTGGAATATTATTCATATCACATTTTTATATATTTGTAAATATCGCATCGTTAGAGTGGCAAAATTACGAAAAATCCACGTAAAAAGGCATAAAACAGGCTCTTCACGCTTTTTTTTTCAATTAATTATGCACTTTTTTCTGTTTTTTGTTTGATTTATGAAAGGAAAACTCTAAATTTGTCACTGAAATAGTGTGAGTTACACATTTTTAGCTCTTCAAACTCAGAGAAAACTAACATTTATAAACAATTTAAATACAACAGAATTATGAACAAGACAGAATTAGTAGAGAAGATAGCAGTAGGTGCTGAACTCAGCAAGGCTGACGCAAAGAAGGCTCTCGAAGCTGCAGTAGAAGCAATCAAGACAGCTCTCGTTGAGGGTGACAAGGTACAGCTCATCGGCTTCGGTACATTCAGTGTTAACGAGCGCCCAGCTCGCGAAGGCATGAACCTCCGCACTCGTGAGAAGATTCAGATTGCAGCAAAGAAGGTTGCTAAGTTCAAGGCAGGTGCCGAGCTTTCAGACGCTCTCAACTAAGCCAAACCAATCAAAAACCAACATAAAAAGACAGCTGAGACTTACCTCTGCTGTCTTTTTATTATTATAGGAGTTAAGAAGCTATTCATATCGTTAATTAAACATAATTAAATACAGTTGTCTTTGTCGCAAACAATATAAGTGCGTATCTTTGTAGCACATTATTATGTACACGTACACGCATTAAGCGTGTGTAATAACACTAATATAGATATATCAATTAATATTTTCATACAAATTATGCAGAAAAACAATCTTCTTTTACTGTCTGCAGCTACAATGCTGTTCATGACATCTTGTTCGAAGCTTGGACCGCTCTCAGCGGACAACTTCACAGTTATCCCTAACCCACTTGAGGCAAACGCAGGCGATGTTCCAGCTACAATCAACGGAACATTCCCAGAGAAGTACATGAAGAAGAAGGCTGTTGTCACAGTTACTCCAGAGTTGCGCTACGCTGACGGTCAGGTAGCTAAGGGTCAGAGTGCTACTTTCCAGGGTGAGAAAGTAAAGGGCAACGATCAGACTATCTCTTACAAGGTAGGTGGTCGCTACACAATGAAGTCTAACTTCAAGTACGTTCCAGAGATGCAGCAGAGCGAGATGTACCTCACATTCGACGCACGCATCGGCAAGAAGCAGTTCGACGTACCTGCAGTGAAGGTAGCTGATGGCGTTATCGCTACATCAGAGCTCTACAAGAAGACTCTCGTTTCTGAGAGTGGCTGCATCGCTCCTGACGCATTCCAGCGCGTAAACGCTGCTAAGCAGGAGGCTAACATCAAGTTCCTCATCAACCAGGCTAACATCCGCAAGAGCGAGCTCAAGAACAACTCTGTTAAGGAGTTTGTAGAGTTGCTTAAGAAGATCAACGCTGACAAGGAAGGCTACAACGTACAGAACGTAGAAATCCAGGCTTACGCTTCACCAGATGGTGGCGTTAAGTTCAACGATAAGCTCGCCGGCAACCGTCAGAACGAGTCAGAGAAGTACGTTAAGGGTACATTGAAGAAGACAAAGGTGAACGCAGCTATCGACGCTCACTACACAGCACAGGACTGGGACGGTTTCCAGAAACTCGTTGCAGCATCTAATCTTCAGGACAAGGAGGTTATCCTCCGCGTGCTCTCTATGTATAGCGACCCGCAGGAGCGCGAGCAGCAGATCCGCAACATGTCTGCTGGCTTCCAGGAGCTTGCTGACGGCATCCTCCCGGAACTTCGCCGTTCACGCCTCATCATCAACTATGAGACAATCGGCCGTAGCGACGACCAGATCAAGGAGCAGTACAGCAGCGACGCTACTAAGCTGAGCGTTGACGAGCTTCTCTACTCTGCTACTCTCGAGGAGTCGGCAGCTAAGAAGGAGGAAATCTACAAGAAGACAACAGAGGTTTACCCGAACGACTACCGCGCTTACAACAACCTCGCTGCTCTTGCACTCGCTAAGGGCGACGTAGCAGCTGCTAAGCAGTACGCTCAGAAGGCTACTTCTCTCGGTTCATCTACTCCGGAGGCACAGGCTAACCTCGGTCTCATTTCGCTCATCGAGGGCGACGTACAGGGTGCAGAACGTCAGATTGCCAAGGCTTCTGGCTCTGAGAACGTACAGTCGGCTCTCGGCGCACTCAACATCGCTAAGGGCAACTACGCTCAGGCTGACAAGGACTTCAACAAGCAGAACACAAACACTGCAGCTCTTGCTCAGATTCTGAACAAGGACTACGAGGGCGCTACAAGCACTCTTGACAAGGTAGCTAACCCGAACGGTATGACCGACTACCTCCGCGCTATCGTAGCTGCACGTCGTGGCAACAAGTTCGCTGCTAACTCTTACCTCAAGGAGGCTCTCCAGAAGGATCCTTCTTTGAAGGAGTACGCTGAGAAGGACTTGGAGCTCTCTCTTCTGAAGTAAGACGTGGCAAGACGTTTTAAATAATTAAAAATAAATGAAGGCTGAGGGTTATTGCTCTCAGCCTTCTTATTCTAACTTCAGTTCATACGACTAAAATGAACAAAACAATTATAGCGACATTACTCGCCCTGATTATGGTGTCATGTGGAACCGATAGTCGTCATTTCGAAATCGACGGCAGGCTCCTAAACCTTAATCAGGGCGAGTTTTATGTATATAGCCCAGATGGCAACCTAAAGGGTATCGACACTATAAAGGTGCAAGCAGGACGCTTTACATATAAGGTGGAGTGTAAGAAAGAGATGACACTGATGATTGTGTTCCCCAACTTCACCGAGCAACCCGTGTTTGCTGCACCAGGAAAGAGCGTAGACATAAAAGGCGACGCTTCACACCTGAAAGAGATGAAGGTGAAAGGCACAAAACCGAACGAACTGATGAACCAACTGCGCGAACAGATTGCAAACGCCTCACCCAACGAGATACAGAAATACGCACGCCAGTTTGTAGAGGATCATCCCGAATCGATAGTGAGCACATACGTCGTGCGCAACTTCTTCCTGCAGAAGGAGCGTCCCGACTTCGCCACTGCACGACAGCTGATAAACCTCATGCTTGAACATCAACCCGGGAACAACTCTCTTAAGAGTCTACAACAGAGCATAAACAACCGCACAACGCTCACCACAAACAGCCGTATTCCGAAGTTCGCTGCTTACGACATCAATGGCAAGCCGGTGAACAACGCCACACTCTCCACCGCTGGCACAACAGTAGTGGTGGCATGGGCATCATGGCACTACAATAGTATATCGATGCTACAGAGCATGGCACTACTGCAGAAAGAGACGAAAGGAGAGGTCAAGGTGGTGAATATATGTCTCGACTACTCGCGCGCTGAATGTCGCAGAATACTCAACTCAAGAGAAATAGAAAATGTCACTACCATCTGCGACGGCAAGTCGATAGACGGCGATGTGTACAACCTCCTCGGCATGTCGAACATACCCGACAATATAATCATCGAAAACGGAAAGGTGACGGCTACAAACCTCACAATCGAACAGCTAAACAAGAAACTTAGAAAGTAGTAATAAGAAACTAATGAAACGTTTACCGAGACTTCTTACCGCGGCACTTTTGCTGCTAACGACCGCTAACGCTAAGGCACAGGTCAGCGCACATATCGACTCGCTACTATTCGAGAACAGCCACCGCATCGACTCTGCCTCGTGCGGTGAGCTGCGACTCAACTTCGACGCTCTGTGCTTCTTCCGCGACAATGAGTATAAGGGATGCCTCTCGAAGGGATACACGCTGCCTGGCTACCGCCTGCAGCCCACGGTGAGCTATCAGCCACTGAAGAACTTGCGCGTGGAGGTGGGCGTTAGTATGCTCCACTATTGGGGTGCAAACAAATATCCTAACCTCAACTATAGCGACATAGCAACATGGAAGGGCGACCAAACGCAGACGGGGTTCCATCTGCTACCGTTCTTCAACGTGCAACTGGCTGTGAGCCGAAACTTCAACCTCATACTCGGTAATATATATGGTGGGGCGAACCACCGACTCATCGAACCGCTCTACAATCAGGAGAACGCTCTCTCGGCTGACCCCGAGATGGGCGTGCAGATGCAGTGGCAGACGAAACCGCTCGACTTCGATATGTGGGTGAACTGGGAGAGCTTCATCTTCGACAAGGACACGCATCAGGAGGCGTTCACCTTCGGACTGTCAACACGCTTCAAGGCAAACCGTCCAGAGCGACGTACGCATGTCTACTTCCCCTTGCAGGTGGTGATGCAGCACCGCGGTGGCGAGATAAACCCTGACGCCGAACAGCGGCAGGTGAAGACATGGATGAACGCAGCGGCAGGTGTCGGCGTAACGATACACACCGACAACTCTATTCTTACGCGCCTGAACGCAGAGGCTGACGTGGCTTACTATCGACAGATGACGGGTGCTCTCCTACCCTTCGACAATGGCAAAGGACTATATCTGAAAGCGGAGGCTGACATCTGGCGCTTCTGTCTGCGCGGTGCCTACTGGGACAGCTCGAAGTTCATATCTATCTTCGGCAACCCTCTCTACGGCTCGGTGGGTATACACAACCGCGACTTTCAGATGCAGCGCAACCGCACCGTCTGTGCTCAACTGAGCTATGCACAAGAACTCGGTAAGGGGTTCTCATGGGGCGTGCAGGCTGATGTGTTCAACACGCTGCCCACGGACGACTTCGTCGTTGGCGACAAGGTGTATAACAATAATAAGGTGAGTCTTGCGGCTGGCATCTATCTGCGCGTAAAGCCGTCGTTCCTGCTGAAGAAGTTTTAATGGGGGCACTTGTCTCCCACATAGGAGGGTATGGCATCCCTGCCATACCCACGCAGCCTGCTACAGCAATGTTCTCCCACAGATTTCACAGATTTCACAGAAGTTTATTGCTGAGAAGAAACTCCCACAGATTTGTAGGAGGGTATGGCATCCCTGCCATACCCACGCAGCCTGCTACAGCAATGTTCTCCCACAGAATACACAGAATTCACAGAAGTTTATTGTTGAGAAGGAACTCCCACAGATTTGTAGGAGGGTATGGCATCCCTGCCATACCCATGCACCCTGTTACAGTAATGTTCTCCCACAGATTTCACGGATTTACACAGATGGTTAGGCTGCGTAGTGGGCTCCCACAGAATACACAGAATTCACAGAAGTTTATTGCTGAGAAGAAACTCCCACAGATTTCACGGATTTACACAGATGTAAGCAAAATGTTCTGTGTGTTCCGTGAATTCTGTGGGAGAATATTCTCTGCCAGTCTGTTCTGTGTGTTCCGTGAATTCTGTGGGAGTAAATATCTGTGTAAATCTGTGAAATCTGTGGGAGTTTCTTCTCTGCCAGTCTGTTCTGTGAATTCCGTGAATTCTGTGGGAGTAAATATCTGTGTAAATCTGTGAAATCTGTGGGAGAATATTCTCTGCCAATCTGTTCTGTGAATTCCGTGAATTCTGTGGGAGTAAATATCTGTGTAAATCTGTTAAATCTGTGGGAGAATATTCTCTGCCAATCTGTTCTGTGAATTCTGTGAATTCCGTGGGAGTATTATTCTGGCTGCGTGGGTATGGCAGGGATGCCATACCCTCCTACAATTCAGTGGGAACCACTCCTTAGGAAAGCTCAAGCATTCGCTCTATCGGCTTAACGGCATCCTTGGCGATAGATTCGTCCACAGTCACCTCCGGAAGCTCGTAGCGCAGCGTATTGTATATCTTGAGCAACGTATTCTTCTTCATATACTCGCACTCGTTGCAAGAGCAGCCTACCCCACCCTCAGACACCTCCGGCGGAACCGGATAGAATGTCACGTCGGGACAGCAGCGCTGCAACTCGTGCAGGATGCCAGCCTCAGTAGCTATGATGTATTCCTTCGTCTCCTTATGTTCCTTAGCATAATCGAGCATCGTAGCCGTCGAACCCTTCACGTCAGCCACAGCCAGCACCGGTGCCTTACACTCCAGGTGAGCCATCACCACAGCCTCCGGGTGCTCAGCCTTCAATTTCACGATAGCCTCTACCGAGAACTTCTCATGCACATGGCATCCGCCGTTCCACAGCAGCATATCGCGACCCGTAACACTGTTTATATAGTTGCCTAAGTTATAGTCGGGACCGAAGATGAGCTTCTCGTCCTTCGGCAGACTGTCCACCACCTTCTTTGCGTTGCCCGAGGTGACCACCACGTCCGTGAGTGCCTTCACTGCAGCCGTCGTATTCACGTAGCTCACCACCTTATAGCCAGGATGCTGCTCCTTGAACGCCTTCAGGTCCTCCGCCTTGCACGAGTCGGCAAGCGAGCAGCCGGCAGTGAGGTCCGGACACAACACCTTCTTCTCCGGCGAGAGTAGCTTGCATGTCTCAGCCATGAAGTGCACACCACACATCACGATAATCTTCGCATCGGTCTTTGCAGCCTTGCGCGCCAATGCCAGCGAGTCGCCAATGAAGTCAGCCACCTCCTGCACTTCGCCCACCGTATAGTAGTGAGCCAGCACAACAGCGTCCTTCTCCTCACACAAGCGACGTATCTCTTTTTTCAAGTCAACGGATTCATCAACCGCTTCGTCGATGTAACCCTTCTCTTTCCAATCGTTGTTCATATTTTTTTTTAGTTGACGAGTAAACAAGCAGACAAGTTAACGAGCGGACAAGTTAACGAGTAGACTACTTACCAACATCTCTTTATATATCTATTTCTTTTTATTTTTAAAGAAAAGAAAAAGATTATGAGTATGATATACTGTTAGTACGTTGAAAACTTTCTACCTATTTCTTTGGTTATTTCGTTATAAACATGTAAGACATCATTATCAACAGGTTGTGTTAATATTTTCTCTTTGAAAATGAGTTATATATGTTAGTTATACACAAAAGTGCTATTACACCTGCAAAGTTAATAAGTTTATATCTTTTTCTCTTAAAAACCTGTGGAAAACTTTAGAATATTAATTTGATAACGCACACAGTTATCCACATACGCCCTACTCTGCCTGTCCGCCTGTTGATAACCGCTAAGTTGTTAACAGTGTTGTTAGTAAGTTATCAACAGGTTATCAACAGATTTGTGAATAATAACAGGAGGTGTGCGTTAAAACTCGAAATGAAGACATAGGAGGGTATGGCATCCTTGCCATACCCACGCAATTTGCCATCAATAAGGCAGTGTGACTGCACGCAACCATCAATACGGCTGCGTGGGTATGGCAGGGATGCCATACCCTCCTATTAACACAGTTATCCACACATCTGTTAATAACTTTCTATTGGCTTTCAGCGTCTTGCACAAGTTATAAACAATATCAACAGGTAAAGCGTTGTTTTTATGTTGACATGGTCGTTTTATGGTGCGAATGAGCTTATCAACTATATCAAATCGCTGTCCCAGCACCATCTTTCCACCGGTTTCTTAACAACAGGTGTTGATAACTTATTGTTGTATATCAGCCTGTTACCTGTGTTATCCACATTATCAACAATGTACAGGATGCTATCATGCTATAGCATACCTATTGCTGACATGGATTACTACAGTTGATGCGGTGTAAGAGTGTTGCTGATGTGGGTTGTAGTATCGCTAATGTTGGGTATAACTGTAGCTAATGTTGTTTATAACTGCAGCTTATGTCATCGTGCACCGAACGCCGTCCGATCGGGTGGCGTACGGAATCTGATCGGGTGGCGTACGGAATCCGATTGGGCGGCGTACGGAATCCGATAACAAAACATGATGTTTCACAATGCGAAAGTGTTTATTAAACATAGTTATCAACGTGCTTGTGGATAACATTACATTAGCTATTAATTAGTTACGTAGTTATCAACAGGTTGTTGATAATTGTGAATAACTCGCTAATTTAGGAGGCTATGGCATCCTGCCATAGCCACGCTACCCTCCTGTGCACAACCCGCTACCCTCCTGTGCGCAATCACGCTGCCCTTCGGTGTATAACGCTACCCTCCTGTGCACAATCACGCTGTTCTCCTGTGCATAACGTTGCCCTCCCGTACACGCTTTTTTCCCATCTCGCTACACGCCTGTACACGCCTGTAAATACTCCTGTACCTACTAACTAACGTAGTTATACACAGGTCTGTTGATAAATAAGATTTGTGAGTCAGTCTGTTACGGAGTTATCAACAGGTTGTGTAAATTGTGGATAACTGATTATTCTGTGGTTATTGGGTTTTTATATCGTGTGGTAAAAAGTATGGCTTTGTTATGTTTATTTTATACTAATAGGTGTATTAGATTAGTTTTGTGTATAAAAATGCAACCGTTTAAGGTAAATTAACAAAAAAAAACATCTATTCATTAATAACTATTTACTTTTGCAAATAGTATTTTTATACAATTACAAAAATTTAAATTTATTATCTATGAAATCATTAAAGGTAATGGCAGCTCTCTTGGTAGCTGCAGCAATGACAAGTTGTTCAGCAGTGAATCCACTCGCTGCAACATCAAACACAGTAGGTACAAAGTGTGGTCAGGCTTCTTATCCAGTATTCCTCAGCGTTCTGACTTTCGGTGGTGACGCAAGTATTAACAAAGCTGCTAAGGAGGCAGGTATCAAGAAGATTTCTCACGTTGACGTTAAGACAACAAGCATCCTTGGTCTTTACGGTACAAAGACAACTTACGTTTACGGTGAGTAATCACTAAGATGTAGTTTCGGTTAAATGAAATTTATAGGAAGGATAACCAACAGTAGTAGGTTATCCTTCTTTTTTTAAAATAGATGATAGATGAGAATATTTCTATTGATGATAATGCTTGCAACTGGCATTGCCGGTACGAGCGCACAGTCTGTTTCGAACCGCTTAAATCCCTTCTCTACAAAAAAGGGAGATGCTTATTTTATTGGTAATAAGAAGCTGAGCGAGCGTAGCAAGGACATTAAGCGATTTGTATTCGATATGACTTATGTGTCTCATTGCGACTCGTTGACCATGAACTTCACTGTTGTTTCGCCCAATCGCGAGGATATAAGCCGCTTGTCCGTGAGCAACGGTACGTTTACGACGGAGGCTTCAGATGTAAAGCTTTTATATCACGAAACGAAGGGTAGCAACTTTGTTGTGCGTACAACTGCCCAGTTGAGCTACAAGGACATAAAGAAGCTATACACGTCAGCGACACCGGTTGTATTCACATTTACCGATACGGCGGGCAGAACGAATACAGCCACTTATTCCACTGGAGACTGGAACAAAGAAAAGGCTGTGTTCGAGAAAATATTCTATACAATAAATATATAACAAGATACAGTAGTTCTATATGAGAAAACTTTTATTGATTTTGTGCGTATTCACTCTTATGTCGTGTACTAAGGAGGTTAAGATAAGTCAGCTGGTATTCAACAAGAATCTCACCGTAGCGTATTATGATGAAGAGCCTTTCAGTGGAAAGGCATGGTCTGAAGACAATAAAACGGTATGTATGACTTTTGAAGAGGGAAAGGTTACATTGATAAAGGTGTTTCATGCAAACGGCAAGGTTGCGGTTGAAGGAGCTGAATTTCAGGGCGTAGGCAAAACCTATGACGAGCAAGGCAATAGTATTGGATTGCATGAGTTTGTTAAGGCTTATCCTGCTATAGTCAACGAAGTGCAGCACATGGCAACCAATGTATTGTATGACGAATCGTTGAAGTAGGAAGGCGTAAGTATATATTGCTATTCGGTAGAACGAAGAAAGCCCGAAGTCCAGTAGATCAGGACTTCGGGCTTTCTTTATCTCTAAGGCTGTTACTTCTGCATTTCGTGCAGTTTTTTGTAGTAGCCGCCAAGTGCGATGAGTTCTTCGTGCGTGCCACGCTCCACAATCTCGCCCTCATGCATCACGCATATTTCGTCGGCGTTCTTGATTGTAGACAGGCGGTGGGCGATAGCCACCGTCGTGCGCGACTTCATAAGGCGTTCCAGCGCGTCCTGCACGAGGCGTTCGCTCTCGGTGTCGAGTGCCGATGTAGCCTCGTCGAGGATGAGTATAGGCGGATTCTTCAGTATGGCGCGGGCTATGCTCACACGCTGTCGCTGTCCACCGGAGAGACGTCCGCCGCGGTCGCCGATGTTGGTGTCGTAGCCCTGCTCGGTCTGCATGATGAACTCGTGGGCGTTGGCTATGCGTGCCGCCTGCTCAATCTGCTCCTGCGTAGCGCTCTCCACGCCGAACGTGATGTTGCCGCGGAACGAGTCGTTGAAGAGTATCGCCTCCTGGTTGACGTTGCCGATGAGCTGACGCAGGTCGTGTATGCCGAGATCCTTGACGTTGATGCCGTCGATGAGCACCTCGCCCTCCTGCACGTCGTAGTAGCGCGGAATGAGGTCGACGAGTGTCGACTTGCCCGATCCGCTCTGTCCGACGAGAGCCACGGTCTTACCCTTCTCGATGATGAGGTTGATGTCGCGCAGCACCCACTGCTCGCCGTAGCGGAACGACACGTGGCGGAACTCTATCTGATGCTCGAACGCGGCGATGTGCTTCGGCTGCAGAGGCTCCTTGATGGTGTTCTCCGCCTTCAGAATCTTGTCTACGCGCTCCATCGAGGCGAGACCCTTCGGAATGTTGTAGCTCGCCTTTGAGAACTCCTTCAGCGGGTTGATGATGGAGTAGAGCATCACGAGATAATAGATGAACGACGGGCCGGAGAGTATCTTGTTGTCGAGCACCAGTATGCCTCCCACCCAGAGCACGATGATGATGAGCACCGTGCCGAGGAACTCGCTCATCGGGTGCGCCATCTGCTGGCGTATGTTCACGCGCTGCACGGCGTCGCGGTATTCGTTGTTGATGTTCGAGAAGCGTGTGTTCATCTTGTCCTCTGCGCAGAACGCCTTCACGATGCGCAGTCCGCCGAGCGTTTCCTCCACCTGCGACATAGTGTCGCTCCAGAGCGACTGCGCCTTGATAGACTTCTTCTTGAGCTTTCTGCCCACGCAGCCCATGAACCATCCGAAGATTGGCACGAAGACGATGGTGAAGAGCGTGAGCTGCCACGAGATGAAGATGAGTGCTCCGAAGTAGAACGTGATGAGAATAGGGTTCTTGAAGAGCATGTCGAGCGACGACATTATCGAGCTCTCTACCTCCTGCACGTCGCCCGTCATACGCGCTATGATGTCGCCCTTGCGTTCGTCGGAGAAGAAGCTGAGCGGCAGCGATGTAATCTTGCGGTAGAGCTGGTTGCGTATGTCGCGCACCACGCCCGTTCGCACAGGTATGATTGTAGCCGACGAAAGGAAGTATGCACCCGTCTTGAGGAACGTGGTGAAGGCGAGGAACAGACCGATTACGAGTAGGGTAGTGGTCGGTCCGACGTTGGCGATGAGCTGCGTCACGTAGTAGTCGGCGTTGTTCGACAGCACCTCCTTTATGTTGTCGAAGCTCCACGGCATGAGATGCGTAGCACTGCCTGCGCCTTCTGTTCGGAAGAGTATCTGAAGGATGGGGATGAGTGCTGCGAAAGAGAAGATGTTGAGCACAGCCGACAGCACGTTGAACGTGGCTGTCAGCGCGATGTACTTCTTGTATGGCGGCACGAAGCGCCTCAGTACCTGTAGAAATTCTTTCATGTCTTTATTCTGATGTAGTGCCTGACGGTGGGTTTATTCTGCTATAGTGCCTAACAGCGTAGCCGATGTGGCATCCGTTATCTTCACCATGACGCGGTCGCCGATGCGGTATGTGCCCTTGTCGAACACCACCGCCTTGTTCTGCTCGGTGCGTCCCATGAGCTGCTCGCGCGAACGCTTCGAGTATCCCTCTACGAGCACCTCGAATGTCTTGCCGATGTCCTTGCGGTTCTGCTCTGCGCTCACCTCCGTCTGCAGACTTATAAGCTCGTTGAGGCGTTCTATCTTCACCTCCTCCGACACGTTGTCGGGCAAGTGCTTTGCGGCGTATGTGCCAGGACGCTCCGAATACTTGAACATGAAAGCCGAGTCGAACTGGCACTCGCGCACCAGCGAGAGTGTCTCGGCGTGGTCCTCCGGTGTCTCGTCGTGATAGCCCACGAAGAGGTCGGTAGAGAGTCCGCAGCCGGGTATGATGCGGCGTATTGCCTCTACGCGCTCCAAGTACTGCTCGCGTGTGTACTTGCGGTTCATCAGCTTCAGTATCTTTGTCGAACCGCTCTGCGCCGGGAAGTGGATGTGTTTGCAGAGGTTAGGCTCTTCGGCTACGGCGTACAGGATGTCGTCAGTCATATCCTCGGGGTTGGATGTAGTGAAGCGCACGCGCATATCGGGCACGCTCTGCGCCACCTTGTGCAGCAGTTCTGCGAACGAGCAGCCGCCCTCGATGCGCTTTCCGGCAGGCGTCAGACCGTAGCTGTTCACGTTCTGTCCGAGCAGTGTCACCTCCTTGAAGCCACGGTCGTGCAGGTCGCGCACCTCGCGCAGGATGCTCTCCACGTCGCGCGAGCGTTCGCGTCCGCGAGTATAAGGCACGATGCAGTAGTGGCAGAAGTTGTTGCAGCCACGCATGATGCTCACGAAGCCGCTCACGCGGTTGCCGCCGATGCGCTGCGGCACAACGTCGCGGTAGGTCTCGGTGGTGCTCAGTTCGATGTTCATGGCGTTCTGTCCGTTCTCGCACTGCGCAATCATGTCCGGCAGATTGAGGTAGGAGTCGGGACCGCAAACGAGGTTGGCGAAGTGGTTCTGTATGAGGTCTTCGCGCACACGCTCAGCCATGCAGCCGAGCACGCCGAGTATAAGCTCGCGTCCCTTCTTCTTCTCTGCGTGCAGAGTCTCAAGTCGTCCGTATATCTTGTTCTCTGCGTTCTCGCGGATAGAGCAGGTGTTGAGGAAGATAGCATCAGCCTCAGCCTCGTTCTCGCACAGTTCGTAGCCTGCCATCTGCATGATGGAAGCCACTACTTCTGAGTCTGCCACGTTCATCTGGCAGCCGTATGTCTCTATAAAAAGTTTCTTCATTTATATAATTATGTATGTTTCAAGTGGATATAACGCTGCAAAGTTACGAAAAAAATAGCAAATAGAGTTATAATTATTAGATAGTGGGATGCTTATAAATAATCTGTTGTGTTTTCTTATGAAATTATAAAAAATAAAAATACTGTTTGTGGTATATGTTTTTAATTTGTATTTTTGACCAAAATATGATTTTAGTGACTGTATGAATAAAAAGTAATTATAAATGAAAAGGCTACATGAATTATTTAGTTTCTCTTGGTTTATAAGTGCACTTATAAATCGTGCCTGCAGAGTTAATTGGATGGATTATATAGCTGTGATATTTTTTTTCCTATTTGCTTTCAGTACTGTTTTTTTAATATATTCTCATAAGCAAGAGACAGGAAGTTATAAACAAGCTTTAAAAAAATATTCAGGTGATTTTTTTGTAATATTGTTTCCATTTATACTTTGGATAATATTTACAATTATTGATGCATTGATTTAGTATAACTCAATGGTATATAGTTGCGTATTTACAATAAAAAACAATGCAAGTATTTACAACCGATTATTACTCAATATTTTATAGATAATAAGTCAGAAATATGGTTGTTATTTTTAATTGCACATTCTAAAAGGTGAAGATTTAACGCTTTTATTGATTATTAACTCAAAAAGGACATCAACTTGGGTCGTTTCTTCTCTTTTCCTTGCTATTCGTTTCCGATATTCCACTTTTGTTTTGGTCTATCTCATATGTACTGCAAAGGTATTGATTTTTGTTTGATATTGCTCCTTGCTTGCTCCTTGTCGTAGATTAATTTTCACACAGGAATTTTTGTTCTCTTTCTATAGGGGCTTGAAACAATCCATTTATTGGAAACAATTAAAGACGGAGCTGGTTTGCCCCAGTGCTTTTTAAGAAACAGGGCAATTATTTTATCTCCACAAAGGCTCTTGTTCCCAATTATGAGGAAAGCCTAATAAACGAGTTCTTACTGATGGGTATTTCGATAAAAGCTGCTTGAAATCTGCAACAAAAGTGTTGCCCATAGAAATGGAGTTAAGCCAATACACCACATAGCAGAGTTGCGGATAAAGTGTTTGTTCACGGAACGAGAAATCCGTAATCCATGTGTTTGGCATACGCATAGGCATCATTGGCTTGACAGGAAAGACCCGATTTGACAGTCTTGAATGATGGGCGCAGCAATTACGAAGTACGGGTCTGGGTACGGATTAAAAGGCTAAGTGATTATTTCCAGTCATTTAGCCTTTTTAATTATCTAATTTTTCCCCACATTTTCCCCACAGCTGTCTATTTATATATTTTAGAAACATATTTTTCCGTAAAGTTATGTACCTTTGTCGGCAAATAAAGATATTCTCGTCAAACAAATATAAGAGGAGTTCTATAAATTAAAATATTGTAGTACAGTTGTTTATATGGTTCCAAGAGCGTAAATTTGCAGAAAATAAGAATTTTATAATGAACAAGTTATCCCGATACCGTAAGCTTCGTTATAATCAACTATTTGAGTCAGAGAATCGTGAATTGCGTTTGAATGAAATGGGCAATCCTCTTGAAGTGTTGTCTCAGTATGTTGATTTTGAGATCTTTCGTCCTACTCTTGAATCAGCCCTTTTTACCGGAGAGCGCAAAAGTAATGCCGGTCGTCCGCCGATAGACTGTGTGCTGATGTTCAAGGTCTTGTTTCTTCAGCGTTATTATGGTTTGAGTGACCATCAGATAGAGTATCAGATAGTTGACCGTACGAGTTTCCGCAAGTTTCTTGGTATTGAATGTGTTGACGATGTTCCTGACGAGAAGACGGTGTGGAAGTATCGCGAACTCCTGACAAATACAGGCGTTTATGACAAGCTTTTTTCGGAATTTCATAGTTTCATGGAAAGTAAGGGTCTGCAATTCAATGAGGGTCGCATCATTGATGCCAGTTTTGTTATTGCCCCTCGCCAACGTAACACCCGTGATGAAAATGAGCAGATAAAACAGGGAGCGGGTGATAAGTTGTGGAATGACAATCCCCACAAGAAGTGCCACAAGGATGTAGATGCCCGCTGGACAAAGAAGCGTGATGAGACTTTTTACGGCTACAAGCAGCATACTAAAGTTGAGAAACGCAATAAGATCATACTTTCTTATGATACCACGTCGGCAGAAGTGCATGATTCCAAAGGCTTTGAAGGACTGCTGGATGAAAAAGACGAAGGCAAGGACTTGTATTTGGACGCCGGTTATGTCGGACAAGAGGAGATTGTAAAACAGCATAAGATGAATCCGATAATTTGCGAAAAGGGCTACCGTAACCGTCCGCTTACCAAGGAGCAGAAATCAGACAATAGGAAAAAATCCAAGACACGTTGCCTTGTCGAGCATGTATTCGGGTTTGAGGAACAAACCATGCGTGGACTTGTGGTGCGTACAGTAGGGCTTATTCGTGCTAAAGCCAATGTAGCATTCACCAGTCTTGTGTATAACATCAGTCGTTACACGCAAATAATCAGGCTGAAACCTGAGTTGTTGGGGTGAATTATGCCTGCACATCCAATTTTTACAACAAACACAAGTTAATTATTGTAAAAATCGGGGGGGGTAGAAAATATTCGCTAAATTTGCAAGACTAAAGCTCACAAATTGGGCAGTTAAAGAGTTCTGCTGTCTGATACAAGAGGATAAATTGAATTGATAGAACTCACCATAAATAATATAAACATGGAAAAAAACAGAAAAAAACAAATCGTAGTTTTGAGTATAGCTTTAGTTTGCATTTTCATCTTGGTATTTTCATTGTTCCATAAATCAGCGACAAAAGATAGCGCAAATCCTCCTTTAACAAATGTTTTGACTGATAGCATTTCTCAAATTGTCTCAGCTTGTCCTGGCGAAATTGGTGTGGCGGTTATTGTTAATAACAGAGATACGGTTAAGGTCAATAATAAGAGTGTTTATCCTATGATGAGTGTGTTTAAGGTTCATCAGGCATTAGCTCTTTGTAATGACTTTGACAATAAAGGAATTTCACTTGATACCTTAGTAAATATAAATAGGGATAAACTTGACCCAAAGACTTGGAGTCCTATGCTGAAAGATTATTCAGGGCCAGTCATATCATTGACAGTGAGAGATTTGCTGCGTTATACTCTTACTCAGAGTGACAACAATGCAAGCAACCTTATGTTTAAGGATATGGTTAATGTCGCTCAAACAGATAGTTTTATAGCCACACTCATTCCTCGTTCAAGTTTTCAGATAGCTTATACGGAAGAGGAAATGTCGGCTGACCATAACAAGGCTTACTCTAACTATACATCTCCTCTTGGTGCTGCAATGTTGATGAATCGTTTGTTTACTGAAGGTCTTATCGATGATGAGAAACAAAGTTTCATTAAGAATACGTTAAAAGAATGCAAAACAGGTGTAGATAGGATAGCAGCTCCACTTCTTGATAAAGAAGGGGTTGTTATAGCGCATAAGACAGGTTCAGGTGATGTTAATGAAAATGGTGTTCTTGCAGCTCACAATGATGTTGCCTATATATGTCTGCCTAATAATATCAGTTATACCTTAGCGGTATTTGTTAAGGATTTCAAGGGAAATGAATCACAAGCGTCACAATATGTTGCGCATATATCAGCTGTAGTATATTCTTTATTAATGCAAACTTCAGTAAAATCTTAAACTGCACTTGCTTTGATAATTAATGATAAACAATCTAAAAGCACTCTAATCGTTATCGGAGTGCTTTTAGATTACTAATCAAATTGCTTCTATTATAATTTGAATCCTCTACTTTTTCTTTCTTCCTGTTGCGGCACTCTTGCTCCATATCTAAGCCTGTGCCATTGCTCCCTGAACCAGTCGGCAATCGGCTTCCTGTTTATTGTCAGGTTCAGCCTGCTTTCATCGTCAGGGTCATTTTCCACCCTTAAAATATCATCCTTTATATCAAAGTTCCGCCTGTGTTGCTCGGAATAGATTTTACCGCTACATTTCAGGGCTTCTTTTTTGACTATAAGACTTTCAGTCATTTCTTTAGAGAATCCCAGCATGGCACAAAACTTTTCCATGCGCAGCATTTCCCTGAACATCGGAAACCACCTGAAAGCCTTGTCTATGATTCTGGCGAGCCGTGACAGTTCTTTTTCTTTCATGTCAAGTTCCTGCCTGTGCATTTCTCTGAGATTGTGGATTTGCGTATCATGCTGTTTCTGCATCTGCTGTACTTGGCTCTGCAATTTTTCAATATTGGTGTTCCGTTTTGAAACCTCGTCTTGCAGTTTTTCGTTGGCACGTTCCAGTTCTTTCAGTTTTCCACTCCCGAAAAGAGAAGCAACTCCACTAGTTATGGCTGTCGCTGCCGTGGTGGCTGTCTTCTTTAACTTGTCAGTGCGTATTTCTGATTTCACCTGTTTCAGTTCCTGCTCGGCAAGATTTATCTGTTCTTCTTTGTGCCGTTTGGCTGCATCCATGCGTTGCAGTTCAGCTTTCTGCTTCTCAATGATAAAGTCGTTCCGTTCCAGATGCTCCTTACCAGTGACAGCCTTTGACTGCCCGCGTTCCATCAGCAGGATGTCGGATGCAAGGGTCTGCATCTGCATCATGTCATCGTCATTGAGCTTTCGGCTCTTTCCTGTTTCGTGGTTCATCCAGTCGAAAACGATATGGGCATGATAGTTCGGCTTGAACCATCTGTCCCCGACTTTGAAGCTTTCCCTGTCTTCCGCTTCCGGCTGACCGTTCAGCCAATGCCCTTCATCCTTGTGCAGGAAGATTTGCAGCGGTGTGATTCCCCAGCGTCTTTGACACTCCTCACCGAATTTACGCACGTCTGCCAGTGTGGTGTCCGACCTGACAAGCAGCACTCCTTCACGTATGGGGGAGCATCCCGCAATCTTGACTATTTTACCGTTCTTGCCTTTGCGTTCACGCTCCTTTTCCTGCATGGCACGTCCGGTCTTTTCCTTTACCATCTGTCTGATATTGTCATAATGCATCCGCAAATCCGGACTGCCGAAGTCGGGATTTATCCACTGTTCGTTATCGGTGGATAGTTCAGGAACGACATAGATTCTGGACTCTCCGATGTGGCGCATGTATTCGGCAGTCCTCCTGTTGTGAGCCTCGCTCGATGCGATGTTGCAGGGCTTGATATGTATGCTTGATTTTGTTGCCATAGATACTTGTTTTTTGGTTTGTACTTTATTGTTTGCTTTTCCGCTGTCCGTAAACGCATGGGGTTCTTAGGGGTGCAACCCATAAGCGGAGATTGCAAAGAGAGGGTCACTCTTTGCTCTGGGTTCTCAGGGGAGAAACGCCCTGAGTGGGTCATTAGGGTAAAACCCTAATCCCCTCGGGAGAGCCCACAACTACGTAAGCGGAGCGTGTAGTTATAGTGGGCTATATCAATGGCAAGCCATTGTCTGCAAACTCCAGCCTACGGCTTCCGCTCTCCTCCGTCAGGGAGGTTTTTCATCATCGTTGCCGATTGGAGATGCACCGACCAGCACAAGGTCTAAATCGTCTATCAGTTTTTGCAGGACGGGATTCTTCTCTATCATCCGCTGGAGGATTCTCTCAGCCTCGACCAAGTGGTTGGCTGTACTCATCACCTTGCCCTCCCGTATCTGAAAGATAATCCAATCGGCTATGTCGATATGGGCTTCTTTTTGTTTCGGGGTGGCATTCCTTTCGATGATGTCCGAAACCACCACCTTACAAAAGTACATGCTCTCGGCTCGCTGTTTCCACTCGGCATAAGCATCGGCATCGGGAAAGAGAAGCACGGTTCGCCCTGACAGTACACGGAGTTTCTCTTCTCTCATCTGACTCTTACCACCCGTAGCCAGCCATACATAATCGGGGAAGATAGCAGAACCGATAACGGCACTCTTCTCGGATTCCACCAAGACCACCACCTTGTCGGGATGCGTTTTCAACAAGTGTTCCCCGAAAAGGCATTGGGATAGTTGCCAATCCTCTGCCAACACACGCTGCTTTTTCAATATGCTGTGTATCCAGTTCACTGCCGATGTCTGTCCTCCCTTGATACGGTGTCCGTCTTCGGGATTGTACTGCATCACCTTTCCCGTGCGTACCTTGCCCGTCCTGTCTATCTGCCAAAAGATAACAGAGCCGTCACGGGTAGCCCCCAAACGGTATTCCTCCAACAACCGCTTCAACACCTCTTTCGCCTTGTCGCCATAGTAGGAAGTAAGGAGTGTGAAGAGGAAACGGAAGAAATTGCTACGCTCGCTTTGCGACTTCTCCACATAGTGAGGGGGAATATAGCCGATGGCTGTCGGCTTACTTTGCTGCTTCACTTTCTTCTGCTCTGCTCTTTGCCTGTCAAAAGAGAAATCATTGGTAGTTCTGTGTTCAGGATGCTCTTGAAAATACTCTTTCGGAGTGTAGTGATACCCACAACCGCTTTCGTGGTTACATCTGCCGACCGATGGATGCAACGGCACATTATTTTCGTCCACGTAATAGACGAAAGAATGCCTGTCTCCGCATTTGGGGCAGGTATGCCGTGTTGCCGTTCCTTTATACTTCTGTAATGAATAATTGCCCATAGCTTAGTCCGTTTTTGATGGTTGATTGTCGGCTGTCCCATCCTGTCCCATTGTCCCACACTCTAAGGGTTGGGACAGTGGGACACTTGGGACACCTGCGTTTTTACTCTCTTTGCTGCGCTGGATGATACGGTTTACGGTGGACTTGCCACAATTCACCTGTGAGGCTATCTCCCTGACGGACTTGCCCGATTGGGAGAGTTGCAGAATTTGGCAATCCCTTTGGCTTGATTCATTGTCGCCCAATTTTTTCAAGTGTTCCTTTTCCGTGGAATAGCCCCTGAACACGAACTGCAAGAAAGCATCCACCTTGTCAATCTCGTAAACGATTACATTATCCGCATCATGAGAGAACGTGCCATAGCGCACTTTAAGCTGCTTCACATAGCGAAGCCCTCCGTCTTGGGCACTTTTTCCAATGGTGAACACGCTGTCAAAGAAATTGTAGAGCCGTTTGCTTCCGGCAAGGTCGTTGGATGTGATGGGACAATCCAAAGAGCGTTTGGGCGTATGTGCTAGGACAAGGATAGAGAGCGCATATCTCTTTTTGAGATTGTTCAGCTGAATCATCAGCCGTCCTGCGGCATCGCCTTTCTCCATGGCGCAACACAGGTAGGTAAGATTGTCAATGATGAAAATCTTGCAGTCGGTCTGCACAGCCATCTGTTCAATGCCGCCTATGATAGCTTCCTCAAAGTTGGCATCCAAAAGCTGGTTGCAGTCAATAGACACCCGATAGAGTTTGTCGGGAAAGGTGTAGAGCTCTCCATGCTCGTTGGTATAGCGGAGCTGGAACTGCTTTTCGGACAGTTCAAAGTCCAGATACAGCACATTGTCGGTTCGGGCGATGCGGTCGGCTATCTGCACGGCAAGGATGGACTTGCCCACGTTGGAATCGGCAAACAAGCAGGAGAGTTCCCCCTCGTACCAAAAGCTGTCCCACAGCGCACGGGGCGTAGGCAATAACGATGCTTCAAGAATGGTTTGGTTTGCCGTCTTGATATTCATCATGCCTACACTGTCGGGCATACCGTTATGCGCTTGGGATGCTTTTGTGAGGTCGCCACGTATCAGGTTGATATAGTTCTTATCCTCTTCCATATCATTCACCAGTTACGTGGGTTGGGCTTGCGACGGTGGGAAGAGGATAAGGACTTGTTCAGTTCCTCGTCTGACAACGGTATGGGATTCTTTCGGGCGGTTTCCAGCCACTTGTCCAGTTCGTCACGGTAAAGGCAATAGCGTTTGCCGGGCTTGGTGGCAGGGATTGTCCCTTCTGACAGTTTCATGTAGAGCGTACCCTTAGGGATACCTAAATACTCTGCTGCCTCGTCCACAGACATGGGCACGTGGGTGTCCACCGTTTTGGCATTGTTCACACTGCGCTGCTCGGCGAGCAGGCTTTTCAGGCTCATCACTTCGTCTCGAAGCTGAGCGACAACCTCGGGGAGGTCGTTGAAGGTAAGAATTGATTTTTCCATTCGCGTACTCGTCTCTTTTGTAAGACTTGGCGCAAAGGACTGAAATGATATATCCGTGAATATCTCCACGACACGTCATTGCAAAATAATTCCCGAATAATTAAGCCCAGCCATAAATGACGGGTAAAATTACTCGGGAAACGATGTAAAACAGGCGGTTATGAGTTACCGGATGGTTGTCGTTGGTGTCGTGATTATCCTAATTCCGCACATAATCCTCGGGATAGTGGAAATCAAGTTTGCCGTTTTCGGGTTCATCAATGGGAATTTCCGTCTTTAACGGCTCTACCTTGAAATTCTTGATGGTTGATAAGTCTGTATCAGCAAACGATTTCGGGAAAAGGGCTTTGATGAACTTGGCACGGTTATCCCCATTGTAGTATCTCTTGTACAGGAAACGCTCAGAGATATTCCATACGAAGTGACGGAGTGGAATGTTGTTGATGTCTTTGGTAAACGGTCTTTGTATGGGCTTCGGGGTATAAGTGTTAAGATTCATCCATTTGTCCACCTCAGTACAGATGTGGTTCACGGTTTCTTGGTCGGCAATGCGAGGCAGGTAATAATGGCAATACTCCATGACCATGCGGATGCGCTCTTCCTTTTCCCGTTGCTCTCTGCTTGCGTAATTGGCACGGTTCTTTTCGTGAAGATCCGGGGCGATAGTAAGCTCTATCGGTTGTGTTTGGATAAGTGTCTCTTCTTTTGTCGGGGATGATTCGGGTACAGGCTCAGGGACTGATGTAGGTCCAGGCACAGATGTGGCTTCTTCAAGTGTATTTTGTGACAGTTCTTCCTGCACCTCTATGGCTTCGGCAATCGTTTCTTTCTTGCCGAACTTGATTTTGTAGATTTCGTATGTATCAAAGATAAGTGTCTGAAAGGAGAGATAGAGCAACCATCCCAACAGGTTACAGCATACGAATACTATCCACCTGACAAAGTTGTCTTGGTTGAAGCTGTCCGCTATTACCAGCGTGGCAATGGAAGATATTAGGACGATGGCGAAGCCGACAAAGCCCAAGATGATGTATTTGTCCTTGATTGATGATTCCATATTTCGTTGAGAGATTGAATGTTCCTGTATTATTTTGTGCAAAGTTAATGCTATTTTTCCCAATTACTGCCCGTTATTTGCGGTTAGAACGGTCTTTTTCAATGTATTTCACGAAATGTCATCATATCATACTCTGTTTCATACTCTGAGGGGCTTATAAATGGTGGCATCAAGCCAAAAACATAGAGGGGCGATTATAGCCTTGTAGCCATAACCGCCCCTCTGAATACCTGTCAATGTGAGACATTTATGCCTCCTTGCGCTTCAAGGTTATCTTGTCCACCACCTGACACATCTGCTGCGCTGCTATCTTGGAATAGATTTGTGTGGTGGTAATGTTCTTATGTCCGAGATAGGCTTGGATGACAGCCATGTCCGTTCCCATTTCCACGTGCAGGCTTCCGAAGCTGTGGCGGGTACAGTGAAAGGTGATTTTCTTGGTTATCCCTGCTGCCGTGAGCCACCGTTGGAGTGGTCCTTGCAGCATCTTGTCCTTGAAATCCTCAAAGATAAGTCCCTCGCCCCGTTCTCCCAGCAGTCCATAGGCTTCATCACTGATGGGGTTATGCACTATTTCTTTGGTTTTCTGCATACGGGTGGTAACGAACATCCTGCCGTTGGTGTATGGTTGTATCTGCTGCCACGTGAGCTGTCTGATGTCGCTCTTTCTCAGTCCCGTAAGACAGGCGAAAAGAAAAGCTTTTTTCAAGACCTCCTCCTCACAGGGTGTTTCGGCAAGCCGTATCAGTTCCTCTTGGCTCAAATGCTCCCTGATGGTGGGAATGCACTCGATGCGGTCTAAGAAGCCGTTTGGGTTCTCCTTTATCTTCCTGTCACGGTAAGCGGTGTGCAGCACGGCACGGAAAGTTGACCAATAGCCTGCTGCGGAGTTGATGTGCAGCTTTTGGTTGGTGTGGATGGATTGGGGTGCATCAAGCAGGTATTCCATGAACTTGCGGCACAAATCCACATCCACCTCCTCAAAGGTGCATTTGCCGTTCACGAACCGCTGGAAATGCTTGTATACGTGCTGCCACTTGATATTCTTGCGGTCAGCCAGTCCTTTGAAATAGGCAAGGAAATCGCCCTTCATCTTGGTCTTGTCAAAAAAGCCGTTGTTTTCATTGAAAATGGCTTCGTAGCGCTGGTTGCGCAGGATGACCGCTTTCTTCATCATGCGTGCGTTGAAGTCCCGTTCCTGCTGGTTTGCAGGTTTGGCGAAGATGTAAATTCCTAAGGCTTCACGTGTAATCACTCTCATGGTGACATTGTCACGGTAGCCGGGATAGTAGTCAAGGCATAGTGAATACTGTGTCCCGTTCTTAATCTTGCGCTTACGCAAGGTAACTGTTTTGCATTTACTCATAATAATTATGTTTTAATTGGTTGTATACATTTTGGAGTTGTATCCATGTTTCCGATGGCAAAGGAACAACGTGAAATATCCGTGAATACCTCCACGATACATCATTTTGAAATAATTTTCGATAATCCCGATTTTTCACGGTTATTTGTTCCTTTCAGCCATGACACGCTCCACATCTGAGCGCAAAAGCAGGTTTTTCACACCCACCTTTATCTTTTCGATGTGCTTCACCTTGACGATATGGCAGATGTTGGCTGACGAAAGACCATAGATTTGCTGCACCTGCTCAACGGTATAGTAGCGTTCATCGTTCACAAGGTCAGTTCTGCGGAGTTCGTTCAAATGTGATTTGGAGTAATAGGTACGCCCGTACTCTCTTTTAGTGGGTATCTTATGGCGATAGGTGTAGGCACGGAGTGCGGTCGGCTTCATGCCGAACAGTTCCTCCACCTCCTCGGTCAGTAGCCAGTCGGTAATTTCGCTAATATCAACTGCCACACCGAAAAACTCGTCAATATGCTTCTTGCTGTAATAGTTCTTTCCTGCGATACGGCAGATGGGGATATGGTTACGCTTGGCGGAAGTGTAAAGCCATGACTGCTTTACCTTAAAAAGGGACATCACCTCCTCGCCCGAATAGAAGTCCAACACTTCTTCGCTTTCCTTTTCCCTTTTTTCTCTTTTGGCAGGTAAGGAAGATGAAGATGATTTCCTTGGTGTGGAGGTGTTGCCGGGCAGGATGCGGTGATAGGGATTGCCCTCCAACATCTGCTCGATGTCGGCTCTGCGGATGAATGCCATGCGGTTGCTGATGCGTGAGGCTTTCAGCTTGCCGATGGCTACAAGTTTGTAAATGTACTGTCGGGAACAGCCCATGAGGATGGCTGCTTTGGAAAAGGTGAGATACTCCTGATGCTGTATCTCCATCAAGGGTTGGGCGACTTTGAAGAGGTTGTTCTTCTGCATCACTCTGGCTCGTTTGGCTTCTGCCTGACAAGCCTCACTGCAATATCTTTGCATACCGCTTCGGGTTACAAAGGACTTGCCGCAAAAACTGCATTTTCTGGTTGCTTTCATACCGTTTTATCGTTTAATGGTTCATTTCTTCAATCCTATATCTCTGAAATGGTAAACGGATGTGAACGGAAGTCAACCATTGTCGCTTTTCTACACAGTGTGACTGTTTCCGCATATCGGGGCGGTTATTGTCGCTTGTCGTAAACGGTTGTAAACCCTTGTCAACTGTCTGCACGGTGTGACAAAAAACAAGCCCCGCAAATTCTCCACGTCAGAAATACGTCTCAAAAATATGTGGAAATTTGGGAAGCGACAAATGGCAACCGAAAAGTGTTAAATTTTAGAATATGCTGGTAATTAAAGATTTACACTCGGATATTTCTGATTAGTTTTGGTTGTTCTATGGTTATAAATACAAAAAGAATTGTAAGAATAATTAGTATTTCTACAATTTGCATTGTTTTTTATTGTTGTTAGCAAAGAATATCTTTAAAAAGACAGACTTAAAGTTTAAGCCTTTCCAAGAACTGCTTTGCAACCTCCCAGATCACGATGCCTGCCGTCACGCTGACGTTCAGCGAGTGCTTTGTGCCGAACTGCGGTATCTCAAGACATCCGTCGGCAAGGTCTACCACCTCCTGGTGCACGCCCTTCACCTCGTTGCCGAACACCACGGCGTAGCGGCGGTCGGTGTCCAGTTGCAGGTTCTGCAGCTTTGTAGAGCCTTCTACCTGCTCTATTGAATAGACGAAAACGCCCTCTTTCTGCAGTTCTGCCACCGCCTCGGTAGCCGTCTCGAAGTAGCGCCAAGCCACGGAGTCCTCGCCTCCGAGTGCCGTCTTGTGAATCTCGGGGTGGGGTGGAGTAGCGGTGATGCCGCAGAGGTAAACGGCTTCTACGCGGAAAGCGTCGGAGGAACGGAACACCGATCCTACGTTGTGGAGCGAGCGCACGTCGTCGAGCACCACGATGAGCGGCAGCTTATTCGCCTCGTGAAACTCGTCTACTGACAGACGCTGCATTTCTATTGTTCTGAGTTTGTGCATTATTCTTTGAGTATATTTGTTTTGCAAAGTTACGAATAAATAAGTGAATAGTGTAAATATGGTGCTCAAACTGATTGCTATACATAAAAAATGCAGCGTTTTTTGATGTATTTAGTTTTATTTTTTGCGTTTCTTATTGTTTCATATCATTAAAAAGTGTACATTTGCAGCGCTTAAATATTTAATACTATTGGCATGGGACGTAATGTTTCGTGCAGTAATCACTTAAAAAACATAATGTTTATGAAAAAGATTATGATGACTTTGGCTACTCTCTTTGTAGCCGTGTGTGCGAGTGCTCAGGTGTATATCGGCGGCGGTGTTGGTTTTGCTAACACTAGCTACGACCACGACTCTAAGTTCAGCTGGAAGATTGCTCCAGAGATAGGTTTCCAGTTGGATAAGAAGTGGGATGCTGGTATCTCTTTAGGTTATTCCGGCGTTGAGGACAAGGAGAAGGTTTTTGAGGTTGCTCCGTATGTTCGTTACACAGCTTGCAGCGCAAAGATTGTTGACTTCTTCATTGAGGGTACCATTGGCTATGAGCATCACGACTTGCAGCATAGCTCGAGCGACTATGATGTTTGGGAAGTTGGTTTGAAGCCAGGTCTTAAGGTGAACCTCTCTAATCATGTGGCTTTTGTTACAAAGATTGGCTTCTTTGGCTATCAGCGTGTTGACGAGGCTAATACATGGGGTGTTAACTTGGACGGCAGAAACATTCTGTTCGGCATCAACTACAAGTTCTAACAGTAAAGTTCTAATAATATAAAATGGGTGCAGTTCTTACCAAATGAAGAACTGCACCCATTTATTTTTTGTGTGTCTGCACATAATGCTAAGTCGCACTACGCTGATGCGTCTGTGGAATATCAGAGTAGTCTACGTCGTGTCAACAGAGTTCTTCGCACAATAGCTTCATTCCCTCGCTTGCTCCACACTGGAAGTGCTTGAAGTTCTGTCTGCCCACGCCCATCGACGGTTCGGGGTCGATGAGATATACGGGCACCGAGGGGCGCACATAGTGGATAAGGCCCGCAGCGGGGTAGACGTTGAGCGATGTGCCTATAATCACGAAGATGTCGGCTTGCTCGGCTGCCTCCGCTGCAACGCTAATCATAGGCACCGACTCGCCGAAGAACACTATGAACGGGCGTTCGAGCGATCCGTCGCCGGCGAGTGTGCCGGGCTTCACCTCGCAGTTGTCCTCGGTCAGAGTGCGCTGATAGCGCGGGTCGTCGACGTCGCGCGAGGAGCACACCTTCGTCAGTTCGCCGTGCAGATGTATCACGCTGGTGGAGCCTGCCTTCTCGTGCAGGTTGTCCACGTTCTGCGTGATGACCGTCACCTTATAGTCTTTCTCCAGCTCGTGGATGAGGCGGTGGCCCTCATTGGGCTGCGCTGCGTAGAGCTTTCGGCGCAGCATATTGTAGAAGTTGGTCACGAGTGTGGGGTCGGCAAGCCATCCCTCGTGCGACGCAACCTGGTCGACGGGATAGTTCTCCCACAAGCCGTCGTTGCCGCGGAACGTCTTGAAACCCGATTCTACGGACATGCCGGCGCCGGTAAGAAATACTATATGCTTCATATTATTATTGTTTCAGGGGTTATTCCGTAGCGGAGGCTTTCACATCCGCTACGGAGAGAGTCTGTTTACTGCTTCTTTAGTTGCAGCAGTGTCTTTCCGTTGCCGTCAGTTAAGTCTACGCCTCCGTTCTCAGTAGCCTTATAAGCTTTCACGCTTTCGAGTGCCTTCATAATCTTTTCTTCATACTCCATATTGGCGCAGAGCATCAGCGTTTTGCCTATCTCCGAGAAGCTGATGGTCTGCTTTGCAGCATCCACTTTTGCCTTGCCGTTGATAGAGTTGCATCCGGCGCATCCGAACACGTTGTCCTTTGCGGTTTCGAAGCCGAGGGTGGGGCGGAACTCGGTCTTTGTGGTGTCGACAGCGGTGCCGTCTACGGTTACGATGTCCCACTCGCCGTTGAGGTCAACGGCTGCGTCTGTTGTCTTTGTTGCCGAGCAACTGCAGAGAGCAATTGCTGCGGCGATTATAGATATTTTCTTCATTGCTTTTGATTATTTTGGGAGCTTTAAGCCGCTCTTGGGCTGCGTTTAAGCCTTTCTAAGCCTTCTTAGGCCTTTCTAAGCCTTTGCTAATGCTAACTCAAAACTCAAAATTCAAAACTCTTATTTAAGTTTCCAGGTTGCACCGTCCTTGGTGTCCTTCACTTCGAAGCCAAGCTCAGCCAGTTCGTCGCGGATGCGGTCGCTGGTAGCCCAGTCCTTGGAAGCCTTAGCCTTCGAGCGGAGGTCGAGCACCATGTCTACAACCTTGCCGAAAGCCTCCTCGCGATGCGATGAAGAGCCGGCGTTGTCGGGGCGCAGACCGAGCAGGTCGAATGCGAAGAGGCGCATTGTCTCAGTCAGTTCCTTAAGGTCAGCCTCAGAGATGGTAGCCTTGTGGTCTACGAGTTTGTTCACTACCGAGCAAGCCTCGAAGAGATGAGCTATGACGAGCGGTGTAGCGAAGTCGTCGTTCATGGCGTCGTAGCACTTCTGGCGCAGCTCGCCCACCACCTTCTTCGTCTCTGCGTCGCTCTCCGCTGAAGCAGCGATGCGTTCGAGGTCGGCGATGCCGTTCATGAGTTTCTCAAGACCCTTCTGCGAAGCCTGTAGTGCCTCGTTGGAGAAGTCTACAGTGCCGCGATAGTGAGCCGAGAGGATGAAGAAGCGTATGGTCATCGGCGAGTAGGGCTGCTCAAGATTCTTGTTGTTGCCGGTGAAGAACTCCTCGAGTGTGATGAAGTTGCCGAGCGACTTGCCCATCTTCTGTCCGTTGATTGTGATCATGTTGTTGTGCATCCAGTAGTGCACCATCTGGTCGCCCTGCGAAGCCACAGCCTGCGCAATCTCGCACTCGTGGTGCGGGAACACGAGGTCCATTCCGCCGCCGTGTATGTCGAAGTGAGCACCGAGATACTTGCGGCCCATCGCCGTACACTCGCAGTGCCAGCCAGGGAAACCATCGCTCCAAGGGCTCGGCCAGCGCATGATGTGCTCCGGCGAAGCCTTCTTCCAGAGAGCAAAGTCAGCCTGGTTGCGCTTCTCGCCAACACCATCAAGAGCGCGCGAAGCGTCCTTCACGTCGTCGAGATTGCGACCAGAGAGAATGCCGTAGTGGTGCTTCTCGTTGTACTTCTTCACGTCGAAGTAGATAGATCCGTTGCTTTCGTATGCAAATCCGTTGTCGAGAATCTGCTGCACGAGCTGCTCCTGCTCGATGATGTGGCCCGTAGCGTGCGGCTCGATGCTTGGCGGCAGCACGTTCAGCGCCTCCATAGCTGCGTGGTAGCGGTTGGTGTAGTACTGTGCGATCTCCATCGGTTCGAGCTGCTCCAGGCGTGCCTTCTTCTCGATTTTGTCGTCGCCTTCGTCGGCATCGTGCTCCAGGTGCCCAACGTCGGTGATGTTGCGCACGTAGCGCACCTTATAGCCGAGGTGCTTGAGGTAGCGGAAGAGAATGTCGAACGTGATAGCCGGGCGTGCATGGCCCAGGTGTGGGTCGCCATAGACGGTAGGTCCGCAGACGTACATGCCCACGTTAGGGGCGTGCAGCGGCTTGAACACTTCCTTGCGACGCGATAGCGTATTGTAAATCCAAAGTGCTTGTTCCATTATATTTTTATTTTTGTTTTTTATTATTCGTTGTTATGTAGGAGCGGTATACACCTAATTAATATGCAAATTTAGCAATTATAATTTAATTAGCGGTGCAATCTCCGCAAAATCGTCGACAATGGCATCTGCACCGGCTTCGATGAGGCTTTGGCGCGAGCCGTTGCCGTAGGTCACGCCGATGGTCATGCAGTGGGCGTTGCGACCCATGAGAATGTCGAAGTGGGTGTCGCCTACGACGACGGCATCCTCCGGCTGCAGGTGGTAATGCTTCAGTGTCTTTAGTACGGGCTCAGGGTCGGGTTTGGCGTGGCGCACGTCCTCTGCGGCAACAATCAGCGTGATGATGTCGTCGAGTGCGAAGGAGCGCAGGAAGTCGGCAGCCGACTTGTATCCACGGCTCGTGGCGATGGTGAGTGTGCAACCTTTGGCGTGCAGCAGGCGCAGCGTTTCAGCCACGTGTGGGAACATTGGCACACCAATCTCGCGGTTCACGTCTTCGAATATCTCGCGGTACGTGGCTGTACACTCCGCAGCCTTCTCCTTGTCCATCGGCTCGAGCACGGGAAACGCCTCCACGAGCGGCAGTCCGATTGTAGCGGCTATCTCCTCGTCGCTGTGCTGCGGTAGGTGCATAGCGTCGAAGGTGCGATGAAATGTGTTGAGTATGACGGGCTTCGTGTCGGCGATGGTGCCGTCGAAGTCGAGTATTACGATTTTCTTCATATTGCTTGTTTTATGTTTAGCAGCTTTTCTTATGCAAAGATATTAAATAAAAAGGACTCTGCCAAGAGCTTGGCAGAGTCCTTTTTATTTAATTATTTGTTTATGCAGAGCGTTTAGAAGTTGCCCTTGTTAGCATTATCCCACCAGAGGTGTGTGCCGCCCTTATCGCCAGAGATACCCTTCTTGCTGGTATTCTCCTTGTCGAGGAGTTCGATACCGCCCTTGATGCCTTCAGCGTTGGTGTCGTAAGCGTTGCTGCTATAGATTACACGGCGAACGCCTTCCTGAGTGTCGACAGCACCGTTGCTCTTGTTTACCAATGCTACGAAGAACTTCGGATAGCCTGTGCGACGCTGCTCAGCCCAACCTTCGTTAGAGAGCGGGAAGAGAGCGATGTACTTCTGTGTCTGGATGCGTGCGAGCTGGTCTTCCTTGCTTGCAGCGTCGTCCCACTTCACGCCGAGTGTGTTCACAGCCTTGCAGTTGTGTTCAGAGTCACCTGGGTCAACATAGTCAGCCTGACCGGTTGTGCCGTTGATGTAATCGTCGATATCTGCGTCGCTGATGTTCTCTATGCCAGCGAACGAACCTTTATAAGCAAGCTCGTTCTTTATAGAGAGGCGGATGCCCTGCTCGTAGAGATCCTTCACGCTTGTACCGCCGATGTTCCAGCGCAGCTTAGCCTCAGCGAGGAGGAAGTAAGCCTCGGCAGCCTTGAAGATAGGCAGCGGAGTGTTGTATGAGCCAACCCACTGCGACATCTTGTATCCGTACCAGCCGTCAGAGCCCTTCTGTTTCATGCCGCTTGCGTAGCGGATGCCGCAGTAAACAGATCCCTTAGGAGTGGTGACGCCCTTCTCGTTGGTGATGTCGTCAGCGTTCTTTGTCATGTACAGAGGCAGACGTGGGTCGTTCATGCCCACCATAAGCGTTACGAGGTTAGCGTTCATACCGCAGTCGAGCCACTCGAACATACGCTTCAGCTCGTTGCTCTGGTCCTTGATGACGATGTCCTTGCCCGAAACGGCGAGGGTGTTGTCGGCAGCTGCAGTTGCGATAGCCTTGAGGTCGTAGCCGTCGGCAGCCATCTCGCTCTCGCGCTTAGAGAGACGCAGAGCGATGCGCAGCTTCATGGTGTTGGCAATCTGCACCCATATAGCAGGGTCGCCACCGCCCCATGTGTCGTATGTAGCGAGCGATACCTTCTCCTCGTCGCTCATTGCCTTAAGATCAACGATAGCCTTGTCGAGGTCGTCGAGCATCTGCTCATAGAGCTTCTGCTGACTGTCGAAGCGATAAGTTGTCTCGCTTTCGGCGTTGATGATAGACGAGTAGGCGAGCGGTCCGTAAGCATCGGTAGCCTGCATAGTACCTACAGCCTGCACGATACGCATTGTGGCTGCCAATCCTGGCTTTGACTGCTTTTCGAGGTTGGTGATGTTGCGGCGTGTGTTGTTGAATATATGCAGATAATAGTTCTCGTACATACCGCCACTGTGTCCGCGGTTCTCACCCATATCGCAGTTGGTGAAGTTGCCGTGAGGTGTCTGGAAGTAGCCACCATAGAGGTCGATGGTGAGGTTTGTCCAGAACTGGAACATGTTCTGATGAGGTGCATAGCAATAGTTCATTGCTTCCGCACACTGTGCAGCGAACGGCAAATCGCCTGGATCCACCTGCGTCTTGTTTGTATTCAGATCTTCGAAATCGTCTGTGCATGAGCTAAGCATTCCGCTACCCATCACAGCCAGTGCCAGCATTGATGACACCGCGAATATATTTCTCTTTTTCATAATTGCTTAGATTTTAAACGGTTGTAAAACTTGTTTTTACTCGCTCAAAAATAATTAGAAGTTCAACTTCAGGTTCAGACCTAAGCTTCTTGAAGAAGGAAGGTTGAAGATGTCGACACCCTGCACACCGTTGCCAGTACCCATTGATACGTCCGGGTCGCAAGGAGCGTCCTTGTAGAAGAAGAAGAGGTTGCGTGCGATGAGCGCAGCAGTGAGGTTCTTGCCGTTGCCGAAGAGGTTGCGGAAGGTGTAGCCGAGGCTCAGTTCGCGCATACGTACGTTTGTGCCCTTGTAAACGTAGAACTCTGTAGCGTACGAGTTGTTGAAGTTAGAAGAACCAGTCTCGGTGTACCAAAGCTGTGGGTCGAACTCAACGCCGTCAACCACAACCTTACCTGCGTTGCGTGCGTTGCCAGTGCGTTCTGATACGCCCCAACCGTCGAGTGTAGCCTCAGTAGCTGAGAGCACTCTGCCGCCGAACTTACCGTCGATGAGGAACGACAATGTGAAGTCCTTGTAGTGGAATGTGTTGCTCCAACCGAAGTTCACCTTAGCGTTCATGTTGCCTGCATACTTCATCTCGTCGATGTTGTCGCCCATAAGAACCGGTTTGCCATCTGCGTTCTTCACAGGCTTGCCTGCCTCGTCGCGCTTAATTTGGCGTACGTAGAGGTCGCCGTAAGAGCCACCCTCGTTGAGCACAACCTTTGCGCCCTGCCAAGAAGCGATAGTAAGACCGTTCTCCAAGCCCTCTACGAGCTCCTTAATCTTGTTCTCGTTGTAAGAGATGTTGAAGTTGGTAGACCAAGAGAAGTCGGCATTGAACTGCTGATGCCAGCCTACAGATGCCTCGAAGCCCTGGTTCTGTACGTTACCGGCGTTAACGTAACGATTGCGCAGACCGCTCTCGTAAGGAGCCGAAACTGAGAAGAACTGGTTCTTGGTGTTCGTCTTATAATATGTGAAAGAGAAATCGAGACGGTTGTTGAAGAATGTACCGTCGAAACCGAACTCGAGAGAGTGGGTCTTCTCTGGCTTCAATGTGCGGAACGCTGCCTTGTCAGGAGCAGAGATAGCACCTGAACCACCGAGAGTGTATCGTGGGTTAGACATGTAGATAGGCACGTCGTTACCTACGATTGAGTAGCTACCGCGGAACTTGAAGAGGTTCACCTGCTCGCCCATCGGCACGAGCTTGTTGAGCAGAACGCTGGCACCTACTGACGGGTAGAAGAATGAGCAGCTTTCGGTGAATGCGAGAGCTGACGACCAGTCGTTACGTGCAGAGAGGTCGAGGAATACAGCCTCCTTGAAACCTACCTGAGCTGTTGCGAATACGGCGTTGAGGCGCTTTTCTGTTTCCATAGCGTCGCCATTGCCCAACTTAGACATGTTTTCGTAGTAGTTGTTCGGAGTGAAGATGTTCGGGTAGTAAACGTTGCCGTCGCCCGGTGCCTTAAACTGATCGCCCTCTGCCCAGAGGTCTACGTGAGCAGTCTTGGTCTTGGTGAAGCTTGAGCCTGCTGTTGCTGTGAGAGCCCAGTCGCCCCATGTGTGGTTGTAGTTAACGAGAACGTCGCCGTAGAGCTGGTCGCTGAAGTAGCGGTTGTTCTTCATACGTCCCATCTTGTAGAGGTTGCCAACAGAAGAAGCGTAAGCGTTGTGTATGAACTGCTCTTCGCCGCGCTCGTAGCGCATACGTCCCTGAATGTTCACGTCGGGAGTGATGTCCCACTTGATAGAGCCACCGAACTCATAGCGGTTGCGCTTAGAGATAGGAGTCTGACGGTTGAGCATCCAGTACGGGTTGCCGTACTGCTGCAGCTCGGTATTGGTCCAGTTCTGTACGTTGCAGCCGCGTGCTGGGTCGTAAACCTCGTAGTTGTCCTTGTAGTAGTTCCAGTCGATGCCACGCGGAGCGAGGTAAGCACCTGTAAGTGGGTTCCAGAGGTAGCCGGCAGCTGCCTGGTTCTTTGAGTACTGGTTGCTGTACTTAGCCGAGAAGTCGACATAAACATGGTCGAGCACCTTGAAGTCGACCTTCGAGTTGAGGTTGTGGCTGCGGTATGTGTTCTCCGGAGTCATGCCGTGAGAGAATACGTTGCCGTAAGAGAAGTAAGCCTTGAAGTTCTCGCTACCGCCTGCAAGCGATACAGAGTTGTTTGTTGTGAAACCAGTGCGGAAGAACTCCTTAGCATAGTTCTTTGAAGCGCTTGCGAGCTTGTCGCCCCAAGAGAATGTACCGTCTGCGCCTGCTCCGTATGTATCCTGGAACTTAGGCAGAATCATCGGCATCTCCATTGTGGTGTTGCTCGATACATTCACGTTCACCTTGCCTGCCATGCCCTGCTTTGTGGTGATCATGATGGCACCGTTGGCAGCCACTGCACCGTAGAGAGCTGAAGCGGCAGCACCCTTCAGAAGGGTGATAGAAGCGATGTCGTCGGGGTTGATGGTAGACATAACGTCGCCTGCGTCGCGCTCGCCACCGTAGTCGCTTGATACCTGAGAGGTTGTGGTATTGGTCATTGTCGGTACACCGTCGATGACGATGAGCGGCTGGTTGCTACCAGAGATTGACTTGTTGCCGCGGAACAAAATCTTTGAAGAACCGCCTGCACCGGTAGAGTTAGGCGTAATCTGCAGACCTGCGCTCTTGCCTTGCAGCGAGTTGATCATGTTGATCGACTTGATGTCGTTGACATCCTTTCCGCCTACGGTCTGTGCCGAGTAGGTAAGTGTCTCCGACTGACGCTTGATACCCATGGCTGTTACAACAACCTCGCCAAGGCTCTCTGCGTTAGGAGAAAGAGAAACGTTGATAATTTTGCGGTTGCCAACCGTTTCCTCTGCATTTTTCATACCGACGTATTTGAATTCCAATACGTCTTTTGCATTGGTCTGAATAGTATAATTACCGTTCAGGTCAGTCATTGTTGCGTTCTTCGTGCCTTTTACAGACACGCTTACTCCAACAAGGGGTTCGCCCATCTCTTTGTCTTTAACGAGACCAGAAACTGTATGCGTCTGTGCATACGCCCCCGTCATAAACATTCCTATCAGGAACATTACGACTGTAAGAAATGATCTTTTCTGCATAGTCTTTAAGGGTTAGGTTAATAATTATAGTAGTTATAAAAAATATTTAAACTTTACACTTTGCAAATATAGATAATAGTCTGATACAGTGGCAGTTTGAATGTGTAATAAACGTTAAATTGTTTGATGTATTTTAGTATTTGTAAATGTTTGCGCAAACAATTTACATAATGTAGGTATGTATGTAGGTATGTAGGTGTGTATGTAAGCAGGTATGATATGCCTGCTTACATGTTTATGTTCTTCACGACGATAGCTATTGTCTTCATCATTACGTACTCTTCAGACAGATACATGAGTCCGTTGTAGGCGTTGCCTGTGCCCCACGAGTTCTTGGCTATGTAGTAGCGTTTGCCGTTCTCGTCGTGGGCTATGCCGATGAGCACCATGCAGTGGTCGTCGGTGGTGTGGTGGTTCTCAAACTCTATCTGTCGCTCCTTTTGCGTGTAGGGTCGCTGCTTGGTGAGTTCCGCCACGCCGCGCTTGAAGTCGAAGCCCGTTTCGCTTGTGTCGCCTTCCCAGCATACGGGGTGTCCGGCTCGCAGCGAGCGTTCTATGCGCTTCATCATTACGTCGATGGGCACGTTGTAGTAGAGTTCGTTGCTGTAGTTGTCGGGCACTTCGAGTACGAACGCCTCGCCGAAGCTGTGGTGTGTGAAGCTTGTCATGGCTAAGTACTCGCCTCTCATACACACGCTATGTGCGAACTCGAGCGGTGTGTATTCGGCTCCGAGCATGTACACCTTCTTGGGCAGTGCTCCGATGCGGTCGTCGAAGAGTCGTTCGGCGCGGTTTTTCAGCTCGCTCATGTTGCGTGAGGAGTTGGAGAGCATCACGAGTCGCTTCATCATCGATTGGTAGTTGATGTTGTGTGCGTTGTACGAGTCGTAGGGCATGATGCCGTATTCGTCGATGAGGCGCAGCAGCAGCGGTGCCGTTCCGCGCAGCGTCATGCGGTCGTAGCCTTTCGAGAGGAAGTGGAAACGTGCCTGTTCGCCGAGATGATAGCGTGCAATGTAGTCGACCGAGAGGTTCACCGAGTCGCCCATTTGTATATGTTCGGTCTCGATGGTGGCGAGCATGGCGTATGCCCAGCAGAGCGAGCTGTGTCCTTGGTCTTTCACGGGCGTGTAGCCGAGGAGCACTTCGTTGGTGAAGTGCTTCTTCGAGGAGTTGAAGTTCTCGCGTTTCAGGTCGCAAGAGGTGATGGTTGCGAGTGCGACGAATAGTATAATGAGTTTGCGCATAGAATGTTTTTTGATAGGGGGTGCAGTTGTCTCCGCTCGGCTTTGCCGCTTGCCATAGCAGGAACAGCACCATTATTGACTGGTTGGTGCAGTTGAGACAACTGCACCCCCTGATGATTACTTCACGCCCTTTGTGCCCGACAGGAACGCCTTTGCCACGCCGAGTTTTAGGAACATATCGAGTCGAACGGGTATGTGGTGAGCGTCGTCGGTGACGTAGAAGCGTACAATCTCTTTTTCTTTATTCTTGTTTTCGTCCTTCTCTATGTACGAGAGTTGCAGACAGCGATACTTCACTCCGTTGTCGCCCTTGACGGTTGTCTTGCCTTTGTATTCGAGTGTGGCGTTGATGATTTTCGCACCGTCGGTGATAGGTATGTTGATGCGGTTGCCTTTCTTCCAGTGTTCGGGTTTGAACGAGCGTGCGCGCAGGAAGATGCTCATCATGTCGTAGGCACAGGCTGTGCGGTTGAACTCCTTCCACACATGTTCGCCGCTGTTCTTCTGTCGGTGCAGCTTTACGTGCTGATGGTTGTTATGGTACGCGTAGAATGCCTCGTCTACGGTGTAGCGTTTGCCCTCGCGTGCTCCCTTGCGGTAGTAGAGCGGTTCGAGGTCGAGCGTGTTGTAGCAGAGTAGGGTGTCGCGCATGACGAACATCTTGTCGAGTGTCTCCGATGTGCGTGTGATGAGTGCCATGCGCAGGGCTGGTTGTCCCTTGTAGTTGCTCTTCACCACCGACATCGACGCTGTGCCTGCCTTCACCCATACAAACTGCCAGTTGAAGTAGAGGTTGTATGAGAGGAACTCGCCCGGTTTGACTGCCGTGTTGCGGTACTTGCACTGTGCCGTTGTGGTCTGCAGACCTGCCAATAGCAGGGCTACGACGAGGAGGAAGTGTTTGGTTTTCATATTATTGTTTATTTTAGTGTAATTTATTCAAGTTTCGCAAGCGAAAGTAGTTAAGAAGTTAAGGAGTTCTCGCACCCTTCGGTCGCTAAGGAGTTAAGCCATTAGTTGTTTTGCTTGATTTACAGCATTAAAAGCATTTGGCTTCGCTCGGCTTTGCCGCTTGCTTGCAAGAACTTCTTAACTCCTTTAACTACTGAATTCTCTGAACTTGCGAAAGTTCAGTAATTTATTTAATTGACTTTTGAACACCCCCTCATCAGAACGGGTACGCCACGCCCAGTTTGCGTGCTCTCTCGATGTTGCGCTGCTGTATCTTGCGTTGCTGTTCGCCCTTTTGTTTCTTTATCTCGTTGGGCTTCTGCTGGTCGAGAGGCTTTGCCGTGATGTCCCAGCTGAGGTTCATGTCCCACTTCGCCTTACATTCTATGTTGTACGGATAGTAGAACACCTCTTCGGGTTGCAGGCCGGTGTTGTAGTCGCCCGTGTCCCACATGCCGTTGTTGTTGGTGTCGACGAAGAGACGGGCGTAGTAGGTGCCTGGCTTGATGTAGTAGAACGTGGCATAGCCGTTGGTGGTCTGTACGCTCTTCACCGCCTTGTCTTCGCGGCTGAGCAGTTCGACGCAGATGTTCTTGCCCTTCAGCTGCTGAATGTTCAGCACCACGCTACTGTAGTCGTCGAGCGAACCCACCTTGAAACCTTTCTTCAGCTTGGCTGATGCCACGCCGTAGATATCGGTGAAGGCGAGCGAGTCGATTTCCAAGCTGTACTCTATGTCGGGGCGCCACTCGGCACGCAGCGTATATATGCGTTTCGACTCCTCGGTGGCTATGCTGTCGCCCCACATCTTCGTCTTTATAGGTTCGAAGCGCAGCGGTGCCTCGTACCACAGCGTGTCGTGCTTGGCGTAGAGGTGTATTTTCGATGTGTCGGCAGAGGCGAGTGGCGTGTCGAACTCGAAGCGTATGTTGCGGTCGGGGTCGAGTTTCGAGTCGAGCTGCAGCTTGAAGTTGAGTTCCTTCGGGGGCATTATCGAGTCGTAAGGCTCGCCACGCTTGCGCTTCTTCTCCTCCTTTTTCTTCCACTCCTCGAAGCTCTTCTGTGCTTCCTTCAGGCGTTTCTCGTAGGGTTGCTTGGAGAGTATCTGCAGCGTGTCGGTCTGTGGCACGAGATTGCCGAGCGTGTCGGTCATCTCGTATGTCATGGCCACGTTCAGCGTGTCCTGGTTCACGAGCGTGGTGTCGCGCAGCCAGTAGGTGATGGTGTCGCGTCGTGCCGACGGCTCGATGAGCAGTTGGTCGGTAGCGTCGAAGTTGAGCGGTGTCAGCTCGGGCAGTTTCTTTGAGCCGTAGCTGAAGAACAGCGAGAAGCTGTTGGGTTGCTGACGCTCCGCTTTCAGGAAGAAGCGGTCGGTCTGCACGTGTTCGAAGGCTCTGAGCACGAGGTCGTCGGGTGTGAAACGTGTGTATCCCGTGCGCTTTATGTCCTTGATATGCAGCGAGTCGAGCCACAGTGTGTCCTGGCGCATGGCGTCGCAGAACGCGGGGCGTATGGTGTCGTGCGAGAAGGCTATATGCTCGCTCTTCTGCGAGAAGCGGTAGTCGCCGTCCTGGTCGTTGAGGGCGTAGATGCGGTATGCGCCCGGTGCCACACCCTTTATGACGAAGTGGCCGCGCGAGTCGGCACGCGCCACGCGCAGCATGGGCTGCTTCTGAAAGCACGAGTCCTCAAACTCGGCGTACAAGCCCACGAGTATGCCCTTCACCGGCTCCAGGTTCTGTGCCGCGAGCACCGTGCCAGCCACTTCGAGTGTGTCGATATGGTTGCCCGTTGAGAAACTGTAGGTGTAGTTGCCCATAGGGTTTCCCTCGTTGTTGTCTTTGATGGCATCGGAGAAGTCGATGGTGTACGTGGTGTTGGGTTTCAACGAGTCTTTAAGCAGTACGCTTATCTTCTTGCCCGTAGCCTTTATCTCTGCCTGCTCGAGCTGCGGAGGTGACACGACCACCTTCTCCGACGCGTTCTCCAGCTTTATGAACTCGTCGAAGTAGATGTTCACCTTCTTCGCCGACACGTCAGTGCTGCGGTCGGCAGGCGTTGAGGCTATCACGTGCGGCGGTGTCTCGTCGTACCAGCCACCGTCGGGGCGACCCATGCGGGCGCACGACGAGAGCAGCACGATTACACCTATTATATATAATATGTTTCTTAGTTTCAGCATTTGGCTTAACTTCTTGTTTTTTATTAGTTTTTCAGCGACTCCTTTGTCGCAGATTGGTTGGAGTGTGTGTTAAAACTCAATTAGTGTGGGCTGAAAGCCCAACAATCACATAGCCCAGGGCAGCGCCCTGGGTATTGGGATATATGATTGAGCACTGCGCCCTGTAAGGGCAACATCTTAATAATTAGGCTTTTGCCCTTCTTGCTCTGGCAAGCGGCAAAGCCGAGTCCAGGGCGTGTGGGTGATGTGTGGCATGTTTACCCAGGGCGCTGCCCTGGGCTATGTGGTGCTGCCCCTTCGGGGCGTACAGCTTGCGAGTTTTGACATTCATCCCCTGAAGATAGCAACACAAATGTCACCATCTCACTACCAATATCAAATCGGTCGGTGCAGTTGAGACAACTGCACCCCCTGAGGATAGCAACACAAATGTCACCATCTCACCACCTCACCATCACAACATCAAATCTCACCACCTCACCACAACAACATCACTTCACCCCCATTATCTCCTCAATGGTCTTGCGGTTGTTAGAGAGTCGTGGTATCTTGTGCTGTCCGCCGAGCTTGCCCTTCGAGCGCAGCCAGTCGTCGAACTGTCCTTTGCGTGCTACGACAATCTCTAACGGCTGCAGCGTGATGTCGTGGAAGCGCTTCGCCTCGTAGTCGGAGTTGATAGCCTGCAGCTGGTGGTCGAGCAGGTCGGCGAACTCGTTGATGTTCTCCGGCTCCTTGGCGAACTCGATGAGCCACTGGTGGCGACATTTAGCGTTGGCGTCCATGAACACCGGCGCAGCCGTGTACTCCTTCACCTCGGCACCGGTCTGCTGGCAGGCATAGGCGAGACCCTTCTCGGCATTGTCCTGTATCAGTTCCTCGCCGAAGGCGTTGATGAAGTACTTCGTTCTGCCCGTGATGACGAACTTGTACGGGCGCACCGATGTGAACTTCACCGTGTCGCCAATCATGTAGCGCCACAGTCCGCACGAGGTGCTGATGAGTATGGCGTAGTTCTTGCCTACCTCCACGCCCTCAAGCGGCACGATGTTCGGGTGCTCCGAGTCGAACTCGTCCATCGGCAGGAACTCGTAGAACACGTCGTAGTCGAGCATCAGCAGCATCGACTTGTCCGCAGGGTCGTTCTGTATGCCGAAGAAGCCCTCCGAGGCGTTGTACGTCTCCATGTAGTGCATACGGTCGCTCTTTATGATGTGCTCGTACTGCGAGCGGTAGGGCGTGAACGCTATGCCACCATGGAAGAACACCTCAAGGTTCGGCCACACCTCGTCGAGGCGCTCCTTGCCCGACAGCTCGAGCACGCGCACCAGCACGCTGAGCATCCACGAGGGCACGCCCGATATGTTCGTCACGTTCTTGTTCAGACACTCGCGGGCGATGCGGTCGCGCTTCACCTCGAAGTCGCTGAGCAGCGCGGTCTGCTTCTTCGGCACACGCACGAGGTTCACGAGCGGGTTGATGTTCTCGATGAGAATGGCGCTGAGGTCGCCCACGAGCGAGCCTGCCACGTTGTAGTTGGGCGCGTGCGAACCGCCTAAGATCAGTCCCTTGCCGTCGAACATACGGCTCTCGGGGTTGTTCTGCAGGTAGAGTGCCACCACGTCAGTGCCACCCTTGTAGTGAATGTTCTTCAGTCCTTCAGCCGATACGGGTATGAACTTGCTCTTGTCGTTCGTAGTGCCCGACGACTTGGCGTACCACTTCACCTTTCCGGGCCACAGCACGTCAGCCTCGCCGTGGCGCATACGGTCGATGTCAGCCTTCAGTTCCTCGTACGTGTTCACCGGCACGTTGCGCACGAAGTCGTCGTACCCCTTTGTTTTTGCGAAAAGATGATTTCTGCCATACTCGGTGTTGGCAGCCGTGTGCAGAAGGTGCTGCAACACACGGTGCTGCAGTGCCTCTGGTTCGGTGAAATGTTGTTCCAGCTTATGCTGTCGGGGTGCGAATGCATATCGTGCAATGCCTGTTAAGCTCATGGTCTATTGTTTTATATTAATGTAATTTCTGCCATCTGCATCGGTCGACGCAGACATCCGCATCGGTCGACGCAGACATCCGCATCGGTCGGCGCAGACATCCGCATCGGTCGGCGCAGACGTCCGCATCGGTCGGCGCAGATGCTAAACGTAGTACGTAGACATCTGTTTTGACCCACTTTCTTGTCAGTGTTTCTTCCTGTCCTCTTCGATAAACCGCAGCAGATGCTCCACAGCCTCACTCTCCGGTATCGCTTTCTCCACGCACATCTTCTGCTTGTAGAGCGATATCTTGCCCGGTCCGGCGCCCACGTATCCGTAGTCGGCATCTGCCATCTCGCCCGGTCCGTTCACAATGCAGCCCATGATGCCTATCTTCAAGCCCTTCATGTGCGCTGTAGCCGCCTTTATCTTGGCGATGGTGGAGCGCAGGTCGTAGAGCGTTCTGCCGCAACCCGGGCAGGAGATGTACTCCGTCTTCGAGGTGCGCAGACGAGCCGCCTGCAGTATGGCGAAGGCGGTGTCGGTGATGTCGCGCACGGTGATGTCGCCGTTGTTCATCAGCCACAGGCCGTCTGTCAAGCCGTCGATCATCAGCGCGCCCATATCGGCAGCTGCCTCAAGCTGCAGGTCTGCCTTCTCTGCGCTGCCATGACTGTACATCTGGGCGAACACAACGGGGTTGAACAAGCCGTTCGACCACAGTTCGTGAGCCAGCGCACGCTGCTCGCCGAGGCGGTTCTGCTGGTTGGACACAGCCACAACCACTACCTCCGGGTGAGCCTTCAGGCAAGCCATGTACTCCTCCGACGGCGCACCGAGCTGCAGCACGAGGAACTTCACCTCTGCCTTCACTCCGCCCACGAACGGCGTAGCGTTGTACGGGAAGATAGGGTAGGTGTTCGGCTCGCCGGTGTAGGCGTTGAAGTCGACGATGTATTTCTGTCCTTCGCGGCGGTTCTTTGGCAGGCTGGCACCGCAATAGATGTAGTCGGGAGTCATATCGGGGTTGAACTCCACGCTCTCTGCGTCGTCGTTCTGTCCAAAAGAAGCAATCACGACGGGCGTGTTCGAGCCGCCTATGCCGCCTGCAGCGCGTGTAGGACGGCGCTCAGGGCGAACCCACGAGAAGTCCTTCGCCTCGGTGGCTGGCACGAGGGTGTGTCCGGCGCGCTTCGTGATATAGTCGACGAGGTGGCGTGCGACGGGTATCTCCGCCTCCGGCTCCTCGCTCAGACTCACGCGGATGGTGTCACCGATGCCGTCGGCAAGCAGTGCGCCGATGCCCACCGCACTCTTGATGCGTCCGTCCTCGCCCTCGCCAGCCTCGGTCACGCCGAGGTGGAGCGGATAGTGCATGTCAGCCTGGTCCATCTCGGTGATGAGCAGGCGCACGGTGCGCACCATGATGACGGTGTTCGATGCCTTGATGCTTATCACTACGTTGTCGAACTGCTCCTTCTTGCAGATGCGCAGAAACTCCATGCAGCTCTCGACGATGCCTTCCGGCGTGTCGCCGTAGCGCGACATGATGCGGTCGGAGAGCGAACCGTGGTTCACGCCGATGCGCACCGCGGTGTGGTGTTCGCGGCAGATGTTGAGGAAGGGCACGAAGCGTTCCTCCAGCTTCTTCAGCTCGTCGGCATACTCGGCGTCGGTGTACTCAATCTTCTTGAACACACGCGCCGGGTCGACGTAGTTGCCTGGGTTCACGCGCACCTTCTCGGCGTACAGCGCAGCCACGTCAGCCACGTTGGCGTTGAAGTGTACGTCGGCTACGAGCGGTGTCTGGTAGCCGTCGGCACGCAGTTGTGCGTTGATGTTCTGCAGGTTCTCAGCCTCTCTGCGACCCTGCGTAGTGAGTCTGACGAGTTCGCCGCCTGCTTTGATGATGCGCTCAGCCTGCGCCACACACGCCTCCGTGTCGTTGGTGTTGGTGGTGGTCATCGACTGCACGCGTATAGGGGCATCGCCACCTATCTGTATGTCGCCTACTTGCACGGGTGAGGTGGAGCGGCGGCGGTAGTTGAAGAGATCAATCATGGTTTGTGATGTTGAGATGTTGTTGTGGTGAGGTGGTGAGGTGTTGAGAGGTGTTGAGAGATGTTGAGATGGTGAGATGGTGAGGTGTTGAGAGATGTTGAAATGTTGAGGTGTTGATGTGGTGAGATGTTGAGAGATGTACTATTGTCACCATCTCACCACATCACCACCTCAACATGGACTTCTCAACATCACACCACCTCAACACTTAAAGTCGTACTTCACTTCGGCGAGCTCCTTGTTCGCCTTTTCTATCTTCTCGCCCAAGCCAGCCTTATACTGTGCCATCTTTTCAGCGATGCTGTTGTCGCAGAGCGCAATCATCTCGCAAGCGAGTATGGCAGCGTTCATGGCTCCGTTCACGCCTACTGTCGCAACGGGAATGCCCGGGGGCATCTGTATGATGGAGAGCATGGCATCGAGTCCGTCGAGCATACCCTTGATAGGCACGCCGATGACGGGCAGGGTGGTGCTTGCAGCGATAACGCCTGGCAGAGCTGCTGCCATGCCTGCTGCTGCGATGATTACCTTAACGCCACGCGCCTTAGCGCCCTTAGCGAATTTTTCTACTGCGTCCGGTGTGCGATGAGCAGAGAGGGCGTTCACCTCAAACGGTACCTGCATGTCGTTCAAGAACTTGCATGCCTTTTCCATAACGGGCAGGTCGGATGTGCTGCCCATGATGATGCTAACTAATGGAGTCATATTATTGTTGTTTTTTATTGTTAAAGTCCCAATATCACAGCAAAGGCGATAACCACGCCTACGCCGAAGCCGGCAGTCACTTGTGCGAGAGTGTGCTGGCGCAGTATGATGCGGCTGGTGCCGACGAGTCCGGCGAGCACGAGGGTGAGGCATAGCCACGAGATAGGGTTGAACATGAAGATGAACGAGAAGGCGAGCAGTGCGCCAACCACGCCCCCGATGGCTGCAGTGTGTGTGGACACCTTCCACCACACGTTGATGAGCGAGCATACTATCTGTATCACGAGTGCCGCCATGAGTATGTTGCCCATGAAGTGGGGTATGTTGTACAGGCGCATCACGTAGAAGCAGGCGTAGTAGCTCACGATGGAGAGCAGATAGGGCACCACGCGGCGCTCCTTACGGCTGAGCTGTATGAGTGTCCAGCCGTGATAGTTGCGGTAGAGCTTGATGAGCAGGGTGGGCATGAGGATGGTGAAGAAGTACACCATTGCGAGCACACTGAGCTTGTACCCCCACGGCATCTGGCTGAGATAGCTGAACGTGAAGAGTACCGTCATACCGACAAACGATAGATAGAACGGGGTGAACACCGCGCTTAGAACGCGGGCTACGAGTATTATGTTCTTTTCTTTCATTGTTTAATTCTTCCTAAGCCTTGCTACGGGTATGCCCAACTGTTCGCGATACTTCGCTACGGTGCGTCGTGCGATAGGGTAGCCGAGTTTTGCGAGTGCCGCTCTGAGGGCGTCGTCGCTGAGTGGTTTTGTCTTGTTCTCCTTGCTCACGAGGTCTTTCAGTGCGAGCTTTATCTTGCGTGTAGACATCTCTTCGCCGTCGTCGGTGGTGTAGCCGTCGCTGAAGAAGAAGCGCAGTGGAAATGTGCCCCAGTTGGTCTGTGCGTACTTCACGTTGCTCACGCGCGAGATTGTGCTTATGTCGAGCCCCGTGCGGTCGGCTATGTTCTTCAGAATCATCGGCTTGAGGTCAGCCTCGTCGCCGTCCTGGAAGAACTTGCGCTGCCAGTCGATGATGGCTTGCATGGTGAGTGTGAGCGTGCGGTAGCGTTGCTTTATGGCTTCGATGTAGCCCATGGCACGTTCCACCTTCTGTTTGGCGTAGAGCAGTGCCTCCTTTTCGCGGCGCGACATGGTATCCTTGTTGTTGCGATAGGTCTCCATGAGTTCGCTGAACGACGACGAGACGCGCAGCTCGGGTATGTTACCATTATTAATATAGAACGAGATGTTGCCGTTGTCGTCGGTGTCGACGATGAAGTCGGGCGTTATCTGTTGCACGTTTCTGCCTTCTGTCTCGCCGAGCGATGCTCCGGGCTTGGGGTTCAGTCGGCGTAGTTCGTCGCAGACGCGCTTGTTGGTGTACTCGTCGATGGCGAGCAGCGAGCCTATCTTGTCGAAGTGTTTCTTCGTGAACTCGTCGAAGTGTTCGCTGATGACGGCTCTCATAAGCGGTTTCAGCTGGTCGTCGGGGCGGCGTTCTATCTGTAGCAGCAGACACTCCTGCAGCGAGTGTGCGCCGATGCCTGCCGGGTCGAAGGTCTGCAGTATGCCGATGATACGGTCGATGTCGCTCACCTCGCAGTAGATGCCCTGGTAGATGGTCAGCTCGTCGCATATCGACTGGCTGTCCTTGCGTAGTAGTCCGTCGCTATCGAGCGAGCCGATGACGTATTCCATTATCTGCTCGTCGGTTTTGGAGAGGTCTATCTCGCCCATCTGCTCCTTCAGCTTGTCGTAGAACGAGCGTGTGTCGCCGTACACCATCTCCTCGTAGTCGGCGGAGTCGGCGCCGGATGCTCCGGTGTAGGCAGCTGTCGGCATATCCTCGTCGGAGCCCGTCATGCGGTCGAGGGCGTTGTTCAGTGCCGACTCGCGTTCCTCGCGCTCCGTATGTGCAGCGAAAGCGTCAGCCTCGCTCTTCTCGTCGTCGCTGTCGCTGCTGCTGTCGCTGCTGTCGTGGTCGGCAGAGGGTGTGTATGTGGAGCTGTCTGTGCTGTCGTTGTCGAAGATTTCTTCGTCGGCTTTCACGAGGGCAGGGTTGTCGTCGAGCTCCGCGTTCACGTTCTCTTCGAGTTCGGTGAGCGGCATCTCGAGCATGTGTACCTGCAGCATCTGTTGTTGCGACAGACGCTGCACCTGCTGCAGCTTTTGTTCCTGGGTTTGTATTAGTTTCATCGTTTTTCTTCTTTTTTTCTAAGCCTTGGGGTGGTAAGCCGAACTAAGCCTTTTTAGGCCTTTCTAAGCCTTGGGGAAGTAAGCCGAGCTAAGCCTCTTTAAGCCTTTCTAAGCCTTGGGGTGGTAAGCCGAGCTAAGCCTTTCTAAGCCTCTTTACGCCTTGGCTTAGAAAGGCCTAAAAAGGCTTAGTTCGGCTTAAGCGCACCCTGCAACGCCTTAGAAGTACTCCTTGAGCCTCTCCGCTGTTGTTGTCAGCACCTCGGGTGCCTCGTTGCTATACTTCTGCCATAGGCGTTGCGCCTCGTCGTTGAGTGGCGAGTGGGGTAGTGGCTCGCGCTTTAGTATGGGGTCGAATGTTTGGTATATCTTCAGCACCTCTACCACCTCTTCGGGCTTCAGCCCCATGAGGTGTGCCGTGTCCTGCACCTCGGGTGTCTCGCTGACCATGGTGTTGGTCATCAACTGGAAGTAGAGGCAAAGGACGATGGTGAGCATCACCGGCGTTAGCTTCTCTGTGGGTGCTACGGGCAGATAGTCGTGCTCGAAGGGTTGTGTCAGGTCAATGCCGTTGTAGAAGGTGCTGCCTGCTCCGAAGCCCGTCATCTGTCTGAGGCGCTTCACATCGCGTGACAAGCGGCGTGGGTTGTCGGCGTACGTGTCCCATAGGCGTTGCAGCGAGGGAGTGGTGCGCTCTTTCAGTGCCTCCATCTGCTCCTGCAGAGTCTTTGGCGGTATGTGCAGTTCGAGTGCCAACTCCACCACCGAACGCGAGTACTCCGACTTAACGCCCGCCGGACTCTTCTGGTAGAGCTGCATGATGAGCAGCCAGTAGTCGTCGGTCCAAAGAGGATGAATTGCCATATATATATTATTAATAATGTATTATTTCGTGATTGCAAAGTTACAGAAAGTCTTGCACATAAGGCACGCCAATCGTGGTTTTCTTGCAAATTAATAGTATAAATAGCCAAGTTGATTGAATTTTTTAAAATATTCTTGCAAAACATTAGCGATTTACAATTAATTTTGTACTTTTGCGGTAGATAAATTAAAAAATAAATGACTATGAAGAAAACTTTACTCTCTATGGCAGCCATGTTGCTGCTCGCAACTGGTGCTTCGGCACAGAAGTTGGACCTTACTGTTGCAGGTGAGGCAAATGTAGATAGCCGTTTTAATAAGTTTGAGCAGGTAGCTGCGCCAAAGACTAACGGTATGAAGAAGTTAAAGGAAGGTGATAAATTGATGGGCTTCCCTTGTTCTGTAACTCCTGTTGGAAATGTTGGATGGCCAAAGGTGCCTGATGCTGCAAGTGCTGCTGCTCAGCTGATGCTTGACGAAAGTTGGTATGGTTATAATGTTATTGGTATCCGTTATCTTCTCTTGGGTTCTTTGGGTGAAAATACTAAAGAAACTCCTGTTGGTGTATATGTTTGGGGTATGCCTGAAAGTGGAAAACAGGAGGATCTTTTGGCTGCTGAAAAGCTGTTGAATGAAGGCGATTATGAACTTTGTGTAGTTAATGATCAGCAGCTGACAGCAAACTGGAATGAAACATATTTTGATACACCATTTGAACTTTCAGAGAAAACAGTAGCTTTGCGTTATGGTTTTATGTATGTTCAAGATACAAATGATGATGATGAGAATCTTGCAGCTGCTCCGTTCTTAGTTGGTAAGTTTGGTGAGGATGAGGAATTCCCAGATGCAAACAGCGGAAATACTCCTTTCCTTGTGTTTGGAACATTTGGTGAGAAACAAGGTTGGTATCAATATTCAGATGCTTCAGCTTTTCCTTATGCCCTCTGTGTTCAGGTTATAGTAAGAAACCCGAATGGTGAGACTGCTATCCTTGGTGTAGATGCTTCAGGCAAGGTTTATGAGAAGCAGTTCTACTCTCTCGACGGCAAGCAGCTCTCTGCTCCTCAGAAGGGCATCAACGTTGTTAAGATGAGCGACGGCACATCTAAGAAGGTGCTTGTTAAGTAAATATCTGAAAACACATATAAATGAAAATCCCAACGGAGGTTCGCCTCTGTTGGGATTTTTTTTAGGGGGTGCACTTGTCTCAAGTGCACCAATAGAGTAAAAACTGCACCAACCGCGCAGAAATGCACCATTTACTTTGTTGGTGCAGCAGAGACTGCTGCACCCCCTGGAAGTGCACCAACCGCGCAGAACTGCACCATTTACTTTGTTGAGGGTGTGTCAAAACTAAAATATTTGGCAAATTGAATAGCAAACGGTTCTAATCGTAGGAGGCTACGGCATTCCTGCCGTAGCCATTAGTAACTGAAATACAACTGTTTGCAATGACTACGGCAAGAATGCCGTAGTCTCCTACAGTTAGCCATTCATCACAATTCTATAGTTTTGACACACCCTCCCCTGGAAGACACCAACCGAGCAAGAACTGCACCAACCGAGCTAACCATAAGAGGTTATGTTGGGGTGCGTGGGTATGGCAGGGATGCCATACCCTCCTACAACTGCTCGCCTTAATGCGCTTCGAGCCAGTTCTCGCCCCAACCCGAGTCAGCCACGAGCGGCACGTGCAGCGGATAGGCGTTCTGCATCTCTTCGATAACAATCTTTTCTACACGCTCCTTCTCCTCCGGCAGGACGGAGAAGTTGAGTTCGTCGTGCACCTGCAGAATCATTTTCGAGCGTATTCCCTCGCGCTGGAACCGCTCGTAGATGCGCACCATAGCAATCTTTATGATGTCGGCAGCCGAGCCTTGTATCGGCGCATTGATGGCGTTGCGCTCGGCAAAGTTGCGCACGGTGGCGTTGTGCGATGTGATGTCGGGCAGGTAGCGGCGGCGGTGGAAGAACGTCTCGGCATAGCCGTGTTCGCGTGCCGTCTCCTTCGCCTTCTCCATGTAGGCGTGTACACCGGGGAAGGTGTTGAAGTAGCCCTCGATGAGCTGCTTCGCCTCGTCGCGCGAGATGTCGAGTCGCTCGGCAAGACCGAAGACGGTGATGCCGTAGATGATGCCGAAGTTGGCGCGTTTCGCCTTCGTGCGCTGGTCGCGCGACACGCTGTTTATGTCCTCTTTATATATGCGTGCGGCGGTGGCAGCGTGTATGTCGTAGCCCTCGCGGAACGCCTCAATCATGTTCTCGTCGCCCGAGAGATGCGCCATCACGCGCAACTCAATCTGCGAGTAGTCGGCTGAGAAGAACAGCTGTCCTGGCTCTGGTATGAAGCACTTGCGTATCTCCTTGCCGTCCTCGCCACGCACGGGAATGTTCTGCAGGTTGGGGTTGGAGGAGGAGAGGCGGCCCGTTGCCGTGACGGCTTGGTTGAACGTGGTGTGTATGTGTCCGGTGCGTGGGTTGATGAGCTTTGGCAGCGCGTCGACGTATGTGCCGAGCAGCTTCTTCAGTCCGCGGTGCTCGAGGATATGGTCGACGATGGGAGCCTTTGAGCGCAACTGCTGCAGCACCTCTTCGGATGTGACGTACTGTCCGGTCTTGGTCTTCTTCGGCTTCTCCACAATCTTCATCTCGCCGAACAGCACCTCGCCCACCTGCTTCGGCGAGGCGATGTTGAACTCGTGTCCGGCGAGCCCGTATATGTTCTGCTCTATTTGGTGCATACGCTCGGTGAGCACCTTCGATGTCTCGGCGAGGGCGTCGGTGTCGAGGCGTACGCCAGTCATCTCCATCTCGGCGAGCACCGGCACAAGTGGCATCTCGATGTTGTAGAACAGATCCTCGACACCAGTCTCCTTCAGTCGTGGCTTCAGCACGTTGTATTGGTGTAGTGTCTCGGCGATGGTTTCCGTGTTGTGCTTCTGTTCTGGCTGCAACACATAGTGGGCGAGCATGGTGTCGAACATAGGTGCGGCGAGGCGCACTCCGTAGTTCATCAGCACCTCCATGTCGTACTTTAGGTTCTGACCGATTTTCAGAATCTCGTTACTTTCGTATAGTGGTTTGAAGATATTTACAATTCTTTCCGCTTTTTCACGTTCGTTAGGAATTGCTACTTGAACCACCTTTCCTTCCTCTATTGCGAAGTTCAAACCCACCAAATTTGCGTCGATGGCGTTGGTTGAGGTGGTCTTCGTTTCTAAAACGAGAATTTTGGATGAACTAAATTTTTCGTAAATTTTCAGTGCATCTTCTTCTGTTTCAACGAGTTGGTACTCACAAGGGGCGGTTTTTGACCCCTCATAGCTTGAAAATTCTGAACCAACTGCATCCTCGGTCGGATTTTCGGCAAATAAATCGAGTTGTAAATTAACAGTTTTTTGCGGTTGTTGAGGCTTCTTTACGAATTTGTCCAACAGACTCTTAAACTCCAGTTCGGTGAAGATTTCGGTGAGGCGTGCCGTGTCTGGCTCCTGAATCTTCAACGCGTCGAGGTCGAGGTCGATAGGAACGTCGGTGCGGATGGTGGCAAGGAACTTCGACATGCGTATATCGTCGACGGCTCCCTCCACCTTCTCGCGCAATTTGCCTTTTATCTTTGCAGAGTTCTTGAGTATGGAGTCGATGCTGCCAAACTCGGCGATGAGCTTGGTGGCAGTCTTCGGACCCACGCCGGGGCATCCGGGGAAGTTGTCGGCGGAGTCGCCCATCAGTGCCAATAGGTCTATCACTTGAGTAGGGGAGTCGAGCTCGTACTTCTCGCACACCTCCTTCGGTCCCATCGTCTCGTAGCCTCCGCCGTGGCGTGGGCGGAAGATGAAGACATTGTCGCGCACCAGCTGACCATAGTCTTTGTCGGGCGTGAGCATATAGGTCTGCACACCGGCTTCGCCAGCCTTCGTGGCAAGCGTGCCGATGACATCGTCTGCCTCGAAGCCGTCCACTTGCAGCACGGGGATGTGCATCGCCGTGATGATGTCCTTAATAATAGGTACGGAGGCGCGTATGTCCTCCGGCGTGGCTTCGCGCTGCGCCTTGTACGCAGGGAATGCCTCGTCGCGGAATGTCTTGCCGTGGTCGAACGCCACACCGATGTGCGTGGGCTGCTCCTTGGTGAGTATCTCGTTGAGCGTGTTCACGAAGCCCATAACAGCTGAGGTGTTCATGCCCTTCGAGTTGATACGTGGGTTCTTTATAAACGCATAGTAGGCACGATAGATGAGCGCGTATGCGTCAAGCAGGAAAAGTTTGTTCATAGATGTGATGGTGTTATGTTGAGGTGGTGTTATGGTGTTATGGTGAGGTGGTGAGATATCTCCTCGTCAACTTGTCTACTGGTCAACTCGTCACTCGTCAACTCATTAACTAATATTAGTTGTAAAATTACAAAAAAAATGTCACTAATAACGGCAAATTCCGTAACTTTGTACGAAATATTATAATACAATGGATTATCTGTCAATCATAAAACACCCGGTAGAGGCGGAACTCGCCGATTTCATCAGTCTTTTCAACCAGTCGCTCTCGCACGAGGACGGGTTGCTCGGTTCTGCGCTCGAGCACATCCGCAAGCGTGCAGGCAAGCGTATGCGCCCTATGCTCATACTGCTCATGGCGAAAAACTTCGGACAGATAAACCTTTCTACGCAGAACGCTGCCGTCGGTCTCGAGCTGCTTCACACGGCTTCGCTCGTGCACGACGATGTGGTGGACGAGAGTGAGGAGCGCCGCGGTCAGGCATCGGTCAACGCTACTTACGATAATAAGGTGGCGGTGCTCGTGGGCGATTACATCCTTTCTACCGCCCTGCTTTGCGTCGCCCGCACTCATTCGGAGCAGATTGTGACCTACTTAGCTGAGCTCGGACGCACGCTCTCCGACGGCGAGATACTCCAACTCTCCAACATCGGGCGCAAGGACATCTCGGAGGATGTCTACTACGACGTGATAAAGCAGAAGACAGCGGCTCTCTTCGAGGCGTGCGCTGGTATCGGTGCGCTCTCTTCGGGCGCTTCAGAGGAGGACGTGGAGGCTGCAAAGCTTTTCGGACAGAACCTCGGCATCACCTTCCAGATACGCGACGACATCTTCGACTATTACGACTCGCCCGAGATAGGTAAGCCTACGGGCAATGACATGGCTGAAGGAAAGCTCACGCTCCCCGTCATCTATGCTGTGAATAATGGTGGTGATGAGTCGATGTGCGACCTTGCTCTTAAGGTGAAAGCACGCACCGTGAGCAGCGATGAAATTGCAAAATTGGTTGCCTATACCAAGGAAAAAGGCGGTATCGAGTATGCTGAGCGCCGTATGTGGGAGTTCCACGCCCAGGCCCAGTGCTTCATCGATGAGCGCGTGAAGCAGCCGGCAGTGAAGGAAGCCCTCCAGGCTTACCTCGACTTTGTAATAAAGCGCACGAAGTAGAATCTTCTGGCGGCATTTAAGCCGATTTTCTGGTAGCGTTTAAGCCGATTTTCTGGCGGCGTTTAAGCCGAACTAAGCCTTTCTAAGCCTCTCTACGCCTTGGCTTAGAAAGGCTTAGTTCGGCTTATTCTTAAAAAGGCTTAGTTCGGCTTATCCCTAAAGAGGCTAAGAGCACCTTAGTACCCTCTATATTCCTTTCTGGCTTTCGTCATTTGTTCCTTAACGCCACCATTCTCCACAAACTGTATCTCCAGCTTCTCTATCAGCTTATTTAGTAGCCAATCGGTTTGGTGAATAAGTGTGATGGCGATGTTGGCTATTGTCTCGGCAGACCGCTCCGGCATCGCCTTCCGATAGTATTCACTATCATTATGAGCTGCGCAGGCACGTTTTGTTTGTGCAAGACGTGCGTCGTCAGGTTGCCATTGTTTCAACCCTCTTACACGAAGGAAGTCCTCATAGTCGACAAGCAGTTCTTGTAGACTCGCTTTTGCCACATTTGTTAGCTTTATCTCCGTCTCTTTTGATGTGTTGCCTGCTGCAGCACCTTCTGCTATATTCTGTTTACCCGATCGAGCCGCCTGCACCATCTGGTCGATTGTGCGGTCGCCCTTTTCAAGGTAGTGGTGAGCAAAATAGAATGTGACATCATACACACACTCCGCCTTTTTATAGGCAATGAGGTTTTTGTAGGAACCACCATGAGGAAGAAATGGTTGTGGGGTAGGCATAAGGTTGTAGGTTTTAAGGGTTGGTAGGATAGTTTTTGGGGGGAGCTTTTTGGGGAGTAGCCCTTTCTAAGCCTTCTTGGGGCTAAGCCGAACTAAGCCTTTCTAAGCCTTCTTGGGAGCTAAGCCGAACTAAGCCTTTCTAAGCCTCTTTAAGCCACGGCGTAGTAAGGCTTAAGAAGGCTTAGTTCGGCTTAAACGTCGCCAGAAGCCGCCTTTAGAAGAACTTAATCTGCTCGCCCTTCAGCTCGCTGAGGAGCATGTTTGCGAGGCGTGATGTGCCGAGGCGGAGCCACTTGTTGGTGAGCCACTTCTCGCCCAGAACCTCCTTCACGATGGTGTAGTAGGTGATGGCGTCCATAACCGTGTTGATGCCGCCAGCAGGCTTGAAACCTATCTGTATGCCCGTTTCATCGTAGTATTCCTTGATAGCCTGACACATTACGTATGCAGCCTCCGGAGTAGCGGCAGGCTCCAACTTACCGGTAGAAGTCTTGATGTAGTCGGCACCAGCGTACATGGCGAGGATAGATGCCTTCTTGATGTTAGAAGCGGTCTTGATAGCGCCAGTCTCGAGGATAACCTTCATGGCTACGTCCTCGCCGCAAGCTGCCTTCTGCTCCGAAATCTCGTCGCAAACACCCTCATAGTCGCCCGAGAGGAACTTGCCCACAGGCATCACGATATCGATCTCTGTAGCACCGTCAGCCACAGCGAGTGATGCTTCAGCCACCTTCACCTCGATACGAGCCTGAGAAGAAGGGAATGAGCCGCTAACGCAGGCAATCTCTACGCCGTCTACCTCCAAAGACTCTGCAACGGTCTTTGCGAAGCACGGATATACGCAGATGGTAGCCACGTGGGGCAGTTCTGGATACTCGTTGTCGAAGTCGTTCACGCGCTCTGTAAAGGCGAGTACGCTTGTCTCAGAGTCGGTGGTCTTGAGGGTAGTGAGCTCAATGCTGCCGAAGAGGAACTTCTTCACTTCCTCAGTGTCGTTCTGCGGCACCTTCTCAGCGATAATCTTGCGTACAGCCTCGCGAACAGCGTTGTCGTCGAGGTCGGTGTTGTACTTTGCGAGAGCCTCGTCGTACTTGCTCGGCTCCTGCTTCTTTGCCTCCTGGTCGTGGAGGATAACGTCTTTAATGATTCCCATTGTTGTTAATATGTTTTGGTTTGTTGTTGTCTTTATTTCTAAGCCTTTTTAAGCCTTTCTATGCCTTTCTAAGCCTTGAGTAGAGGTTGTTTTATTGCTTTAGCTTGGGATTGTTCTTATGGCGGTCGTGGTCGCGTTTGGTCTTTTTCTCGAAGCTCTTCTGTAGAGCTTCCGTAAGGTCTACGCCGGTCTGATTAGCCAGACAGATAAGAACCCACAGAATATCCGCCATTTCTTCGGACGGATCGTGCGATTCGCCCTCTTTGAAACTCTGGTCGCCGTAGCGACGAGCCATGATGCGAGCCAGTTCGCCCACCTCTTCAGTGAGGCAAGCCATGTTCGTAAGCTCGGAGAAATAGCGCACGCCGTACTCCTTTATCCAACCGTCTACAGCCTCTTGTGCTTCTTTTATTGTCATATCGTTATATGTGATGTTATATCTCCAACGACTGTCCCATAAGCTTCATGTATAGTAAATATACAAGCAAAATGGCGAATGTCGCGATGAAACAAATACGGAATTCTTAATAGCCTATTCCTTGTTCTTCGTGTCCATGCAGATGGTCACGGGTCCGTCGTTGAGCAACTCCACCTTCATGTCTGCTCCGAACTCGCCCGTTCCCACCTGCTTGCCGATTGCATCGCTCAGTTTGCGGCAGAATTCCTCATAAAGCGGCACCGATATCTCGTGACGAGCAGCGCGGAACCACGACGGGCGGTTGCCCTTTTTGTATGAAGCGTAGAGCGTGAACTGGCTCACCACCAAAGCCTCGCCCTCCACATCCACGAGCGAGCGGTTCATAACGCCGTTCTCGTCGTCGAAGATGCGTAGTGCTGCCACCTTCTTCACGAGCCAGTCTACGTCCTCAGACGTGTCTGCTTCCTCCACGCCGAGGAGCAGAAGGAGTCCGTTTCCGATAGATGATTTGATGCTGCCGTCAATGGTTACTGATGCGTGCTGCACGCGCTGTATTACTGTTCTCATTTCTTGTCTCTGATAGAGTAGTATTGTTATTGTTTGCTGAGCGGTTCTTGGCTCTGCAAAGTTTTTTGATTATTTTCCACAAAGTTAATATAAATACTTGAGAAAACGTCATTTATTTATTGAAATGCGCTGCTATAATCTTCGCTTTTGCTGCGCCAACCACTGCTGCCAGTTCCTCCGCGCTTGCCTCACGCACACGTTTCACGCTTTTGAACGCCTTCAGAAGTGCGTCGCGCGTTGCCGGACCGATGCCCTTGATGTCGTCCAGTTCGCTGTGCAGGGCGTGTTTCGATCGCTTGTCGCGGTGGAACTGTATGGCATAGCGGTGCACTTCGTCTTGTATCTGCGTCAGAATATGGAAAAGTTCGGAGTTGGTCTTCAGAGCGATGGTCTGCGGTGGATTGCCGTAGAGCAGTTCGTTCGTTCGGTGGCGGTTGTCCTTAGCAAGTCCGGCGATTGGTATATTAAGCCCCAATTCGCCCTCCACAACCTCTCGTACGACGCTCATCTGTCCCAATCCACCGTCGGTGATGATAAGGTCGGGCAGGGCAGTGCCCTCCTCAATCATGCGCGAATAGCGGCGTCTAACCACTTCCTGCATCGAGGCATAGTCGTCAGGTCCCACTACGGTCTTTATGTTATACTTGCGATAGTCCTTTTTCGACGGTTTCATGCCCTTGAACACCACGCAACCAGCCACCGCATCCGTACCCGATATGTTCGAGTTGTCGAAGCATTCTATGTGATAAGGTAGATTCTCGAGCTGCAGTTTCTGTTGCAGTTCTTTCATTAGGCGTGTCTGTTTCTGCTCAGGGTTGAGCTTTTCGGTCTGCTTCAAGCGGTCGAACTTATACTGCTTGCAGTTCATCTCGCCCAACTCCAATAGGTGTTTCTTGTCGCCTCGCTGCGGCACAAAGAACTGCGCATCGTTCAGCGTCCATTCCATCTCGAATGGTACGATAATCTCCTTCGCCTTGCTCTTGAACCTCTCCCTAATCTCAGGTATGGCGGTCAGCAGCAGCTCTTGGTCGGTTTCATCGAGCTTACGCTTGTATTCGAACGTGAAACTCTGGTTTACGGCTCCATTCTTCACGTGTATGTAGTTGATGAACGCCGTGCGGTTGGTGTCGTCGTCCACGATGGTGAACACGTCCACGTCGGCGATGGTATGGCTCACAACCTCACTTTTGGCACAGAAATTCTCGATAAGTAGGTACTTCTGCTTCAGCTCCTCCGCCTCCTCAAACTTCAGTTCGGCTGCTTTCTGCTGCATCTGTTCGAACACATGCTGCGATAGTTCGCGCGTGTTGCCCTTCAAAATCTCCCGTGCCTGCGCTATCGCCGCCTGGTAATCCTCCAGCGACTGCTTTCCGCAGCACGGCGCTTTGCAGTTGTGTATGTGATACTCCAAGCACGGCTTGTACTTGCCCTGTTCGATGCCTTCTTTGGTTATTATCTGGCGGCATGTGCGCGGCTTGTATAGTTTGTGGATAAGTTCCAGCACGGCGAACATGCTACCTGTGTGCGAGTAGGGACCGAAGAACGTGCCGTATCGCTTGTTCACCTGTCGCGTCTTGAACACACGTGGCAGATACTCGTTCGTGATGCAGATGCTCGGGTATGTCTTGCCGTCTTTCAGTAGCACGTTGTAGCGCGGGTTGTACTTCTTTATAAGACTGTTTTCGAGGAGTAGGGCGTCCTCTTCGGTGTTCACCACCGTGTAGCTTATGTCCTCAATTTTCGACACAAGCACCTTGGTCTTGAACCTGTCCACCTCTTTGTGAAAATAGCTCGACACACGCTGCTTCAAGCGCTTCGCCTTGCCTACATATATTATAGTGTGGTCGGCATCGTAGAACTGATAGCTGCCCGGCTTGTCGGGCATGTTCAGCACGATGTTTTTCAACCGCTCAATGCGCTTTTCGTTTTCTTCCTTTGTCATATAACTTGCTTGAAACTAAGTGTTTTGCTATTGTTTGTTTCACGTGGAACTTAAAAGGCTATGGCGCGAGCCATAGCCTTTTAATAGGGGGCGCACCCCTGGGTTAAATCTTGATAAGCGATGTTATTTCGATGTCTTCGTCGAATCCTTCGCGTCCGTTGAGACCTTCGTTGACGAGCTCGATGATGAAGTTGGCGTAAACCTTCTTCGGGTGGAACTTCTTCACGAGGTTGCACGCTGCCTTCATTGTTCCGCCTGTGGCGAGAAGGTCGTCGTGCAGTAAGATTACGTCGTCTTCACCGATGGCGTCCTTGTGAATCTCGATGGTGTCCTTGCCATACTCCTTAGCGTAGCTCTCCTGTACGGTGTCGCAGGGCAGCTTACCCGGCTTACGGCACAATACAACGCCGGCACCGAGGCGCAGTGCGAGTGCTGACGACATTACGAAGCCGCGCGACTCGATGCCCACGATCTTAGTGATGCCTTTGTCTTTGTACAGCTCGTACATCTCGTCGCAGATCTCCTGCAGACACTCGTTGTTCTTGAATAGAGTAGTAACGTCGCGGAAGTTCACTCCCTTCTTTGGCCAATCTGGTATGCAACGCAGATTGTCAAGCAATAGTTTGTTGTTCATTTTCAAATATTTAATTGTTGTTTGTTTGCTTAAATGTTTCACGTGTAACGAAGCGACGGCGTGCCGTCCTTATCGTTTCATCAGCACTAAGAGTACGTTGATGTCGCTGGGCGACACGCCGGGGATGCGCGCTGCTTGTCCGAGTGTCTCGGGGTTGATGCGTGTGAGCTTCTGTCTGCCCTCGGTAGATATCTCGTGCAGCTCTGCGTAGTTGAAGTGCCCTTTGATGTGTATGTCCTCCAGGCGGTGCATCTTGTCAGCCACGAGTCGTTCGCGTTCGATATATCCCTTGTACTTTATCTGTATCTCCGCAGCCTCCACAATCTCCGCCTGACGCGTGTCGTTGGTCTGCAGCGCAGCCTGTAGGGTAGGGAGTGCGGATGCTATCTGCTCGATGCTCAGTTGCGGACGCGCCACCAGTCCTGCTATCGTTGTGCCGAACTGCATCGGTGTTGTTCCGAAGCGTTCGAGCGCATCGTTGATGTCGCGCGGTTTCACGTTCGTCTGGTCGCAGTAGCGCACGATACGCTCTATCTCCGTCTTCTTCTTCAGCCAGTGGTCGTAGCGTTCGCGCGTGGCGATGCCCAGACTGTACGCTTTCTCCGTGAGACGTGCGTCGGCGTTGTCCTGGCGCAGCAGTATGCGATACTCGGCACGCGAGGTGAACATACGATACGGCTCGTCCACGCCCTTCGTGGTGAGGTCGTCGATGAGTACGCCGATATACGCCTCGTCGCGTTTCAGGACGAACGGAGCCGCGCCGCCACAGTAGAGCGCAGCGTTCACGCCAGCCATCAGTCCTTGTCCGCCTGCCTCCTCATATCCCGTCGTGCCGTTCACCTGACCGGCGAAGAACAGTCCGCCGACGAGTTTCGACTCTAACGACGGCTTCAGCTGCGTAGGGTCGAAGTAGTCGTACTCTATAGCGTAGCCCGGTCGGTAGACGTGTATGTCGCGGAACGCCGGAATCTTCTTCAGTGCCTCTATCTGCACCTCCATCGGCATCGACGACGAGAAGCCGTTCAGGTACATCTCGTTCGTGTCTTCGCCCTCCGGCTCCAGGAACAGCGGGTGCTGATCCTTGTCGGGGAAGGTCATCAGCTTCGTCTCTATCGACGGGCAGTAGCGCGGTCCGGTCGACTGTATCTGTCCGTTGTAGAGTGGGGAGTCGGCGATGGCTGCTCGCAGCGTGTCGTGCACCTCCTTGTTGGTGTATGTTGTCCAGCATGGCAGCTGCTTGAGGTGTCTTGGCGCGGTCATGTACGAGAATCCGTGGTAGTCGGTCTCGCCCGGCTGTTCCTCCATATCCTCGAAGTGCACCGAGCGTCGGTCTATGCGCACCGGCGTTCCCGTCTTCATTCGCGCTGCTGTTATGCCGTGTCGTGTGATGCTCTCTGTGAAGTGTAGCACAGCCGGCTCGGCGCATCTGCCCCCCGGCACCTTACGCTTGCCCACGTGCATCAGTCCGTTGAGGAATGTTCCGGCTGTGATGACCACTGCCTTTGCTCTGAGCGTCACGCCCCACACTGTCTCCACGCCCACTGCCTCGCCGTTCTCCACGAGCAGCTCGCAGGCTTCGTCCTGCCAGATGTCGAGGTTGTCGGTGCGGTCGAGCTGCGCGCGCCATTCCCAGATGAACTTCTCGCGGTCGCACTGCGCTCTGGGGCTCCACACCGCTGGTCCTTTGCCTCGGTTGAGCATACGGAACTGTATCGACGTGGCATCGGTGACGAGTCCCATCCTTCCGCCCAGTGCGTCTATCTCGCGCACTATCTGTCCTTTGGCGATGCCGCCGACGGCGGGGTTGCAGCTCATCTGCGCCAGTTTGTTCATATCCATCGTCACGAGGCATGTCTTTGCGCCCATGCGTGCTGCAGCGGCTGCTGCTTCGCATCCGGCGTGTCCGCCGCCGATGACGATAACGTCGTATTTCAATATCATATCTTGTTGCGTTGTTTGCTTTGCTGTTGTTTCTTGCTGTGGTCGTGTTCTCCCACGGATTTTTCTTGTAGGAGGGTATGGCATCCTGCCATACCCACGCCACCCTCTGCCAATCCTCCCACAGAATTCACAGAATTCACAGAAGTTTCTGGCAGAGGATATTCTCCCACGGATTTCACAGATGCTCACAGATTTTTAGGTTGCGTTTTTGCCTCCTAATCTGTGCACATCCGTGCAATCTGTGGGAGTTTTCGTAGGAGGGTATGGCATCCTGCCATACCCACGCCACCCTCTGCCAATCCTCCCACAGAATTCACAGAATTCACAGAAGTTTCTGGCAGAGGATATTCTCCCACGGATTTCACAGATGCTCACAGATTTTTAGGTTGCGTTTTTGCCTCCTAATCTGTGCACATCCGTGCAATCTGTGGGAGTTTTCGTAGGAGGGTATGGCATCCTGCCATACCCACGCCACACTCTGCCAATCCTCCCACAGAATTCACAGAATTCACGGAAGTTTCTGGCGTAGGATATTCTCCCACGGATTTCACCGAATTCACAGAAGTTTCTAGCGTAGGATATTCTCCCACGGATTTCACAGATGCTCACAGATTTTTAGGTTGCGTTTTTGCCTCCTAATCTGTGCGCATCTGTGTCTATCTGTGGGAGGCTTTCTCTGCCAGAAGGTTCTGTGTGTTCTGCGTATTCTGTGGGACACTCTCTCTTTTTGCTTTGTTGGTGCATCTGTGGGCGGCACATCTCCGCTGGTTTCCGTCCGCCACCCAATCAGATTCCGTCCGCCGCCCAATCAGATTGCGTCCGCCACCCGATCAGATTCCGTTCGCCACCCAATCAGATTGCGTTCGCTGCACGATGCCATAAGTAGCGTGTGTACCCTGCGCAGATTGCGCTGCAATACACAGTGTGTTTACGTTCTGCATCCTTTTATGTTCGCAAAATTAAGAAATAAATTCGATTTTTGATGTGAAATAATTTGATTTATCATCAAATTTCAGTATTTTTGCAGCTTGAAAGGATGTGCCCCTACCTATTATATAGTATATGCGCGAGGAGCAGCCTCTATTACGCACGAAGAAACATCAATAATTTTATCAATTAATAATTTAAATTTCAAATCATTTATGTGGTTAATCAATTCATCAATCGGTAGAAAAGTAGTGATGGCCCTCACCGGCGTCGCACTTGTTCTATTCCTGACATTCCACATGTCAATGAATGTTGTTGCCCTCTTCTCGGGAGACGCTTACAACATGATTTGTGAGTTCCTTGGCGCCAACTGGTATGCCGTAGTAGCAACAATGGGTCTTGCTGCCCTCTGCGTTCTCCACTTCGTTTACGCCTTCTGGCTCACGATGCAGAACCGCGCAGCCCGCGGCAACTCTCGTTACGAGGTTACAGCAAAGCCTAAGGGCGTAGAGTGGGCATCGCAGAACATGCTCGTTCTGGGCATCATCGTGTTGCTCGGTATGTTGCTCCACCTCTTCAACTTCTGGTACAACATGATGTTCGCAGAGCTTCTCGGCTTCGAGGGCGTATGCGCACCTGCTGACGGCTTCGGCTGGATTCAGGAGACATTCAAGAACCCGGTTTACGTTGTTCTCTACATCGTATGGCTCGTAGCTCTCTGGTTCCACCTCTCACACGGTTTCTGGAGTGCAATGCAGACATTCGGCTGGAACGGCAAGGTATGGTTCAACCGTTGGAAGGTGATCAGCCAGGTTTACTCAACCCTGCTCATCCTCGGCTTCCTCGTAGTAGTAGTATTGTTCTACCTCGGCTGCGCACCGAGCCTCTGCTGCGGTAGCTGCTGCTAATCAAAACATCAACATTCAAAAATCATAATTCCTATTATGGCTAAGACAATTAATTCAAGAATCCCTGAAGGCCCAGTGGCCGAGAAGTGGACCAACTATAAAGCTCACCAGCGTCTGGTGAACCCCAAGAACAAACTCAAGCTCGACGTCATCGTTGTAGGTACAGGTCTTGCAGGTGCTTCTGCAGCAGCCAGCCTCGGCGAGATGGGTTTCCGCGTTTTAAACTTCTGCATCCAGGACTCACCGCGTCGCGCTCACTCTATCGCCGCTCAGGGCGGTATCAACGCAGCCAAGAACTACCAGAACGACGGCGACTCAGTTTACCGTCTGTTCTACGACACAGTGAAGGGTGGCGACTACCGTGCACGCGAGGCTAACGTATACCGTCTGGCAGAGGTGTCAAACGACATCATCGACCAGTGCGTAGCCCAGGGCGTACCATTCGCACGCGAGTACGGCGGTATGCTTGCCAACCGTTCGTTCGGTGGCGCTCAGGTGTCACGTACATTCTACGCAAAGGGTCAGACCGGCCAGCAGCTCCTCCTCGGTGCCTACTCAGCACTCTCTAAGCAGGTGAGCACGGGCCGCGTACAGCTCTACACACGCTACGAGATGGAAGACGTAGTAATCGTTGACGGCCGCGCACGCGGTATCATCGCTAAGAACCTCGTCAGCGGCAAGCTCGAGCGCTTCTCGGCTAACGCCGTAGTAATCGCTACCGGCGGTTATGGCAACGCTTACTTCCTCTCTACAAACGCTATGGGTTGCAACTGTACAGCAGCCGTTCAGTGCTACCGTAAGGGCGCTTACTTCGCTAACCCTTGCTACGTACAGATCCACCCGACATGTATCCCCGTACACGGCGACAAGCAGTCGAAGCTCACACTTATGTCAGAGTCGCTGCGTAACGACGGCCGTATCTGGGTGCCGAAGAAGCTCGAAGACGCAAAGGCTCTCCAGGCAGGCACAAAGAAGGGGTCGGACATTCCGGAGGAAGACCGCGACTACTACTTGGAGCGTCGCTATCCGGCATTCGGCAACCTCGTTCCGCGTGACGTTGCTTCGCGCGCTGCCAAGGAGCGTTGCGACAAGGGCTTCGGCGTAAACAACACCGGCCTCGCCGTGTTCCTCGACTTCTCTGAGTCAATCAACCGCCTCGGCATCGACGTAATCCGCCAGCGCTACGGCAACCTCTTCGACATGTACGAGGAGATCACCGACGTAAACCCGGGCGAGCTTGCAAACGAAATCAACGGCGTGAAGTACTACAACCCGATGATGATCTATCCGGCTATCCACTACACAATGGGCGGCATCTGGGTCGACTACGAGCTCCAGACCTCTATCACCGGTCTGTTCGCAATCGGCGAGTGCAACTTCTCTGACCACGGCGCTAACCGCCTCGGCGCATCTGCCCTCATGCAGGGTCTTGCCGACGGCTACTTCGTACTGCCGTACACCATCCAGAACTACCTCGCCGACCAGGCTATCTGGCCGCACCTCTCTGTAGACCTCCCCGAGTTCGCAGAAGCTGAGAAGGGCGTTCAGGCAGAAATCGACCGCCTCATGGGCATCCAGGGCAAGCGCTCTGTAGACTCACTCCACAAGGAACTCGGCCACATCCTCTGGGAGCACGTAGGCATGGGCCGCACAAAGGAGGGTCTCGAGGAAGGCATCAAGCTCATCAAGAAGCTCCGCAACGAGTTCAACACCAACCTCTTCATCCCTGGCAAGAAGGAAGGTCTGAACGTAGAGCTCGACAAGGCTATCCACCTCCGCGACTTCATCCTCATGGGTGAGCTCATCGCACACGACGCACTCTCACGCGAGGAGTCTTGCGGTGGTCACTTCCGCGAGGAGCACCAGACAGAAGAGGGCGAGGCAAAGCGCGACGACGAGAACTTCTTCTACGTAGGCTGCTGGGAGTACAAGGGCGACGACGAAACCGCTCCTGAACTCATCAAGGAACCGCTCGAATACGAGGCAATCAAGGTACAGACACGTAACTATAAGAACTAATAAAAATTATGGCAAACATATCATTCACACTGAAATATTGGCGTCAGAACGGTCCTCAGGACAAGGGCCACTTCGACACACGCGAGATGAAGGATATCCCTACGGATACCTCATTCCTTGAGATGCTCGACATCCTTAACGAGCAGCTCATCGAGGAAGGCAACGAGCCTTTCGTATTCGACCACGACTGCCGCGAGGGCATCTGCGGTATGTGCTCACTCTACATCAACGGTCACCCACACGGACCGAACCAGGGCGCAACCACATGCCAGCTCTACATGCGTAAGTTCAACGACGGCGACGTAATCACCGTTGAGCCGTGGCGCTCAGCAGCGTTCCCCGTAATCAAGGACTGCATGGTAGACCGCACAGCGTTCGACAAGATCATGCAGGCAGGTGGTTACGTAAGCGTTCGTACTGGCCAGCCCCAGGACGCTAATGCCATCCTCATCCCGAAGGAAGACGCTGACGAGGCAATGGACTGCGCTACATGTATCGGCTGCGGCTGCTGTGTAGCTGCATGTAAGAACGGCTCGGCAATGCTCTTCGTAAGCTCTAAGGTGAGCCAGCTCGCTCTCCTGCCACAGGGTCGCCCCGAGGCAGCTAAGCGTGCAAAGGCGATGATCGCCAAGATGGAGGAGCTCGGCTTCGGCAACTGCACCAACACTCGCGCTTGCGAGGCTGAGTGCCCGAAGAACGAGTCTATCGCCAACATCGCTCGTCTCAACCGCGAGTTCATCAAGGCTAAGCTCGCCGACTAATCTTAGGAGGGTATGGCATCTTGCCATACCCACGCCACCCTCTCAGGGGGTGCACTTGTCTCAAGTGCACCAACATTAATTATCCCACAGAATTCACAGAATTCACGGAAGTTTCTGGCAGAGGATATCCTCCCACAGATTTCACAGATGCTCACAGATTTTTAGGTTGCGTTGTTGCTTCCTAATCTGTGCACATCCGTGCAATCTGTGGGAGTTTTCGTAGGAGGGTATGGCATCCTGCCATATCCACGCCGCCCTCTGAAGTCCTCCCACGGATTTCACAGATGCCCACAGATCTTTAGGTTGCGTTGTTGCTTCCTAATCTGTGCGCATCTGTGCAATCTGTGGGAGTTTTCGTAGGAGGGTATGGCATCCTGCCATACCCACGCCGCCCTCTGAAGTCCTCCCACAGATTTCACCGAATTCACAGAAACGACTGGTGAGGAATATTCTCCCACAGATTTCACAGATGCTCACAGATGGTTAGGCTGCGTAGGGTTCTCCCACAGAATTCGCAGAATTCACAGAAGTTTCTGGCGCAAGATGTTCTCCCACAGATTTCACAGATTTCCACAGATCTTTAGGTCGCGTAAGGTCCTCCCACAGAATTCGCAGAACCCACAGAAGCGACTGGTGAGGAATATTCTCCCACAGATTTCACAGATGCCCACAGATGGTTAGGCTGTGTAAGGTTCTGTGGCTTCTGTGGGAAGATGGTTTGGTGGCTGCGTGGGTATGGCAGGATGCCATACCCTCCTAATCCGCAATCTGTGGGAATTTTCGTAGGAGGGAATGTGCGTTTTGTGTGAGTTAATAGTGTAAAAACTTAAAAAATTTGTGAAAATTTTTGCTGCTATACATATTTTTATTAAATTTGCAGCGAAGAGGGAGTGCGTAGTGCCGGAGTGCGGCGCGTAACACGCAGAATACGCAGAACACGCCAACACAAAGCAACACAACCCCCCACTACTGAAAACCGAAAGAAACCGATTTTAAAACCGATTTATTCAAACAGAATTTTTTTAATTAACTTAATTCAATAACAATTTATTAACAAACAAAAGAAAGGATTTAGTATGAAAAAAATCTTATCTCTTCTTTCGATGTTGATGATTACCGTTATGGCATTTGCTACTGACTATAAAGGTCAGTTGGCCTACATTTTGACCACAAGAAATGGTGATTTGACTGGTCCAAGCTATGCACAAGGTACTCTCAAAATCGAACCTTATGCCGGTGGCAAATATACTGTTACTGCCACAGGTTGTGATTTGTCTTCAATTGACAAAGATTTGGGCGATTGGGGCGAAATTATTTGTGAAGGTGTTGAAGGAACAACCGACGCAAATGGTGTCACAACTATTGATGTAACCCCTTACGCTTTTCGCGGAAGCGATAACGCAGGATTTAAGAGTGCGAAGCTCTTCGTTAAGTTTAAGGGTGATAAGGCTTATGCTACATTTGAGGGAACTTATAATCCTAACTTCTACACCAACTATAAGCTGAAGTACACCTTCGGCGTTGACGAAGGCTTCGACGGTGGTTCTACCGGCGGTGGCGAGACTGGTGGCGAAACATCATCTATCATAACCGTTGCAGAGAATTTTGTAGCTAAAGGCGAGAGTTTAGGTTGGGAGTTTGACATCAATTGGGATACCCAGAAAGTTGTTATGTCTATCGACCCGTCTACATGTGGAACAGGTACTGATCATATCATCGGTCTCGGTTCAAATCCATTAACATTCAGAAATAACCTCCACTTGTACCGCAGTAGTTCAGACAAAATGCTTCAGGGTTACTGCTATTATGATATAGATAATAATACTCACAAGTTCTCTGAAACTAACCCTATCTTGATAGAGATTTCAAAGGAGAAAGGATTTGTTGTAAATGGCATTGCGAAGATTGTTCCATCAACAATGGGCACTTTCTTCAGCCTAACTCATCTTAAAATGGATACTGGCGAAGGTTCTAACAACAAGTCACGTGCTACATACAACTACGTTAAGGTTGTTCCTCTCAATTGGACAGAGGTTCCTCCAGTAACTGTTGACGAGACTTTCACCTATGACAAAGATGCTTATGTTGGTACAAACAACACCAACGGCACTGCTAACGTTAAGGTGAACAAGATGACTGACGGCACATACACAATGGAGATCACTGCTCCGGTTGCTACAAAGGTTGGTGGGATTACTGTTGGTACAGACGCTAAGGGTCGCACTACTTACATGGGTAAAGTCGAGAGTTCTGTTGTGGGTGGTGTGAAATACGTCGTTCATGGTGTTGTTTATACAACGGAGGATGGCGCAAAGCATCTCTATATGACTTTGACTAATGACGACGTTACATATACTATCGGTGAGGATCCCGACTACGTAGCTCCTGTAACATACAAGAACACACTCTATGTAGTAGAGAACGCTAAGCTCCTCGTGGAGACACCAGACGCAGAGGTAGTTCTTCAGGACAAGGGCGACAACAAGTACGACGTTACTCTCCCTGCATTCACAGCAGACGGCAAGGATGTTCCTTCTATCACATTCGAGGCAACAAAGGCTGACAACAAGCTTACTGCATCGAACGTAACAGTAAATAATGTATATAACGGTGAGGCTGCTGTTGTTACAATGGACGGCACATTTGAGGCTGACAACAAGCTCTTCGCTTCACTCACAGTGAAGTGTGGCGAATTGTTCGACTATGAGGTTGGCTACGGCATCAAGCCTTTCGTAGCTACTACTAAGGAGTACACCGCTGAGTGGGCTAACGTTAAGGTTGGCGACGCAGAGCCGGTTAACTTCCAGAACGCTAAGGTTGACTACACTGAGTTCGCTAAGGGTCAGTACAGCCTTACATTTAAGGATCTCACCATCGGCGGCAAGAAGGTCGGCGACTTCACAATCAAGTACGTTTCTAAGGACAACATGGGCCAGTTCTCTACAACAGCTACTGCTGGCGAATGGACACGCGTAGAGGCTGACCAGGATGTTGCTTCTCTGGGCGACATGCCTTCTATCTCAGGCTTCGAGGGCGTAATCGGTGGCACCGGTGACGGCACGCTCTTTGTTAAGTTTACAATCAATGCATACGGCACAGTTGCAGTTGACTTCGGTCACAAGTATGAGGCTCCAGAGCCTCCAGTAGTTCCAGAAGTAGTAGACGTTGTTGAGGAAGGCTTCAAGGCTACAGGTTCATCATGGAAGAAGGAAGGTATAGCTATCGACTGGGATACTCAGTACATCGCAGCTAAGCTCGACCTCTCTACATGTAATGTGAGTGCAAGGCCAGAGAACGTATTGGCAGTAGGTACTGACATCACAGGTTGGAACGATGGTCCTCACTACTTCTTCTACTACAACAAGGCTGATAAGGTTCTGCAGTACAACTACCTCCACAAAGCTAATAGTAGCTATAATAGTGGTTTCGCAAACCTTTCTAAGGCTTATATCCAGCTTACTGACGAGGTTGTAACAATCGAAATCTCTAAGCAGGGCGGTCTTAAGATTAATGGTGAGTCTGCACTTGTTAAGTACGTCAATACTGCATCAAATCCGTCTAACAACAGCACCGAGTCTTGGACAACAGAAGACCTCCCGACTGTATTCAGCGGTCTGTGGGCACTCAATACTATCGACTTCGGCGGTTGCCAGGGTGATTTTATGAGTAACGCTACATACAAGTATGTTAAGGTTGTTCCTCTCGGTTGGAAAGAGCCAGTTACTCCTCCTTCTGTTAAGGACACGAAGACCTTCAACGAGGCTCTCTATATGGTACAGGGAACTACATCTTCAAAGCTTGCTGACGCTACAGTAGAAGTTAAGGAGATGTCTGACAAGACAATCAATATGTCTCTCAAGTACATGGAAACCGAGTACACATCGACTGAGCTTACAAAGGGTACAGACGATAAGAATCGCACTACTTACACTGGTAAGGTATCTAATGGTTCTCAGACATACGATGTAGCAGGTGTTGTTTACGAAAAGGACAACGCAGAGCGTCTTTACATGACAATGACAGCTGCTGGTGTGACATTAGTTGTTGGTGAGAACCCAGACGCTGTAACTCCAGATCCAGGGGTGACAGAGGAGTCTAACAAGACATACACAAGCAACCTCCGCATCCTGGATGGCGAAACGACAGTTGTTGAAGAGGCTGAAGCTAATGTGAACATCATCAAGTACTCTGACGAGTCTTATAAGGTTACTCTTAAGAACGTGAATATGCTCAACAAGACTCAGGACCTCGTATTCGTAGGTAAGGCACTCATTGAAGAGGCTCCTACTGAGGCAACAGAGCCGCTCACAATCATTGCTAAGTCGGATGCTGCTACAACAGAATTCTTCGGTGAGGAGATGAGCGCAACATTCGAGATCACAGAGGTTTCTGCTGAAGAGATCAAGATGGGCTTTGTTCTCAATAATACAAGCTTAGAATATCAGGGCGAGTTCAACTACACTGAGGAAGAAACACCTGAGGTTTACACAAACAACCTCCACATCTACGACGCTGCTGCTCCTGAGACAGACCTCTTCCAGGCTGACCAGGCTAAGGTAGAGTTCTTGGCTACTGCTACAGGTGGCTTCAAGCTCACTCTTAAGGACGTAACTCTCAACGAGAAGACTCAGGACCTCGTATTCACTGGTACACTTCCTACACCACAACCTGGTGGTCAGGATCCGCTCGCAGAAGAGGGTGAAACAACTCCTGCTGAGCCAGCAATGGTTCTCAACGCTATTGCTGACGAGGCAACAACAGATTTCTTTGGTGGCGGTGCTACTTATGCAACAGCTGTGTTCAATGTCTCTTACGATAAGAATGACAACTTCATGATGACATTCACTATCGCAGCAGCAGCAGGCAAGAACTACGCAGGTGAGTTCAACTACGTGAAGAAGACTCCGGATACTCCAGATCCAGAGAAATATCCTATCAACTTCGACAAGACAGCTAACAGCACACATAATTCTCGTGCCCTCAACAGCTTCTCTCTCCAGCAGACAGGCAAGGAAAAGCAGACAAAGAGCGTTAAGACTTCAAAGGCTGCTTACGAGGATCATACAGCAGACGAGCCGTTCACAGTTGAGGCTGGCAGCGAACTGACAGCTTCGTTCGATTACACAGGCGAATGGATGCATAGCTTCGTTTACATCGACTTCGATAACGATGGTCAGTTCTCTTACAAGGAAGGACAGTGGGATCAGACTGGCACCGACTTGGTAGCATTCAGCTTCTACTCTCTCGACTCTAATCCAAAGAACGATGCATCTGGTTACAACTCAGTAGGTGATGAACTTACAGGAGATGCTCGCAATACTTATGTTGCACCTTCGTTCAAGGCTCCTGCTAAGGCTGGCGAATATCGTATCCGCTTCAAGTTCGATTGGAACTGCATCCTCCCTGGTGGTTCAAGCAGTATCCTCTCTGACGGTGGCGGCGTTTGGGACGCAACTCTTAAGGTTGTAGAGCCGGTTGTTGACGGCATCAGCACAATCAACGCTGAGGTTGCTAATGGTGAGACACAACTCTTCACAGTTAACGGCGTTAAGCTTAACAAGCTCCAGAAGGGTCTGAACATCGTTCGCACCGCTGACGGCAAGGTTAAGAAGGTACTCGTTAAGTAATCATAGGAGGAGGGCGTGTCAAAACTCCCAATATAAATAACTAAAAACTCGTTGCACGTTCTTATATGGATGTACAACGAGTTTTTGTTTTTCTACAAAAAAGAGCCTTA
>ENA-OURN01000033-OURN01000033.1-human-gut-metagenome-genome-assembly--contig:-NODE-33-length-77096-cov-11.5058_pt1 | contig 77096 bp, 78 predicted proteins | sample MGYA00242099_ERZ508987 | MGnify/ENA primary metagenome ERZ508987 (study PRJEB26280, sample SAMEA2531405) | human gut metagenome | biome: human gut; feature: human-associated habitat; material: faeces... | reverse complement strand
TAATTTTGACAGGTGACCATTTTATGGCCACCCTTTGTAGGTTGGATGTTTTTCTGCTCTTTACTTTTTAGAATATTATCTCGAACTCGCGTGACAAATATAAATCCTCCAACGAAAGACATAAAGGGTGAACTTGATGTTACGGCAACAAACGGCCCCCACCTGCACTTAATTTCCAAATATATCCTCCCTCAACCACCCTAAAACTCTTTTATAAAAACGCTCAAAGGCGGATGCTCAAGACTTTCCATCTTGAACATCCGCCTTTGAAGTACATCGAACGGCATTGCCGGCTATGAATTTCTTTGTCGGCAACCTATCAGCTTCGTCTCGGCAACCACATCGAGGGTATTTCTTTACCATTTTTTGAATTGGCATTGGTGATGTCAACCAATATCAGATACCACTGTTCTTTTCCACGGCGTTCTCCAGATATATAGTACACTTTATCGGGCTGGGAGCGCAGTATCAAATACTGGTCTAAGAACTGGAACACCTTGTCGTTTGCCACACAATCTCGATGGTGCATCGGGATGCCTGCCATATCTCTGTTTTTATAGAAATAGTAGTTATAGCCAACTCTCAGCATGTCCATGAATCCCATTTTCTCTATCACTGGGCACTCATCAAACTCCTGCATGGTGTACAGATTTACCCATGTGGTTTTGTCTTCTCCAGAGAACACGACCTCTGCGATATTGTCATCAGAGAGTTTAACGCGCTTCAATCCTTCCAGAATGATATGGTGGTCATTATTACTGATGGCATATTCGCCCGTCAGATAATGCTCACAGACGTATGCGTCCTTACTATTGTATTCCTTTCCTCTGTTCCTGTTGATAGCGTAATAGGCGTATGTCACAAGGCATTCTTCTCCATTGATGGTTTTATAGATGCTGAAGCTCTCCTGCTTGCGCTTCTTACCTGTGATATATTCTCTTTCATCGGTTGTCACCTCCTGCATCGAACCTTGCGCATTATCCATATAGAGATATTGCTCCTTGGTGCCGACAGCCAGTGGCGACCACGGGTCTTTTCGTCCTACGTACACAATGGCCTCTGTGTTATTGTTCAGCAGATAGTACTTTGTTATGTCACCTTCTGTCTGACTGACTAACTGCCAGTTAAAACGCATATCATCGTAGGTCTTATATATCCCATGCATATTGTCACCTATACGGATATAATTTCCATCCTTTATATCACCAAATTTTGCTTTTCGCATAATGTAATCAGATAATCGAAATAATCTAAAATGGCAGTTCTCTTCTTGGAACTCTTTCGTCTTCATGGTGTCTGCACTTAGCAGCTTATTTAGGGCTATTCAGTTAATGCCATCTTCTCAGAAAGCCATTTGATTCGATGTTACAAAATAATATTTACATTGAAATTCAATTAGTTATATATTTTCTAAATAGCCCTATGTTAGCTACAATATTGGACAAATAGTCAAATAATTCATCACCTTCATTTAGTAGATATATGCCGCTTCTTTCGTTTATTTGTACATCATGATAAAATGCACGCCAATCACAATATCGTGCATCAATCCACTCACGAATATAGTCATTCAATTATTTTTCCTTATTCACAGTATTCATTATGATTTTTACTACTCAACCTCAGAATTTACCAACTCCAAATAATTTGCACATCTATGTTTATCCAAAAAAAGTACGACATTTATAGTATCATTTCCTTTCACACCTCTATATTTGATTCCCATTATGAATTTCGTAAGTAGGTAGATTGTTGGGATTACAGTTAGCCATAAAGACAATCACCATATTTTTAGTATGTTTCGCTACAAAAATCTGAATTTGCTAATTCCATCATAACTCTTTCATCACTTCCTCCACCTCTTCCAAAGGCACATTCAGCATACGCGACACATAAAGCGGAGTAATTTCATCCATCCTACCTGATTGACGTTCCATGCCAATCAAATACTCGATATTCTTTCTAAGGTCGCCAAAACTGTTGGAGAATGTAGAAGCAGTTTTGTCTTCCGCTACCTTTGCCTTGAAAGCCTCAAATGTTTCACTTCCATCCTCGCCATACTTTCCGTCCTTTGCCTCATAAATGACAGACGGTTCCAATACTTCCACAGTATGCCATGCACCAGGAGGTATCACACATCCATAATTTCCAATGGTAGGGTCAAGATGGATGCGTTCTTTCTCGTTGCCATTTTCATCATAGATAACTTCTACAAGTTTGCCACACAACAGCAATACATTCTCATTGCTATTTGGATGTCTATGAATGGGAACAACGGTTCCTGGCAGCAATGCATTCAGAATACGTTGCGAGTTGTCATCCGATGTTGTACGTAAGTCATAGCTCTGACGCAAGCGCGGATTCTCTACAGCCTGTTCAAAGAGCTTGCCTAAAAATTCTTTGTTTATTTCCATTATCGTTAGTCATTAGGTAATCTGTTTGCTTTACGAGGTACAAAAAGGAAAGAACAGAATTGCCAAAGCAGTGAGAGCAAACCAAACTTGTTTGAGGTTTGCCGAGTCGTGATGGCATTCGATGAAACCAACTTCCAAATTGCTACTATAAAGTTTTTCATTATACGTATAGTTTTTATACGAATGAGCGATTAACGGACATCTATGCAGCCTGCACATCGCGTCCATTAATCGCTCACCAATCAAATGCTTATCTTACGATTGCTTCTTTGATACTCTCTACGATATACTTCACATCATCATCCGTGACATACGGACCTGCTGGCAGACAGAAGCCTACCTTGAAGAGTTCTTCTTCAATACCATTGGTATATACTGGAGCGCCCTCATACACGGGTTGTTTGTGCATAGGCTTCCATACAGGGCGGCACTCAATCTTCTTGCCAAGCATGAACACACGCAATGCCTCCACGTTTTCGTTAGGCTGACAGTCGGTAGTAGCAGAGTCTACGGCATGGATAACACCTGCAGCTCCACCTACGGCAGTCTTAATAACTTCCTTGTAGGCATTCTCCTGACCTTGTATCTTCACATCCGCATCCAAAGTGGCAGCGCAAAGCCAGAAGTTGGCATCATAGCGTTTGTCGGCAGGTTGCTTGTGGATATGTACACCTGGTACGTCCTTTAAAAGTTCCTCATAGAGTGATTGCACATGTTTATGATGGGCAATATGGTCATTGAGGACAGTCATCTGACCGCGACCGATACCAGCACACACGTTCGACATACGATAGTTGTAGCCGATAGCCGTATGCTGGTAGTAAGGATAAGCATCGCGAGCCTGTGTAGCATACCACATCACATTGTTTGCGTCTTCTGCACTGCGACAAATTAGTGCACCGCCTCCCGAAGTAGTAATCATCTTGTTGCCGTTGAACGACAGCACACCATATTTGCCGAATGTACCCAATACTTGTCCATCAAAGCGTGACCCCATACCCTCGGCTGCATCCTCTACCACTGGAATACCATACTTGTCGGCAATAGCCATAATCTCATCAATACGGTAAGGCATACCATACAGAGCTACAGGCACTATAGCCTTAGGATATTTGCCTGTCTTCTCCTTACGGTCGAGGATAGCCTTCTCCAACAAAACAGGATCCATGTTCCATGTTTCACCCTCAGAACCTATGAACACTGGCTTGGCACCAAGATATGTAATCGGATGACTCGAAGCACAGAATGTGAAACTCTGCACCAATACTTCATCACCAGCCTTAACGCCACAGCCAATCAAAGCCAAGTGAACAGCCGCTGTACCAGCCGACAGACAAACGACCTTACGGTCAAGCGGCTCTGTACCATCACTCTTACTGTTGGCAAACGCCTCCAAATCCTTTTCGAAGGCATTTACATTCGGTCCCATTGGTACCACCCAGTTGGTATCGAAAGCCTCCTTCACGTATTTCTGTTCCAAACCAGCCTCACTCATGTGGGCGAGACACAAGTAAATTGTTTTTCTTTCTTCTGACATATTTATTAAATATTTAATTTTAATATCCGATTAAATCATATTTCATCTTAGTATGAAGTTCTGTTCCGTTTGCTTCAATTCTTGGTTTTCCGAAAACTTCTCTTCTCAAATCTTCTACTGGTTTTCCTACACATCTTCCCACCTCGGCCAATTTAGCATCATCAAAATCTTGTTTTGCACGTAATAAGCGGTATGCTTCTGATGTCAAGTTGTCATATCGTTGTTCCAATGCAAGAGTACTTTCATTGACAACCATAGCACCAACAGGATTTATTCTGATCTTGCAATCGCTTTCTGTTACTCCATTCATGTTTATCCCCAAAGGTAAGTCTGGGAAAAGATAAGTCATCTTCTCAATGCTCGGATGATATGGATTGGCTGCCACAGGATTAGTCATCTTCAACTGGTTGCACGGCTTGCAACTTGGAATCAAATTGTAATAGCACATGGCAAGTCCTGGATATTCATCATCACCCTTGGGATAGAAATGGTCAAATTCTATCGTTCTCTTTATCTGTGTTCCAAATTTGACAATAACGATATCCAAGAACTCATGTTCACAATATGGACACACTTTGATGTTCATTCCTTTAAATAAGGTGTATGCATTATATGTTTTTTCCTTGTCAACGAAATCTGTAGGACTTTTTGAAAACCTGGTAAGATAGATTTTCTTCATCTGTAGAAACTTCAATTTTTCAGGGCTGTTGTTCACCCAATATTCCAATATATCGCAATCTGCCAACAAGAACTGTTTCAACCAATCAAAAGTGTCTCTATGCTCATCATAATCTATGTCATACATTTCAAATCCATGCAAAGCTATAATACAGGAATACAATGCTTTGCGATTTTCTACACTCATTATATTCTCAACATAACTCCGAACTGCCTCATAATGCATTTGAGTCAATTGGTTGATGTTAGCAAAAGATAATCTAATCATACTATTGCAAATTCTCTATAATTGACGCAAAACTATGACGGATAAGTTCATCCCCAATATTAGGTAGCAATTCCGACATTTTCTTTATTTCAATTCTGTCTTTTTCTGACAGGTCATCACGCCTTCTTAACATACTCCTGAACAAGTCAATTTTTTCAGAAAGGAATAGACGAGCCTGTTCCCCTATAGTGTATTTCAAGAAGAAACTGTCTGCCATGATACTGTGAATATTGGCTGCAAAACTTGGCTTTTCTGCGTTAGATATGACACACAAGCCCCTTTCGTCATAGTCCATTTTTATAATTTGATTCGACAAAACATCCGAGAGCATAAATGGAGAATGTGTACTGAGGATTACTTGAAGTTCTGATTGAGGATTTCTTTGCTGCAACAATTCGTTCATATTATGTATAAATGTCCTACACATTTCTGGATGCATATAGTTCTCTGGCTCATCAAGAAGAAGAATCATATTGGGCTGTCTTGCTTCTGAGAACTTTTCGCCTTGCTTCAATATTTTTATCTTTACGCCATATTCTTCCAATATGCCCCAAACTTTAGCATACTGATATTCTCCCGAACTGATGTGTGTCCATTTATATGGCAATAGGCAATTGGTGAATACGCCCACTTGGTCGGGTCTATACTGCTCCATGCGCTCGAATAGTTCATGCATTACCGATTTTTCAGACAAATCAATATCCATTACGGGAATAGAGAATTCTTCTTCCGTAAAATACTTATCGTCCATCTTGTTCAACAGATTAAAGATATCCTTAATGTTATCTCCAATCTGCCAAATCAGACCTCTGTTACCAAACATTTCATCTGTATGATAGTCAATGTATTGGCACAGCCAATCTATTCTCTTTAGAATTGAGATCTTTTTTCCATCAGGTAAGACTGTAGGGTCTTCTATTCCCAAGTCATAGATATCTCTCGAGCAAGAGAGTGTGTCTTCAGGAAAATCTTCATCAAGACATTCTGCCCATTTTCTCAGATAGATCGCAAAGTCAGTCATTAAATCATGGAGAAATCTGCGTTTGGGTGTAGACCCTTTGCCGTACCTAATTGAAACACTATGCTTCCCTTTTTTCGCATTTTGAAGTCTCTGCCTTTCGGCTTTGTCCTTATATGTCCAATAGTCTTGTTCTATCAAACGTTCATCCAAGTCAAAGCGATGCTTGTACTGCCAGTTATCCCACCGTATTACGAGCGATGTCTTTCTCTTTATACTATCCTTTGGCATCATCTCCAAGTAGTGCTTCAGATAGTCGCACTCCATCGAAACGCTTGAATTACCAAACTGTGTTATCATTCGTCCTATGAAACCATCATGATTTCCAAAGCCTCCCTGTCTTTCATCATCGTATGGGCAACAAGCAAAAGCGTTTCTATCAAAGGCATTAACGACAACTGTGTTTTCAGTATCTTTAGATATCGCAGGAATCACGCTCACAATACGGTTATGCTCAAAGTCGTAAGCAATCTTATATGAAGCTATATTGTTTCTGTACCCTCTCTCTTTGTTTTGCTTTTCGGCAAATTCAAGCAATACATTTCCTACGACCTCAATAAAAAACTCATTCTGTGCATCCATCTTGTACAGCATAAAGTAGGAATCTATTTTCGCAGAATCCATACGCTGCCATTCGTCCATACCAATCATTTGTAGCAAATTGGTCTTACCAGAACCTGTTTTGCCAACGAGTAATCTTATATTACGCATAAATTCGTTTCCATAAACATAATCTGCTGTCAAGTTGGCATCCGCTTTCTCGATTAGGAGTCTTGTATTTTTATATTGACACCTAAAATCGTTTGAAAACAGAACTCCTTGATTTTGGATGTTTCTGAATCGTTCTATGTAGCAATAAATGAGTCTCATTTGTCTGTCCTATTAAATTATATAGGATTACACTTCCTCCCCTGCAAACTTTACTTTAAATCCCAATACCGTTGCAAAGATCATTTCGATATCTTTCCAGAAAGAATAGTGGCGGTAGTAATAGCAGTTCAAACGAACTTTGTCAGGATAAATCATCTTATCGTTATATTCAGTGGCAATCTCTTGCATCGGACGCTTATCACCCTCAGCTTGTTTCTTAGCCACATATTCCGAAATCATTTCATCCTCCAATCTATACTTCAATGTAGCAGGTCCTGTAATGCCAGGACGAAGTTTCAATACATCTCTGTCATCTCCTTGCAATTTATCTGCATAGCCCGGCACATCAGGACGCGGACCCACAAAGCTCATATTACCAATCAATACATCCCACAACTCCGGCAACTCATCAATCTTATAATGACGCAACTTAGCACCAAAAGGAGTGATACGACTATCCCCAGCCACAGAAACAGACGACCCACTATGCTTCACCGTCATCGAACGGAACTTATGACAAGTAAACAACTTGCCGTCTTTTCCCACTCTCTTCTGGCAGAAGAATGCCGGACCGCCCGGCATCTTCTTATGGATTAAAAACGCTACTATGGGGAATATCCACCAAATCAACAGCAGTCCCAATAGGGACGCAACAATGTCAAAGAGTCTTTTGAATATCATAATCAATTAATCTAAATCCTTATCAAACAAATATCCCCACACACGTCTTCCGCAAAACATCAGGAAGTTAGTGTCCGAGAACATTCGATATTTCCAACTATTGCGAAACATATTCATCACCAAGTTTATTCTCACATGCATGTCTGAACGTTTGCCATTATTACAAACCTTTCTATAAAGTGTATCATCTAATAAACGTCTGTCCGCCTCATCATCCTTAGGGCAGTCAAACGGAACACTTACGCCACATATGCTATTAGCCAATCTACTCATAGCATATCCAAACGACAACATCCCGTATTCCTTGCACACATGCTTCCATTCATCCCAGTCCACCTTATTGGCATAAGTCTTCAGCACCATAGCCCAGTCACAAATATGTTTCAACACAATACCATCCTCAAAGAAATGCTCCTGAGCATGAGCCAGTATATATACAGCATTAAACATATCCGATGGCACCTGCAGATAAGAGTCACCTATATATTCATCTACCTTAGTCTCCATCTGCTCCCGTAACCAACTCTCAAAACGCTTGGCCTTTTTAGAACCTTTAATAGGCAACAGATACTGATGATTTTCAACAGTCAGCCCATTAAAACAAAACTTCGAGTTCTTGTAGTAGCTTCTGTCAACATCAAATCCCCGACTCTCTACAACAACATTGCCTTTCTCCCCACCCCATACATGTTCGCATATCAGAAAGCAATCCATATCACATGAGTATCGGGCACTTGGTCTTGGATACATATTAGCCAGAACAAAACCCTTCATCACATAAGTATCCAACCCAGCATCATGCCATAGCCTAGCCAAAGAAGTAGCCGACTGCCATTGGGCGTTATACATCTGTTCTTGCTTCATGGCAGAAGCTATCCATTGCATCTTAACGGGATAAGGAATCACATTATTAAGATGTAGACTTTGCAGACCATCCAAGCAGATAGCAGCAACACCCTGCATCATAGCAGTTCTATATATATCTTGCCAATCTACATCCTTCGAAAAACCACAATCATTCCTTTTCCCCAATCCTGCAGCAACAAGTTCAAAAAGAATTCCCTCAATGTTTTCCATTATCCACAGCAATGTTCTTTACATAGTGCAGTTTCTTATACACTCCACACACTAAGTTCATTCCCGTCCAAAACAGACTTGCCACTGCATTCATGCCCATAGCCTCATGCCATAACTTGTAATGCCAACGTATCATTGTGCCATATCCTTGAGTAGACACGCTACCCTTTCTGCCGCGTCTGTATCTTGCAAGACACTCGTCAAGCAGATAACAGTCAGCCTTTTTAATCACCTTAAGCCACATGGCATAATCGTTATTCTTCTTGATATCAGCAATCTGCAACAATCCAACATGCTCTCTGTCGTACATCACCGTCAAGCATCCCGGCCAACAGAAGCTGAACATACCCAGCTTAGTCACATGCTTAGGACCAGAAAGTCTTACACCAGTAATATTCGAGTCTTCGTCCATCTCCTCATAACCGGTATACGAGAAATGATAACCATTCTTCACCATAAACCTCAGTTGCTTCTCCAATTTATCCTCACTCCACAAGTCATCCGAGTCAAGGAAGGCAATCCATCTACCCTTTGCCCTACGTAAAGCATTATTGCGTGTAATGGCAGCCCCAGAGTTCTCTGGGTTACATTCATACTTAATACGCTTGTCAGCCTCCATAAACGGCTTAACAACCTCCAACGTATTGTCCTTAGAACAGTCGTCTTGAATAAGAAGTTCCCAGTTCTGGTAAGTCTGAGCCTGTATACTTTTGATTGTTTCTGCTATAAAAGCAGCACACGCCCAAGTGGGAGTGATAATAGATACTAATCCGTAGTCTTGCATAATATTACTATATTAATTATGTCTAAAATAAGCTTGTAGTAAATAATGTAGGATAAAATAATCCCTCTTATCCATTTCTATATTTTCGGCTCCACCTTCACGGTATTTGAATCGAACATTATGCTGTTGATAATTACCTATAAGTGAATATTCAAACAATGCTTGCATCATATCATCTCCCTTTTTATTATCAAATCCTTCATCTATCAAAAGTTCTAAAAGGGTATTATACATGAACGGTTTTCTCGGAGTTAACCTTTTTAATACTCTAAAAGTTGATTCTATATCATAACTACAAAATCTTAACGAAAACTCTCCTTTTAAATCTTTTATCATAGCAGTTACGTATCGTGGTAACAAGACATTCCTTATATCATTCTGACGAAGTGGTAATTCTAATTTTAATGTATTTATGTCTTTAAAAAAAAGAATTAAGTCTCTTGGCCGATAAAAAGTATGATCAATTACATATTTAAATCCCGTCTTTCTTGAAAACGATTTTTCGTCAACAAACGATGTCCATGGGTCGGACTTGTCATTTATTTTATATTCTACCTTATTAAAGTTTACCGATATTCGCTTATTGATGAATTGTCTAAGTAAAGATTTTGTCTCATCACCTCTATATATGTCTTCAAACCAATTTAATTCAACAGAGTAACTATTTAATAGTTTTCCCATATCTGCTGTATATAATATTGACTTAGCTATATCACTCCTAAGAAGAACAAAAATCTTAGAGTCTATACCATTGCGAGCAAAGAAATCGACATTAAAATATTTAGCCATACGCAACAGATCAGCTGTTGTCTCGATATCGTTAGGATTATCTGTATGATATCCAATATCCAAATCATCAAAAATAACAATATACTGATTGTTTTTATCGCACTTCAAGATAGAGTTTAAGATAAGTTCAAGATTAGGAAGCATCTTAAAGAAATCTGCTCTTCCACCCTTTATCTCACGTTCTCTATGCCCTATTGCAGATATTGCTCTGTTCAAATATTCTGCACCAACAGTAAGACCACTCTTTGTTATCGTCTCTCTTATTTCATCTTTTCTTATATCAATAAATCCTCTATTTCTGTCTACAAATTGCTTTACAAACTTAATAGCTGGATGTTCAATAGCAGATTGATTTTGCAATATCAAATCCAGCAGATGCGTTAACATAATCCACTTATACAAAAGACTTCTTTCTATAGAATAACCTTGTTCTTTTCCTATCTGGACAATATGTTCTACATCAATGTCTGGTTTCTTTATGAACTTACAAAACAGATTCGGTTCCCCCTGAGCCAAAGCAAACATATGCTCGCCTATAGCAGACTTTCCAGAACCTTTACGACCTAAAACTATGAATTTTTCATTGTTCAATTGACTAAATATATCAAGATAGTCTTCAAAAAACTGATCAAGAGTAATTGGAGTACTTGTCGCTTCCGATTCTGCCTCAGGACTTCCTATAAAAAAGTTTTCAGTAGTAGGCCTGTAAACATCTACCTTATTCCTTTCTTTGTTCAAATATTTATCAAATACACCCATAACATTTTTTCTAATATAATAAGATACTTTGTTACACAAACAGAACTATTCAATGGAAATGACATTCGGCATTACCTCCGTCTGGTACTGGAAATAGAATTTTTCCAAATCTCCAATACTGTACATAATTGTATGTTTTAAATACAGTAGCGAAAATAAGTCTTTCTTATTTAAGCACTAATTAGAGTGCTTACTTTATTTTTCCTTATTATAGAAAAACTGATAGTAATTCATGCCAGCAGCCTCATCATAACCCTGCACTATGTTATCATGACCTCCCAAAATATTAATTTCAAAATTGGAGTCAAGGTATAGAGTAGTTTTAGGCAGTGAACTTTTCTTTCTCACCAATGGCTTTTCTATCTGAATGTCTTCCTCATGCATCCGACAGGGATTATCTTTCGACGACAAGTATTTTTCAAATTGCTTGTCCAAATTGTCCTCACTGAATATTTCTTGTGAAAACTCATGGATTGATAATGTCTCTGTATGCTCCAACATCTTTCTTACCTTAGATATAAGATTAGCCTTTTCCACCTTTGAATCCTCAGCATAATTATCAGCAATAAAAGTCTTGCATGAGTTCAGCAGGTTCTTAGTTTGTGAGTAAGATGTGACATCGGTCATGATATGCAAGAAATCGTCTTTCCAATACTTTGACTGAATACCCTTTGACTTCTTATCTACAGAGAATACCACATAGCCATTGTTTTCATTAATATTTAATATCAAGCAACCTTTCTCAACCTTTGCAAAACTTATAACCTCCGACTTGTGTATCTCATATCCATGTTCTGTATGAAGATATTGATAAGCAGGCTGTTTGTTTTCTGTTTTTAGCATTGCTATTGCATCTGTCTTCTTGCCGTCTATTTCACAATCCGACAGATAAATAATATTCAACTCGCCTGATTTTGTCATCGGATGTGAAGTCTTCTCATAAAGAATTTTTGCAATAAATTCTGATTGCTCTTGAAATCTTGACACATCACCAAATATTGTTTTTACAAATGTATATATCGGATTCAATGCCAAAGTACTTTCAAAATAGAAATGACATGGTTCTTTTGCGTCGAATGATTTTTCTAACATTGATGTTATATCCGCAGATACGTCTGTGAAGTCAAGTTCTTTCTCTGAAAAGGAGACTCCTTCTTCTCTGCTTTTATTGCCTACATAATGCACTATCATGTGGCATATATTTCCTATTTTAATTTTCATTGTTTTCTTTTTGTTCTAAAACATATTTGGGTATCAAAGCATTACCACTTGTAAAAGTTTCCTTAGTCACAAAATAATCCAAGTTGTTCTCTCCCGTCCAATAAGTTTCAGGTGCATGCTCTACAAGAATTATTTGAAACTGTTCTTTCTTTTCTTCTATCACATACTTCATAAAACTATTTATGCTGGCAAATGCATCAAGCAACTTTTCCTTGTCTGTTGTCTTTACATTTTCTGAACCAGCATAATAAGGTATACTCGGTTGGTCGATAAACAAGAACTGACCGATATGTCGTACATTCAAGTTCTCAAAGAAATAACGATGGATGCCCAAGAAGAAACAAAGGTGTAGGAACATGTAGTTTGATTGGCTGCCAATGGTATCATAATTGAATATAGACTTGCCATCGTTCAACATAAGGCATTCCTGCTTTATCACATATTTTGTGTAACAGTGTTCATAATGCTCCATATAATTAAAACCATCAAATATATATTGGATACACTTGTTCAACTCCGATATTATATTCAATTGTTTTTGCTCTATCTCATCCTTTGCTTTCTCCAATACAGAGATTCTCTGAGCATCTTCCTCAGCAAATATTTCAATCTCCTCCGATTCTTCTTTCTGTTTAGTCTGCCAAAGTTGTGTCAACTCTTCTACTTTTGACTCCAAAAAACCAATTAGTCTTAAGTTGTTCACTTGTTGATATAGAGACCCCTTCTGCTTGGTTATCATCTCCATTCTATCCTCTATCAATTTCAACTGAGCGTTCAAACTTTGTATCGTTTGTTCAGAAACAATTGGCAAGACTTCTGCCTGATGCTTGTTTGATGATATTTTTGCCAATGAACTCTTTAGAGAACCAACAACATGTGATGTCCACATATTGGCACCTTGGTCATTTATCTTTTCATACAGTACTTCTACTGGTTTCAAAGAATCTTCAACAAGTCCCAATGACTTTATATATTCTTTCTGTTCATTCTTGGCACGACTTATGTTTGCCAACTGTAGACTTATTTGTGAATGCTTTTCCTGTAAAGATTTAAAATTTTTATCACACTCGTCCATTTTTTCTTTTGGAATCATATTTTCTTCCAAAATCCCTTTCAGGGCAGCTATCTGATCTTCATCAGAACTTTCTTTTACATTCTCCTTCAATAATTGTGCATCAATACACATATTGACGAGTTCTACCAATAGTTCATTAAAGCCATCCGTTTTCTTTTCTAACCTCCTTTTATAGTTGTCAAATTTCTTCTTTTTCTTCTGTAAGTCTTTAAGTTCCTCGTTTATCTTCCTAAACTGTTCAACATCTGGAGTCAACACAGATTCAACAAAGTTGCAACGCTCTTCCTTGTTTTCAAACATGTCGATACCATAGAATTTAAAATTCAGAAAATCGTATGGAGAAGTTAATATATTTTCTGTCAAGGCATTGAAAACAAAGCATGAACGATAAAAAATCTCCTTATCTGATTTATAGCCAAAAGCTTTATTCAGTTCTCGTCTTGCGCCATTGACATGTGAATTATTTACAGTTGGATAGAAGTGCTCAGCGAAAGGCTCATGCTGGAGCCATAGTTCAGGTGGCACAACATCTACGGTAGGTTTCTTCCTTGCTATGGCAAAGAACTTGTCACCTATCTGAAACTCCATGCCATACCAACATGCGTTCTCGTTTATTACAGGAAACACAATATTCGACCTTCCAGACAACAAGCAATAATCTATGATTGCATAAATATTACTCTTTCCGGTAGAAGAACTTCCAGTAATAACATTCACCTTATTGTTCTCGAAGGTTATAATGCGAGGTTTTACCCCTTTATCAAACCATATGTATAGTTTTGAGATGTAAAGCTTCATAACTCTATATTCAATTTACGGTAATCATTAACTATATCTGAATCCTTAACCAACTTCAATAGTTTTGAACTGACTACACAGATATTTTTCAATCTATTGCTGTCACATCTTGACAAAATGAATTCGTATTTTTCTGCATTCTCAGAAATGACATACTCTCCATACAAGGAAACCAAATTTAAGTCCAAAAGAATAGATATAGCATTTACAACCTGAGGTAGCAAATCAACATATCTATTATTGAAATTGCTCAAATAAACTTTATTTTGAGTAATAACAGAATCAAAACTTGTAGGCCTTTGATTTGTCATTTTTCCAACTATGTTGTCATCCAACAATATAGGCATGAGCAAAGCCACTTTAGACAATGGTATCTTTGGAGAAAGACGTAACATAGCCATAACAGAAAAAGCAGTTATAGCCACATTATTATATATAGTAACCAGATATTTTCATACTGTCTTTTTTAAATTGGAATATACATCAATGTGCCAGCAGATAGAAGGATGGTCTATATCATTGGTCATATTTAGAAACCAACCAGAAGAAAATGGAGGGTATATCGAACGAGTATTTTCTATGGGTATATCCTTTTCCATAACTTCGTAAAAACAGTCTTGAGCAGCATCTATCTTTTCTGCATCTAATGAATTACAATTAATCTTACGATGCTTATTTCTAAAAGAATTAGACCAAAGTGATTTTGCTGTGTAATTCATTGATTTCTCCAATTCGGGTGTCATTAGCTGAACGGAATAGTAATATTGAATAGACCTATTATAGCAAAACCAATTACCATAATATTCTTCTATCGAATCAGGCAGGTTTAACACATCTATCTCGTCCAAATATTTTATAAACGGTATATCCTTTACGTCCTTTGGTATTTCAACAACATCATCTGGTATTGGCTCAAGACTCTCATCGCTCACTTTTTGAAGTATTCCTCTGTACTTTTTTAAGAATTCACCCTTCTCATAAGAAAAGGTTTGATGTTTCTTTGCAGCATTTATCTTCTCCTTATATAAATCTCCCAATAGTTCAGATACTATTTGGTCTGCTTTAGTCGGCATATTGTATATTTCCAAGAACTTCTTATATAACGCCTTCAATGAATCTGCAACTTGCATTACCTCTACTTTATGCAAGAATTTATTCAATTCAATTTTATCCAAATCTAACATTTTCTTGACTACTGGATAATACAAAACTTTTTTCTCTACATTCTTTAAAAACAAGATAACTTCTTCAATACCACAACTTCCATTCCGCAAGATTTTGATTTGTTCATAGAAGGAATTGGATAGTTTCTTATTTGTATATAGAATAAATCGATTGCCAGGCTTCAAGAATTCTTCTTTCGACTCGCTCAAATCATATAATGAGAGCCAATTGTCAAATGTTTTCCAAAAGTCAGAATCAGCATCAGTCATCTTGGCATTATCGTCAACTGAGTTTTTAACTTGAATAAGCCATTTCGTTCCTTCAGTGCACGAGACAACAATGTCATCTTCTGTTTCATAAGCAATGACATCACCTCCTTTTATATCAAACAAGAAATTTACAAAAGCTACAAACTGAGTATCAAATCCACATGCTTGCAAATCTGCTTTGTGCCGTCTTATAAACTCTTCTGTTGTTAATGGAACTCCCATAATATTTGTTCTTTAATATTATTCTACTGGTAAATTATACTAAATAGAATATGTTAACATTATATCTATAGTTGTCTATTCACTATCTATAAATTCATCTAATTGTTCCGCCCGATGGTATCGCACCATATCGCTTTCTGCGACCACTTGTGCGGACGGAAAGTACTTTGATGATTATATTTTAATCATATCGCCCAATTTATATTCCCATTCTCTTGGAGTGATAGGAGTATAACCACCTGCTGGATGGAAAGTCATCTCACCAAAATATACTTTTCCACCATGAACATACAAATCAACACGCACGAAAGCCATTCCATTGCAAAGCTTCTTTGCGACCTCTTTCATCTCAGCAAATTCCTTTGGTTGTTCAACGGTAACCTTAGCCACATCGTTAGCAGTGGTAAAGCCTGCTACATTCCAATCCATATCGCAAAATAACTTTTTATGATCTCCAAATCTGTCTATATAGAGTTCAACATACTTAGGCTCACCGTTAAAACAGAAGAATTTATAATCAGTAATATTATACTCAAGCATTTCTTCCGCAACAAGTTTGCTCTTGCCTTTATACTGAGGTTCGCGAGAGAAATAATAACAATTTACTTTCAGCCAATCACGCAGCATTTTACGTGTTTTCCTGATATCTAACTTTGACTTATTGTTGCATATGAGATTGTAACCTGATCCCTTGGTTAATTTTAATACAAACTGATTGGGTAATTTATCAAAGTCAATATCATCAGCATTGTCCCATACTCCTAAAATAGGGACAAGGTATTGTTCACCTATTGTTCGTTTTATGAAATCTCTTACATCGTACTTGTCTGCAAGCTCAGCCTCATTTGGAACAACAGGATGTATTTTCAACCAATTTAGTTTTTCACTGAATGTCTTTGGGTGTTTTGTATTCATCCAATGAAATGGCACATGAAACCTCTTATACATTATTAATCCAACAGCATTGTGAAACAATGTATCAGGAAGCAATGACAAACCATATTTGCATGTCTTATACCATAAATTTCTATATATACCAGCCATATCTTTAATAATCAATTAAACAAATTTATATCCTTAAATAAACTATAAGTTATAACAGCGTTTGTGTCATACTTTTTAGCTTCCCTTTGACAATTCTCAGACATAGATCTTGCAATAGCAGGGTTTTGTATACACTTACCCATCATCTTGTACAGGTCTTCTTCATCATTTGCTTTTACTAAAAAACCAGTCTTTCCATTAGATATAATATCTTTATTAAGATGCCAATCAGACGCAATTACTGGTAGACCAGCGATAAAAGCATCTATAAGAATTCCAGGAAAGCCTTCGCCCGGCCAATATGTCGGAAATAGCATAACATCATATTGGGCAAGTAAATTATAGTTCTCACTTTTGCGCAAATCTATAAAGCCCTTATAATTGACATTAGGCAATGCATCTATTTTTGTTATAAAGTCCGAATAATTAGATGCAATTTCACCATAAAAATCGATTTCAAAATCATTAGAGAATTGAATATTAAGTTTTTTTGCACAATTAATAATATAGTCACTACCTTTTAGCGGGTTAATTCTTGACAAGAATAAGAAGCGAACCTTTTTATTCCTATTCTGCTTTTGAGGAATAAATTCTATATTCTTGAAATTAGGTACACAAATAGCATTGTTAAAACCGCATTTTCTCAATGATTCGACCATAGATGTACCTTCTACTAAGAATTTATATACAACCTTGTAAACTTTAGCTGATACTTTACCATCCAATATCCAGTTTGCGACACTACCACCTATAGTCCAATAATAAACACATCTTTTAGTTGGCAAAAAATTGAAAAAAGAAAGGACTCTATATGCACTCATACTATTAAGTGATAGTATATATTTAGCTTTCGGATTAAAGATGATTACATATAATAGTTTTAAAAGCACCAATGGATTTTTTTTCCATCGTTCTGTATCAACCAATATAAGATCAACCGCACACCCACGAAGTTTCTTTACTATATAATAATTTTTCACTGATGCACCATTGGTAGGTATACCTCCACCTCCCATAGGACCTATGAAAATAATTGTATTTTTATTCTCCATTATGACACCACTATTTATTCAAAAGTAAAGTTTTATATTTATCCACATACGATTCTCTGTTGAAGTATTTCTTATATACTTCTTTTGCATTTGGATTGTATGGATTGATAGTGATGTTTTCTGCATTCATGTCCACCACAGTACCAACATTGTTTTCTTTCACCAACTTTGCGTATGAAGGTACGGCATCCGTCATAATTACATTCACTCCACATGACAGATACTCCAAGAATTTAATAGGTGCTGCCACTTGGTTAACCACATCATTTTTTCTAATAAGGAAACCATATTCAAACTTATTGAGCGTGGCAGGTATCTGAGTTCTATCGGTAATACCATATATCTCTATATTCTTGTCATCACCAATAATATCTATAACCTTTTTTCTTGCAGCCTCAGTATTCAAGGTTATGATGTGGAAAACCGACTTATTGGTTCTGATTTTGGCGTACAATTTCAAGATTTCATCGAAGCACTGCCATACAGACAAACCTCCGATATACACAAAAGAATTAGGAATACGTTCAACATTCTCCACTTTGGAGTTCGCAAATTCAGACAAACATGGCACAACAATCGATTTTGTTCTTACCCCATATTTGTTTTCATAGTATTCCTTCATTGCATCTGACACATAGATCACCCCGGCTACTTTACGCAGTGCATAAGCATCTATCAACTGTAGAACCCATTTGCGCAAATAACTATGATGTGCCATAAAACTCTCCGCTGCAGCGTCTCCTTGTTTCCAAAGGTAAATAGGCAGTTTCGTTAAACGTACAAGTTTTATAAAATACATAACATTGGTACACCAAATTTTCTCAGTTTTATATTTTGAGAACAATTCTGGTAGTTCAGATGGCATTTCAAAACTATCTTTCTTATAACTATAGTCTTTGAATAGAGACATATCAACTTTGTTCTGGATAAGCATAACGATATCATGGCCACAATCTGCCATCATATCCACATGCATCATCATCGAACTGCATACAGCAGGGTTTGTCTCGTAAGCTACTATTGCTATTCTACTCATTGTTTATTGCTTTTTTTAATGCGTTAATAAATCCTCTACCAAACTTTAAGTCTGGCTCCATATAATTACCCTCGCCCCATTCATTCCACGATTTCAAGAAGACGATACGTTTGTCTTCTTTCTTATTCTTGGTTGTTGCAAGCACTTTTTTGGCATGTTCTTCAAACAACTCTGGTGTTGCATTATGCAGAACAGTACCTCCACGTCCACTTCTTGGAGTATGATCCCAGTTTGGCATCATTGTAGGGAACACATCCTCGCGATAGTCTTCTTCAAAGACACTGTGATTTATTGCCTTCTTGTATGAAATAATATAAGGTACTTTAATAAACTTTCTGGCAAAATTAAAACAACGCATCACGAAGTTTGAGGCTTTGTTGTACTGATAGTAATTATCAAGTCTATGACAATGGTTTACTGCATCGAAACCATATTCTATGATTTCATCGATTTTTTCTTTATGCAATGTCTGACCAACGAAGAAGAATCCATCCAAACCATTTTCTATAGCCAACTGATTCCATTGGGCCTTGAAATCCTTAAAATTCTTAAAGCCTAAAGGTTGATATATTACAAATAACAATTTACCGTCTATCCTTATATATCGCTTATCTTTAAAAGCCTTAAGCAGAGAATAAAAATGCTTTTCGTTATCTTCCTTACCAAGATATTTCTGTTCAGCAAGTATTTTTTTCTCTACAGTTCCATCATTATTCCAAAACTTAGAATACCATGATTCATTAGCCCAACATAGACAGAACGGGAAATCAGGTTTGCCACTTTCCACCACTTCATTAAATGGTCTTTCCAACTCCTCAAAACCAGCCTCAAACCAATAGTGATAATAACAAAAGCCTGTCACACCTGCTTCTTTAGCAAGCTCCACTTGTGCTTCTCTTACTTCAGGCAAGCGCAAATCGTAATAACCAAGTTCTGATGGCACTTTCGGTTGATAATGACCAGGATAAAGTTTCTTTGCTTTACCCACATTTGTCCACTCTGTAAAACCTTTTCCCCACCATTCGTTATTACGTTTTGTTGGATGGTACTGGGGAAGATAATATGCAATAATTTGTTTCATTTCTTTTTTATACAATCAACATACAACTTATTAATAGAATCTACACACTTCTCAACTGTATATAATTCAGAAGCTACTTTATAAGCATTTTGTATCATTTGCCTAAAGTCTTTCTCTACAGCCAAACATAGTAGATGACTCAATTCTTCTGTATTAGAAAAACGTAGCCCTATTTCATGCCCAGATATTCTTAAACCGATATCAAATTGCTCTTTTGTACCAGATGTATTACGACCTATAACAATTGTCTTATTTATCATCGCTTCAACTGTTGTAAATCCAAATCCTTCAAAATGACTGGCAACAACATGAGCTTGAGCTTTTGACATTAATTTAAAAATATCATTTCTACAGCCTAAAAATCGAACAGAATTACTCAAGTTGTTATCATTTACTATCTGTACACAATTCTTGAAATAATCGCTATTCTCATTATATGAACCCACTACTTTTAATGTGTAGTCTGGATGTTTCTTGTTAAAGTAAGCAAATGCCAACAATAATTCATCCAAACCTTTATTTGGTTCAACCCTTCCTACAAACAGTATATATTTTTCTTTATATGCATTATCGAGTTCTGCTAATTGCGATTTTTTAAAGACTCCATCATATATAATTCTATTATATTTATTTTCTGTCAAACGACAATTATCAAGAACTTGTTTTGTGATACAAACATTAAAGTTTCCCTTTGACTTTATTCTACCATAAAAATACTTGTTGTTGGGGAATAGAGAGACAGGACAAAATTTATCAAAAAATTCTCGTTGATGCCATACATGAGGTATTTTACGTTTATTACACTCAGTTAATGCAAGATCCAAAGGTCCTACATTAGTATGAACAATATCTATATTGTATTCATCTATTAATCTACCTATATATTTTCTTGTTTTATGCCACCATAATAAATGTAAGAAGAAACCATAAAGATATTTTAGCGGATTCTTATCCAATGGATATACTGTTAAACAATAATTACAAGTGAATATTTTCACATTTATATCACTTAATAAATCATACAGAACCCCTTTTTTACTATTTGTCAAGACATATATATCATGTCCGAGTTCTTTCATTCCATGGATAACATTTGATAATGCTATCGTAGAACCTCCTTCTTTTGAAGTGTTAGTTATATATAGTATTTTCATACTCCTCTCGTTTATTTATTCCTAATAAAAAAGGAACTATCCATGAATAAGATGCAGGATATGCAGCTTGCATGAATGTTAAGACAATTAACAATACAAAAAATTTCGAATATCTGTACTTTTTTCTATTTTCAGCCGAATAATAATAAAAAGCAAAGAAAAGCAAGGCAGGAACAAGACCTTTATTTACAATAAAAACTTTATATCCAGCTCCAGACATATCTTTTATAGAAGGGTCACCAAATAAAACATTACCAGATGAAACAACCTTTGAGAAAAGAAAATCTGCTTCGCTTGAAGACCGGTCATTTCCACTCAACCCTTTTTCTTCATCATATTCCAATCTGCTTAATATTAATTCATTAATCATATTATTTCCATTATTGTAAAATTGGGAACCCCATAAAACAAGTAATGTCATTACTCCCAAGCATAACAACCGCTTTATTTTCTTTCCTGTACTTAAAGAAAACAATATGTATCCAATAAATGACACAACATAACCCGCCAATGAGAATGAAAGAATCAAACAAATTAACAAAACAATATTATACCATTTTTTAAAATTATAATTACCCGCATAAAGCATAAAAGACACTAAACTACCAAGATAACCAGGCTCTAAGAATACACTTGTAAATCTAATATCGTCAACTGACCATAAACGCACCAACAAGAACCCATAATTCATAAATGTATATGTTTGGTTTACATTTATATCACCATATTGGATAGGGTATCCTATTATATTCAATTGGTCTGTTAATCTCAAGAAATACAATAAAAAACCTGGAATAAATACTATAGACAAGCCTATTGCCAAAAAAGAAAGATTATTCTCAGCATTTTTCTTATCACATATTAGAACTATTATTGGAACTAATAAAACTAATTGTGCAATAGCCTCTCCAATAGATCTAAACGGTAAATTTATTGCTATAAAGTAACACACTATACCAAACATCAACCGATTACTCATTTTTAAAGCAATTCGATTTTTATAAGCGTATATAAGTGCAATAGCAGCCAAACTTAATCTTAATACAGTACGAGCTCCAAACGACAAAAAGTCTAAATCCCACGTAAACCATGCATGTGCTCCCCAAAAAATAAGGAATAGCAACATCCACTTAAATATATGTAAAGAAATATTTTTATTATTGTTCATATGCTTTAATGACTTTATCTATGTACAGTATAGATTCTTTATTTATTTTATCAATGCTAACCATACTATAGTCAACAGGAATAATTTCATTTGGAATATGATCAATTATTCTGTTATTCAACCCACAACTTGACAACAAACTGTTTATTCTTGCATTTTTCCCATGTCCTTTTATTGAATAAAAATTCTTCTTAAAAAGTATACTAAATACAGTTGCATGAAAAGAAGCAGAGACTACCATCGCAGATTCTTTTATCAGAGACAAAAAATCAGCAGGTGAAGCAGATATTGCAACATTATCATTTTCGTTCTGAATATTTGCAGATATTACAAGCAATTGCAAGCCTTCTCGATTTGCTATTGCTTGTGCAATTTGTCTCGCCAACGGATTCACATCAACTTGATAAAACAAAACATATGGTTTGTTTACTTTTGATTTATTTGCTATACAATTCCACATTGAAGCCGGAAGAAGTAATGTTGGATCCACCACATGATACACCTTCTTACTCGGTGACAACATTTGGAGTTTCTGAGCCAATGACAATTCTCTTACGCTGACAAAATCAAAGTTTTTCAGTTTAGAACTAATAATTTCATCTTTGGATTCGGGCCAGTTATCTTGCATACTTGCAGCATAAGAAGCAAGCATAGTTTTGGAAGGACGTACAAAATCACCCCAATAATAAGGGTCAAAACCATAAGTGAGATTATAATTCCATACTTGATCACTACCAATAAAAATAACATCAAATGGTAATTTCGTTATTGATTCTACCGGTTCTGTTTTTATATTATTACTTATAAATTCTTGAAACGCATTATACCGTTGCTTTCTTTTTTGATAAATTAATATTTCTGTAATAATATTTTTTATCATCTTTACAGGGTTCTTTTTGATGATTCTTTCCAATCTAAACCTCTGATATACCGTAAGCAACTTCTTATTTTGATAATCTATTACAGAAACATCATGTCCCAAACTCTTAAGATATTCTTGCAGTGAGTAACACTGCAAAACCGCTCCATAATTATGAGCCGCATGAAATGTTAAGATTCCTATTCTCATTTTACAATAATTTGTTCTTAATTTTCTTCAAACTTACATGAACTATATTTCGCTCTGTTTTATTACATCCAAACACATAAATCGTTAATAATGTTATTAATATGCATACTGTAGAAGTAAATATTAATCCAACAAAATTAGGTTCCATTTGTTTATGAACTAAAATTGAAACAGATGCTGAAAGAAATGATACTATTAAGATTCTGATATAAATCTGTGTAATAAACATTTTAATATTAAAACCTAATAATTTCCTCATAAAATAAAGTCTTAAAAATAAAGCAAGCTGACTAAGGAAAATCGCTACTACAAGAACAATATTAGGTGAAAATCCAAGTTTCAAAAAGAAATACGAAAAAGGAATATTTAGAAGATTTATACCACCCACCAAAATTTGATACCACTTAATTTTTCCAGTCGCAAGAAGTCCTGTACTCATAGGACTTGCTATAGATTCCCACATAGAAAGAAGCAAAGTTAGCCGTACAAAACTCACTGTATAATCAGGATAGTTACCTAACCAGAGTTTTAATATAAATGGAGTATTAATTATTATTGGCAATGATAGTATGAATAATACACAATAAGCTAACTTAGCCCCTTGGTACATCAGTACTTGCATATAAGCTCTATCACCTGCAGAATACGATTGTGTAATTTGAGGATTCAACGCTATTGTAAAATTTGTAACAAACCCAACAACAGCATTATTTACTTGAGATGAAATTCCTTTAGCAGCATTAATAACTGGACCACAAAATAAATTAAGAATCACATTTCCACCTTGATCACGTAACACTCCAGCTATTGCACCTATAAAATTCCATCCAGCAAAAGCGAACATTTCTTTTAACTGTTTATTATCAAAAACCAATTTGAATTTGCACTCTTCAAAATGACTTTTACAATATCTTCCATAAACAAGCCTTACTACAATTGCAATACAGCACATTAAAATTGAATAAGTTATTAAATGATCAATTGGCGAAATTGAAATTGTAAATGCTATTATCAGTTTTGATAAACCTTCAAATATTCCTATATAAGCAAATACAGACATCCTTTCGTGGGCAATTATAACTGCATTATAAGGAACACTTATTAAATTGATTATAAATGTAAATATTGATAAATGATAAACCCAATTGGTAGCAATCAATCGATCTTCTGGGATAGTCATCTTTTCATTAAGGAACCATAATCCTATAGTTTCCGCAACAATAAGAACAATCACAGATAATATCAATTGAATAGTTACTGACGAGCAGAAAATATGATTCAAATTAGAAGTAGAACCTTTTCCCATCTCATAATTAAGAAACCTTGTTATAGATGCGGATAAAGACCCACTTATAATAGCAAACATTCCAACAACGCCACCAACAACATTATATATACCAAAATCTTCTATTCCTAAAGCCTTTAAAACAACTCTTGAAGTATAGAGACTTATAACCATTAAAAGCAACATTCTCACATAAAGTAAGAGAGTGTTTTTGGCTATTCGTTTGCTTGTTCCTTCTTTAATACTCATCTAACCTCAATTTCCAAGTGGGGATTTACAAATGCTTTTTCCATAAAGCGACAATACTCAGAAAATATATCGCTTTTGTCCTTAATTTCTGGCTTCCATATAAAAGTATTCACATTTTTATCTGACACATAAGGATGAAGTTTATCATATCCATAGTATTTTAACAACAAACGTGGTCTTGAAATAGAGCCAACTATATGCATTATGGCAAGAATATTATAAAACCTTCTAAATATCCGAAAGCCCATACTATTCCGTTCTTTTAAGTTTGCAAAAACACTTCCTAAAGTGTAAGCAGGAGGTTCTTGTGTTAATTTACGAATCTCTGTTGCTTTTTCTGCCTTTTGTATTTCCTCCGTTATATCTCCTTGAACTACATTCAATCTGACACTTATAACAACTGCATCTATTTCTTTTCTCTTCAAAGTCGATGACCGATGGGAATATTTTAGTTCTTCAACATTTATCGTTTTTATTTTCCCTGTAGATTTATCAAATAAAGTTACGTCCTTTATTAATAAAGAAATTTGGGAATTGAAACAACTTGAATTATTTACCGTTGCTGCTCCTACAGTTCCTGGAAGATTTACCAAACCAGAAAAGCCCTTAAATCCCTTTTTAACAAGCGAACGTGATAATATGGAAACATGCACCCCACAATCACAACTTACACAAGAATCTAATAATTGATAAGATGTGAGTCTTTTTGTAGAAACTATTATAGAAGGATTCGTTGTATCCAGATAAAAAACATTGGAGGTATGTCCTACAACCTCATAATTTATTTTTTTTTCATAAAAGTACCTTGACAAACGAATTAATTCATCTGTTGTATTTGGCTCAATCCAAACTGCGACAATTCCTCCTGTTTTTATCCATGTTTTTTTTCTCAAAGAAATATTTTCTTCAAATTTTATATCATTATTTTCAAGATAATCTATTAACTCTTTCATTATATATATAAGTTATAGCATTCTTACCCACTTCTTCTTTTCAAAATCATATTGCTTGACAATTCTTGCAGGATTACCAGCAACAACAGAATAAGGAGGTACATCTTTGGTTACAACACTATTAGCTGCTACCACAGAATGCTCGCCAATTGTAACACCTGACAAAATATGACAACCAAAAGCCAACCATGAACCTTTTTTTATAATAATTGGACCTTTATGTATTATTGGTTGCTTACAAATGGGTAGTGACACATCTTCATATCCATGAGAATGATCGGTAATATGGACAAAAGCCGCCATAAGTACATCATCTTCAATTACAACTGAATATGCCGAAGCAATTCTATCATACGCACCAATCGAAACATTATTTCCGATTGTTATATTTGAAGGATAATCCATACCCATATGCTTGTGCAAAGGACATAAAGCGGCGCGTTGTCCTATTGAACATTTTTCTCCAAAAGAAATGTGCTGTGGATGCAAGAACAAAACGTCTTTTCCTACATTTAAACACTTAGGACTGTTAGCAAATTTTACCCCCCCCTAATTCTATTTTATTTATTATTCTTCTAAATTTTCCAAACATTTTTCCGATATAATTTGTCATAGCATTATATAGTTAGAATTTATTCTCATACATCTTCTCATAATACTTCTGATAATCCCCAGAAGTCACATTCTCAAGCCACTCCTCATTATCGAGATACCACTTTACTGTCTTCTCAATACCTTCCTCAAACTGCAAAGACGGTTCCCATCCAAGTTCCTTCTGAAGCTTTGTTGAGTCAATTGCATAACGAGCATCATGACCAAGACGGTCTTTTACGTATGTGATAAGGTTGAGGTCTTCACCTTCAGCACGACCAAGCAAGCGGTCAACTGTCTTGATGACTGTCTTGATAATGTCAATATTCTTCCACTCGTTGAAACCACCAATGTTATATGTTTCTGCTACCTTGCCTTTATGGAAGATAAGGTCAATGGCACGTGCATGATCTACAACGTACAACCAGTCGCGCACGTTCTCACCCTTGCCATAAACTGGAAGAGGCTTGCGATGACGGATATTGTTGATAAATAGAGGTATCAACTTCTCTGGGAACTGATAAGGACCATAGTTGTTTGAGCAGTTGGTCACGATTGTGGGCATGCCATAGGTATCATGGAATGCACGTACAAAATGGTCGGAGCTTGCCTTTGAAGCTGAATAAGGAGAATGAGGATTGTACTTTGTTATCTCATAGAAGAAGTCTTCTCCGTAAGCAAGGTGATGCTCCTCGGAGCTTGCCTTTGTGGTGAAAGGAGGCTTGATTCCTTCTGGATGAGTCATCTGCAAAGCTCCATATACCTCATCTGTAGAGATATGGTAGAAACGCTTGCCTTCATATTTCTCAGGCAACGACTCCCAATAAAGCTTGGCAGCTTGAAGGAGTGTCAATGTACCCATAACGTTGGTACGGGCAAATGTGAATGGGTCTTTTATACTGCGGTCTACATGACTCTCGGCTGCAAGATGGATAATGCCATCTACATGCTCATCCTGCATCAACTTATAGAATGCGTCGAAATCGCAAATGTCCATCTTTACAAACTTATAGTTTGACTTATCCTCAACATCTTTAAGGTTGGCAAGGTTGCCTGCATAAGTCAACTTGTCAAGATTGATGATTTTATATTCAGGATACTTGTTTACAAAAAGTCTTACTACGTGTGAGCCGATAAAACCAGCTCCACCTGTGATTACGATTGTACGCTTATATTGTGTCATGTCTGTTTATTATTAAAATTCAGGATAAAGGTTTATGTCAATTGAGAAGGGACTATCAAAGTCTTTCAAGAGTTCATGCTTTGTGTCCTTTTCGCTAAGGATGGCATTCTCTGTAGGAATCTGCCAGTCTATACCAAGACTGTCATCAATGATGCTGATTCCGCCATCTGCCTGTGGAGCATAGAAGTTGTCGCACTTATATTGGAATACAGCAGTCTCTGACAATACTGCAAAGCCATGAGCAAAACCTCTTGGCACAAAGAACTGGCGATGGTTGTCCTCTGTAAGCTCTACTGCCACATGCTGTCCGTATGTAGGACTTCCCTTGCGGATGTCTACTGCCACGTCAAGCACTCTACCTTTTACGCAACGAACCAATTTGCTCTGTGTAAAAGGAGGACGCTGGAAATGCAAACCTCTCATCACACCATAGCTCGACATGCTCTCATTGTCCTGCACAAAGTTTATCTTGCGAACCTTCTCTTCAAACTCTCTCTGCGAAAAGCTCTCAAAGAAATATCCACGGGCATCCTTGAACACTTTTGGCTCAATGATTACCACTCCATCTATTGCTGTCTTTATTACTTCCATCTTCTATTTTAGTTCTGTAGGTTGTTAATACATATTTTTAAAGAATCTGTCCAATACGGCACTTTCACTCCAAATGTCTCCTTTATCTTACTCTTGTCCAATACCGAATATGCAGGACGCTTAACCGGACTTGGATATTCGGCACTATAACATGGATTTATCTCACATTCATTATGACCGCTATACTCAGCTATCATCTTTGTAAAGTCGAACCATGAGCACACTCCCTCGTTTGAGAAATGATAAATGCCTGTATTTGAATACTTATACGAAAAGTTTTCTTTTTTGTAATCCTCTATTATCACCTCAATAGCCTTTGCAAGGTCGTAAGCGTAAGTAGGAGTGCCACACTGGTCGAATACCACCTTTAATGCAGGTTTGGTTGCTGTAAGGTTAAGCATAGTCTTGCAGAAATTCTTGCCAAACTCAGAATAAAGCCAAGCAGTACGGATAATGACGTGCTTAACATCTGTTGCCAGAATCTTCTGCTCACCATGAAGTTTTGTTGTGCCATACACACCTGTTGGAGTCCCCTTTTGGTCTTCCTTACATGGAGTGTTGTATGGTTCTTTACCGAATACATAATCTGTTGAAATCTGCACAAGCAGTCCGTTAGCCTCTTTCATTGCCTTAGCAAGATTCTCTGGTGCATCAGCATTCAGCTTTTCTGCAAGGGCAGCAAGCTTTTCGTTAGTCTCGCAAGCGTCAACATTTGTCCATGCAGCACAATTCACAATAACATCAACATTGTTCTCACTCACCATCTTTCTGATAGCCTCCAAATCAGTAATGTCAAGGTAAGTAGTCTCGACACCTTCAATCTGGTTTACATCAGTAAAGATATAATTGTCGGCGGAATGCTTGGCAATGATACGCATCTCATTGCCAAGCTGTCCATTAGCTCCGGTTATAAGTATGTTCATATTTCTAACTATAAATTTAGATTTCCTGTCTGCTTTATCTCATCAATAACCTTAAGCAGATACTGACCATATTGATTCTTTAACATTGGCTTTGCCAATTCACGCATACGCTCCTCGTCTATCCATCCCTGGCGATAAGCAATACCTTCAAGACAAGCTACCTTTAATCCCTGACGCTTTTCCAACACCTCTATATATGTAGAAGCCTCTGAAAGGGAATCGTGTGTGCCTGTATCAAGCCAAGCAAAACCACGTCCAAGGGTCTGCACTTTCAGTTCATTATCACGCAAGAACCACTGGTTTACTGTTGTTATCTCGTATTCTCCACGTGCCGATGGTTCTATCTTGCTTGCTACATCCACAACCTTATTTGGATAGAAATAAAGACCAACAACAGCATAGTTACTCTTAGGGTGTTCTGGTTTCTCCTCTATTGATAGGCAATTACCATCCTTATCAAATTCAGCCACACCATAACGCTCAGGATCGTTCACCCAATAGCCAAATACAGTAGCCTTCTTGTCCTGCTCAGCTGCACGTACAGCCTCTTTAAGTTTGACAGAGAAACCATTGCCTTGGAATATATTATCTCCGAGAACAAGACATACACTATCGTCACCAATAAAGTCCTTGCCAATAGTAAATGCCTGTGCCAATCCGTCAGGAGAAGGCTGCTCAGCATAAGTAAAGTGTACTCCATAATCAGAACCATCGCCAAGCAGACGTTTAAAGCCTGGAAGGTCATAAGGAGTTGATATTATCAGTATGTCACGAATGCCAGCAAGCATCAGCACACTGATAGGATAATACACCATTGGTTTGTCATAAATAGGCATAAGCTGCTTGCTGATGCCTTTGGTAATGGGGTACAAACGTGTACCGCTACCACCTGCTAATACTATACCTTTCATGAAATTACATTTTTATTGTTTGTAGTGCATGAGAGTATCGAACTCTGACTTTCGTCCACCTGAGCATGCACTTCACCTTTATTCCTTAACTTTTACCCATTTTTCTGTTATGCTATTTCTTGTTTTTATCACTCTTGCAGGGACACCTGCTACAATAGAATGCGAAGGGACATCCTTTACAACAACAGCATTTGCACCGATTATAACATCATCACCAATTATGACTCCTCCTATCACCTTAGCGCCAGCCTTAATTTCCACATTGTCTCCAATGTAGGGGCTGTGAGTCTTATCACTAAAACCAATTGTCACCTGTTGGTTAATCCAACAATTGCGTCCTATATGTTTGCAGGCTATTATTGTTGAGAAACCATGCTCAATAAATAGTCCTTCACCAATATCACTACAGTGGATATAGAGATTAAGAGGGTTTATTAATTGTAATGGTTTCAGTAATATACGTAGGAAAGGAGAATGTAATCTTAGACGATAAAAGAACTGATAACGAAACTCAGGATAAACTATAAATAGTTTCAAAAAATTACAGTTTCTTAATTGCTTATAATGGTTATAATCTGCCGACAATTTACCCCCCCCAATAGTTCTTAACAAGAAACTAATCATAAATACCTGGGATTAAATATTTGTGTCATAACGATCAGTTTCCTTACCTGCTAATACATCAGTAATACGACGGCAAGCCTGACCATCTCCATAAGGATTAACAGCCTTGCTCATTTTTTCATAAGCAGTTGCATCATCAAGCAAGGTACTAACCTCATTCATAATCTTATCGTAGTCGGTGCCTACAAGGTGTACTGTGCCACTTGCCAAAGCTTCAGGACGTTCTGTAGTATCGCGCATTACAAGTACAGGTTTACCAAGTCCTGGAGCCTCCTCCTGGATACCACCTGAGTCTGTGAGAACAATAGTTGATTTCTCCATCAAATACACAAACTCAAGATACTGCAATGGTTCAATGAAGAAGAAGTTAGGGCGAGTCAAGTCTTCACCAAATACCTCATGGATAGGTTTGCGAACATTTGGATTGAGGTGCATAGGATATACAAAATCAACTTCTGGATATTTCTCAGAAAGATCCTTCATAGCTGTAACCATACGAATGAAACCATCACCAAAGTTCTCACGACGATGACCAGTGATAAGAACAAGCTTTTTGCCATCATTCAGTCTATTGACATCATAACCTGCTTTTGCAAGAATCTCTTCCTGCTCTTTTGCCAAAGCTGTATCGTTTTTAAGCTTATCCACAACCATGTGAAGTGCATCAATCACAGTATTACCAGTCACATAGATATTACCATGAGCCTTCTCTTCCATAAGATTCTTCTCTGATAGAGGAGTTGGAGAGAAGTTATATGTTGCAATACGACCACTAATCTGACGGTTCATTTCCTCTGGCCATGGACTATATATATTATGTGTACGAAGACCTGCTTCCACATGACCAACTGGTATCTGTGCATAGAATGCTGCGAGTGCTCCTGCTGTAGATGTAGTTGTATCTCCATGTACAAGCACAACATCAGGCTTACATTCCTTAAACACATCACGAAGTCCTGTAAGAACACGTGCAGTTACATCTGTCAAGTCCTGACCTTGTTTCATGATGTTCAAGTCAAAGTCCGGCTTCACATCAAAGATAGTTAACACTTGGTCAAGCATTTCACGATGCTGACCTGTCACGCATACTACAGTTTTGAACTCATCTGTGTGTTTCTGGAACTCCTTAACTAATGGGCACATCTTTATTGCCTCTGGACGGGTTCCAAAAACGAGCATTATTGTTTTCATAATTATCTGTTATTATTAATTGTTACTACAGGTGTTTAGTTCAAAATAATAGACTTTACTTTTCTTATCTTGTTAGTACTCAATTTAGGACATAGCCACTTGTATAGGCACTTTTAAAAGTGACTATATATTGAGATGTTAAAAATTTCACATATTTATTAAGTATATCATAGATCATGCTCGGTGATTTGAAATACCACACTTCCGCCTCATTACCATGCTCATCATATAAACGCTCAATGACGCAACCGTAAATACATACGATAACTTCTGAGGTGGCAGTTTGCTGATAAATGGCAGGCGATGCGCTGTACGCAATGTTGAGTTTTGAGTTTTGAGTGTTGATTGTTGAATTGTCGGCGAAGCCGATGTTGAATTGTTCAATTAGGAATTTTGGTATCTTGCTTATTCATGCAATTTGTCACTATCACGCAACCTTTGCTTAATTCCCGTCAAAGTCACGTCAGCCCAACGCTCATAGTTCTTTTTCAGTTCCTCCTTCTCTTCTGTAGAATAATTAGAGTATTCGATGTAATCCTTCATACATTCAACTGCCATCTTCTTGAGATCATCAAGATCTATACTCTGAATCTTACCTTTTGTATCGTTTTGAAGAAGATAAGCTGCACTCGGCAATGTAAAAGCCAGCTTTCATTGCGCTCATTTGCATTATCTTTTAGGGTGAAGGATTGCTAAGCACACTCCTTCACCTCATCTATTTTTCAACATAGTAACATGGAAGCATAGACTTATTGTCCTTTTTAGAGTTGACCTTACAGGTAGGGTGTTCAAAATCCAGAAAAAATCCCGCACGATTTTTGACCAAATAAACGCTATAACTCACTGATATTCTGCAACAATTATATGCATAATGTATCGGAATGGAAATCCTGCACGATTTTAAAATTGCAGTTTGTTGATTTACTGTTAGTTAGACATCTATTTTTGGGATAATTTGAACATAAAAATTATGAGGATTTTGAACACCCTACCTTACAGGGCGCATTATTCGTAAATATCTTATACACAGAGTGATACCCTTGGCTATAGAAGAGCTGCCCCGGTGGGGCGCAGTATATGCAATATTGAGTGTTCTTACAACACGCAGGGATGTTGTTTTGCAAAATTGTTTTGTTCTTCCATCACCATCTTGCTCAATGCTGGCAGCATACGTTCTATCTTGCGACATTTAATCTTATTATAATAGAACTTCTGCTTTGCCATCTTGCCTTTTATGTTTTGTGTCATTACCCAGAAAAGGACATGAGACAACACTATACGGTCTTCGGAAGAATGATAGTAGAATGAACTGTCTTCGGGTTTACTTTCCTTAACAGTTTCTCTTCCATTTCTGCAAACATCTGCTTGCGCATTTCATTTTTATCTGTAAGAGTCATATTTGAATTAAAAATTAGGAGTTAGGAATTGGTCTTGGCTTACGCATGAGATTATGAGTTGAGCAATTGTGAATTGTATCACGAATTTATTGATGGTTATTTAAACCTGCCCTTGCAGGGCGCATTATTCGTAAATACCTTATACCCAATGAGATGCTCTGGACTATGGAGGAGTTACCCCTTCGGGGCGCAGTGGTTGCAAGTAAGGGAATTAGCATGTTTATTCTCCATACAGATTCTTCATAAACGCCATCATTCTCAGGCCTTTTGTCGACGGTCCTTTCTTGCCTTGTAGAGCAAGGTCGAGGTATATTTTATAGTGAATGTTGAGTTGTCAGCTTTGCCGATGTGGAGTTATGAATTATGCCCCGTATTATATTTATGAGTAATTTATGGGCAATTTATGGAAATTCGTGTTTACTTAAGAATTAGTCGCGACGGAAAATGTCGCGGGTGTATACCTTTGCTTCTACGTCCTTCAAACAGTCATCAAAGCGGTTGGCAATAATAGCCTTGCTCTGAGCCTTGAACTCGTCAAGGTTATTAACGACCTTGCTGCCGAAGAACGTAGTGCCATTCTCAAGTGTTGGCTCGTAGATGATTACCTCTGCTCCCTTAGCCTTGATACGTTTCATTATGCCCTGGATGGCTGACTGGCGGAAGTTATCTGAGTTCGACTTCATAGTCAAGCGATAGACTCCAATGACACAGTTGCCTTGTTCTGCTCCATATTGGTTGTTGCTTGAATAGTCGTACCAGCCTGCTTTACGCAATACAGCGTCGGCGATGTAGTCCTTGCGTGTGCGGTTTGATTCAACAATAGCAGACATCATGTTTTGAGGAACGTCCTGATAGTTGGCGAGGAGCTGCTTGGTATCTTTCGGCAAACAATAGCCACCATAGCCGAATGAAGGGTTATTATAATGTGTGCCGATACGGGGATCAAGACCAACACCTTCAATGATGGCTTTTGAGTCGAGACCTTTAACTTCGGCGTAAGTATCAAGTTCGTTGAAGTAGCTGACGCGAAGGGCGAGGTAGGTATTAGCAAAGAGTTTTACAGCCTCTGCTTCCTTCATGCCCATAAAGAGAGTGTCGATGTTTTCCTTGATGGCACCTTCTTGCAAAAGTGCGGCGAAAGTCTTAGCAGCTTCGACTAACATCTCTACATCTGTTACAGCTTCGATAGCCTTATTTTCTGTTTCAAATTCGGGCTTGTTTATAATCTTTGGATAACCTACGATGATGCGACTTGGATAGAGGTTGTCGTAGAGGGCTTTGCTCTCACGAAGGAATTCAGGAGAAAAAAGAAGATTGAACTTCTTAACACCTTTTTGTGCATACTTCAAATAGAGGTTGCGAGTGTAACCAACTGGGATGGTTGACTTGATGACCATAATGGCATCGGGATTTACTTCCAATACAAGGTCGATGACTTCCTCTACATGGGTAGTATCGAAGTAGTTCTTTACTGGGTCGTAGTTGGTAGGAGCTGCTATAACCACAAAATCAGCATCCGCATAAGCAGATTTGCCATCAAGAGTGGCTACAAGGTTCAAAGGCTTTTCAGCCAAATACTTTTCGATATAATCATCTTGGATGGGTGAAATCCTATTGTTAAGTTTTTCCACCTTTTCAGGAATTACATCTACAGCTGTTACATGATGATGTTGAGATAGCAATGTAGCTATGCTCAGTCCCACGTAGCCTGTACCAGCTACTGCGACTTTGATGTCTTTAAAATCACGCATATTTTTTGGATTTAGTTTTCTCAATATGATTATGTGTTTTCAATTAAATTATCTTGCTCACACTTACATTGTCAATCGCATGTTGATAAATATCCTTGGTCATTTTCAAGGAGGGTACTACGGACAGATTGCAACGTGTAGCTATTAGTTTCAGGGCTTTTGTGATATTTTCACGAACCCTTCCGATTTCTCGACTTTCCACTATCTTGTCGTCGGATTTGATAATAGAAAATAGGTAGTCGGTGGTCGATGGATAGCGGTCGGCTATTGCTTGCATGGCTGTCTCCCATTGTACCGTGATGATGGGGGGGGGGAGCACTTGTGATGTGTAAGTGAGCGTGAAGCCTTTAATGTCACTTTTCCTAATATGGGCCAAGTCCGTAAAACTTCTTCCTCGGCAATAGATGCTGAAGAAGAACATGTCGCGGGCAAATGTCTGTGACATGGAGTCTGACAGGTCGGCATAACGCATTCTACGCAATTCTTCCTCCGTAAGCAACTCGCACTTCTGTTTGGATGGCAAGGGCAACTTCATGACACTCAACAACGGCAGATGTGGGGCAATGGTTTCTTTCTCCGCTTCTTTGTAGAGGGTATGAATCTGGTACAAATAGAGACGGACGGTTGAGTCCTTGCGCCCATTGGCCTTTAACCATCCTTTGAACTGTGTCATATTTCTAGTGACAGTTCGCCGAATGTCAATTCTTCTTTGCCTAAGAATTTGGACAGGCATTTGAGTGCCGCACCACGGTTGTTGGCGACATCACATCTGCCAATTGCTTTGTCTTTTTCTATTTTTCGACAAGAATACGTAAAGAAATCAATTTTCATCTTGTGAAAAATAATGGTGAGTGGATTATTCTGCTATCTCAAAATCCTCCTTATGCACATCATTGATAGCCACTGCATAGCCACCGAAGTCCATAACGAGTTGACGATTTTTCAATATACGCACTACATAGCCTACTTGTCCTGCCATGATTCCTGTTAATACGCGAAGCTTTACATGGTCTTTGGCAAACTTCACAAACGGATCACGCAAGAAAGTAATACGTTCTGGTTCTGATTCCATCACTTGCATAAATGGGCGCATTACGCTGTCTTTAATAGAAGCCGGGGTTCCATCCATACAATTATTTACGAGGTGGTATCGTGGAAAGTTTTTTTGGAGAAAGACTTTAAGTTTGTCTGTCTCTCCTTGCAAAAATACAAGACCGCTGACACTTGGCTTTTCTTCTTTTACAACGCCCTTGCCATTTGGGTTACGCTTATAAGTGATGGTACGATGGATAAAACAATTAGGTTTGAAATCGCCTTCCAACTTGACGGTTTCAAGTGTTTTTTCAAATTTTTCTGCCGCAAAATGTTGGATAAAGAGGTATCCCCATGGCGTTCCTTCTTCTTCACTATCGGACATTCCTTCTACTTTTCGAGCCGATTTTTCATCAGACCGAATAACGTGGATGCCCTTTGGTAAACGCTTGTTGTTATACATATCATTTACGTCGGCTGTAGAAGAAGAAAGTGAGCTGACCTGCGTCATTTTCTTATCTACTTTATGTCACTGTTGGCTGTCATCACTTGGGATGACTGTGCCAGATTTACAATAACATTGTTCATAAAATCATACTATTAAACTGTATGTTTGTCCAGTCTGAGAGGAGTGTCAATAGTTCTGGCTTTACCCTCTCATTTGGCTTGGTGTCTCTATCCGTTCATCCGTATTTTGCACGTCAAAATACGGAACGTGCTACAAAGGTACATTTTTTCTTGCATTTATTATCATCTTCTCCCGAAAATCTTCCGCCATTTTGCGATTTTACGTAGAAATGTTTAATAAATTTGCCATATCAACACCATAAAACGCCTTGATTTTCAGTCCCAATTCGGTTCATCCGTATTTTGACGTACAAAATACGAATAAGAGACCTTTATTTGTTAAACATTTTTACTTATTTTTCGTTTTATCTTCTTGTTTGCTTCGTTGACTTTCGACATATCAATGGAGTTCAGATACACTTGCGTTGTCTTTATGGAATTATGCCCCATGCCCTCGCTGATTATTGGAATGGGCATGTCCATGTCTCTCGCTATGCTTGCTCATGTATGCCGTGCAGTATATGTGGTGAGTGGCATTTTCAACCCTGTCATTTCACCAATCTTCTTCAAATTATAGTTGATGTTCTCCAACATACGATGATATTGTTTTTGTTCGGTTCCGTCATCTTGCTGAATAATGGGAAGAAGATAGGGACTGGCGGAATTTATTTGTGCGTATCGGTCGATTATTTCTTGCGCCTCTTTTACCCATTCCACCGTCAGATATTGGTTGGTCTTCTTGCGGCTATAAGCCAACATTTTATTTTTCAAGTCCTTCTTCCGCAGATAGACGATGTCGACGAGCGGCATTCCTCGCATATAGAAACTGAACATAAACACGTCACGGGCAGAGGCTATAGACGTACCTTCTGGCAATTGCAGCGTGGCTATGACTCTCATTTCTTTTTCGCTGATGGCTCGTTTGGTGGTTTTGACGTATGACAGTCGCACATGACTGAACAGATTGCTGTCTATCCTCACTCCTTCATCGGTTGCCTTACATAATAAGGTTTGTTTGCTAGAATTATTGGCAAAATTAGTGCACTCACCATTCTCCAATACGTAAATTTCATAAACAACAAGCCTATTGGTAGAATTAAGTATGCACTAAATTAATTCCGCCAACAGGTATCCACTTAATAAAACCGCAACCGAGTTTTCGGACTGACTTAAAATAAAGCAATAATTCCAATTCAATGAAACGATTATAGGAGAGCTGGTTGGGGAACAAGTCGTGCAAGTGATTCTTCACATAGAACAGATAGTAATGCTTGAAATTACGGAATGTGTTGAAATGGAAACAGATGAGGATAGACATTATTTCAGAACGACCCATTGCCCACTTGCGCTTTCTGTGCTTGCGTCCATTGGGGCCAGACATTGCCGTTTCCTCTATTTCTGCATCATATTCTTTGCAAAAATCATCAATAATAAAAAATCTCTGTAATTTTATCTTTGGTAATCTCCATAATTTTAGTATCCGTTAATTTATAACCAACTGATTTACAGTCTTAAAGACTCTAAAATTTATCGAGATTACCAACTTTTAAAGCATATTTCTTATCCCGAACTCAGGTTTATACCAAGTTTCTGTTCGTAGGCTCGATAGTCTCACTATTGGCTTCCTTCATCCTTGACATTACTGTCAACGACTTGCCATTCGCTTTGCTTGGCGGTAAATACCTGCGACTGGATTTGAACCAGTTAGGTTAGTGTCATGCCCGACACACAATAAAGCCTAGACGATTCACATCGTCTAGGCACATCCTAAATAAATCTAAATAATTACTTTCTGCGTTTTGTTGGCCCTACTTTGACCTTTTCGACTACAGTTGTGCTCGGGTGCTTTTGCGCGTATTCGATAGATACAAATTTACCAGATTTATAAAGTAAAGCCCTAAAATGAAAACAAGAGCTAAACAAGTGCAAATAAAACCGCTTATTTACAATTGATTATAGTGTACTTGATGTTTTCAGTTGTTTTCTTTCTTTTCAGTTGATTGGTTCTTTTTCGGTACAATTTTGTTTCTCGTTTGTTTCTCAATATCGACCTTTATTCATATCTTTGCAACAGAAACAAAATTATGAAGGGATCGATATGCCACGAGTAAAGAAGCCTACAAAAGTAAAAGAGCCTGTCCGCCTTCGGACAAAGAAGCTGGCAGATGGAAGCCAAAGTCTGTATCTTGATATATACCGTTTCGGAAAACGAACATACGAATATCTTAAGTTGTATCTCATTCCGGAAACGGATAACAATGCCCGTCGGCAGAATCAGGCGACTATGAATGCCGCCAATGCCATCAAGTCCAAACGTATTATCGAGCTGACCAACGGCGAGGCCGGTATAGAAACCAAAGAGAGAGTTTACCTGCTTGACTGGATGAATACCTACAAGGAGAACCAGGCCAAGCGTGGCAAAAAGGACGGTTATCAAATTGACATCACTATACGCATCTTGAAGGATTATGCGGGAGAACGTATGTTGATGGATCAAATAGACAAGACATTCTGCCAGAATTATCTTGACTACCTTCAGTCCGAATACCGTTCCAGAGGCAAACGAGTGTCGAATTACACACTGCATACTTATTACCGGGTATTGAACGGAGCCTTGAATGCGGCTGTCAGGGCCGAGATCATCAAGTCCAATCCTTTCACGAAAATCAGCAAGTCGGAAAAGATCCGTCTGCCTGAAAGCAAACGGTCATACATGACCATTGAAGAGGTGCGTGCATTGATCGCAACCCCGATGAAAAATGAATCCGTGAAAGGTGCCTATCTGTTCTCTTGTTTCTGCGGTCTGCGAATCAGTGATATAATCAAGTTGCAATGGAAAGATGTATTCGTTGATCGTGGACAATACCGTCTGTCGGTTTCAATGCAGAAAACCAAGGAACCGATTTATCTTCCGCTTTCCCCGGAAGCGTTGAAGTGGATGCCTGCGCGTGGAGACAAAACTCCTGATGACCATGTGTTTGACCTGCCGTCCCCAGCAATGGTCAATATTCTTATCAAACCATGGGCAAAAGCGGCGGGAATAAACAAGCGTTTTACATTCCATACGGCGCGGCACACGTTCGCGACGATGATGCTGACACTCGGAGCAGACTTATATACGACATCCAAGCTGCTCGGCCATGCTGACGTGAAAATGACACAGGTGTACGCCAAAATCATCAACCAGAAAAAGGATGATGCGGTCAACCTGGTCAACGGATTGTTTGAGTGACCAATGATATACCATATCATGTCAAATTTACAAGTAGATATTTTAAGGGCGTCATCGATTGCAGATACAATCGAAAAACGATACCTTTATGATGATATATTATTATAAACCAATAAAATGTAAATCGACATGACAAGAGCTGACAAAGGCCTTCTCTCTTTTTGAGGGGAGCAAACACCCGCATCACATTGAATCGGCACAGGACGTGGCGGAAGAACTTTTCGCCCTGCTTACCGAAGCAAAAACAGTTTATCTCCAGGAGGTCAAAATCCACGGCAAACAGTATCGCCGTTATGTGGAGGATTTTGTGAACAGTCACCGGTATATTGACTGCGATAACGCGGTCTGTCGGAACTGCCACGAAATGAACATCCACATCGTCAAGGGACTGCTGACCGACTGCCCCTACCTTATCCAACCGCTTTTTTCCGCCCCGAGCCTCTCTTTCGAGGAGTGCATGGAACTAAAGCGGAAGTATGACACATCGGAACTGGCATCTTCCGATTGTAATCCGGCAAAGTTTTCATTTCTTTCTTTTGACTGCAGTCTTTCGCGCAAACAACTGGCCGGTATCGTTTCTTGCGCCAATACTTATCATCTGTTCTGTTCTCCCGTAACTATTGACGACATGGAATCTCTCTTCTCCTGCAAGATAGGTTTCTGTCTTCGGGTGAACAGCGTGCGCCGTGTGGCTATCCTGTTCGATGCCCTTCTTGAGAATTCATTCATTCAGCCTTACTGGCAATCAGTCCTCGAAAGAGGGCGTTTCCTGCAATCCAAGGACGGCTCGCACTTCATATCCGCAACGAGCATATCCACCACGCTTTCGTTGGTCAGGAACAAAATGACTTCAACCGCTTACAATATCAGAAAGTTTGTAAGCCAACTGAAGGAATGAAAGGAAGTGCTAAGAAGTCAACCATGTGAAAAGCAAAAGTATGATAACTGATATGCTACCAAACCGGTATCATACTGTCATCCAATGCTTTTAGATATTCACACTCTACCTTTGCCTCTGTATACAACGCGTTACAAACAGAGGTGCATCTCTTATTGTCTAATTTAATCACGAATAATATGTCCAACAGATTGACATTCATGGAAAGGTTGAGCGAACGGCTCACGGCCCTTGAAGCGATTATCCGGAAATTGGAACCGGTCGAGAGCTTTCTGGAACGGGTGGAATTGCTGGAAAAGAACATTTACGCGACCAAAAAGGTCTTTACTTTTTCGGAAGCCTGCATGTACATCGGGGTATCAGAAAGTATGCTGTATAAACTTACGGCCAACAAGGAGATTCCTCACTACAAGCCTCGCGGCAAGATGATCTACTTTGCCAAGGAGGAACTGGACGAATGGCTCCTGCAGAATCATGAACTTGCCGTCGATGATGCCACGCGGATGGCACACGAGGCGGCAGCAGTACAACCCTTCTTAAACGAGAAACGCCATGGAAAACGAAAGAAGAACTGACCAGAAGACGGGAATGGGATTGGAAGAGACCCGTCTGTCAGATATTCTTTCAGCTTCCCAAATCAAGGCGACGGATACATACGAGACCCCGCCGCAAATTATCTGGATTGACAATTCGACCATAGCGACTCTCGGCAATTTCAGTGCATCGACCGGCAAGGCAAAATCCAAGAAGACATTCAATGTCTCCGCCCTTGTCGCCGCTTCCCTGGCAGGTAAGCAGGTGCTGAACTACCGGGCGCATCTGCCGGAAGGCAAACGCCGGATCCTGTATGTCGATACCGAGCAGAGCCGCTATCATTGTCACACGGTGCTGGAACGTATTCTGCGTCTGGCCGGGCTTCCTACCACAGCAGACAGCGAGAACCTTGATTTCATCTGCCTGCGGGAGTATTCTCCGACAGTCCGTATAAGTGTGATAGACTATGCCCTTCGTCAGGGTAAAGGTTACGGGCTGGTTATCATTGACGGTATCCGCGACCTTATGCTGGACATCAACAGCACCAGCGAATCGGTGGAGGTAATCAACAAAATGATGGAATGGTCCTCTCGTTACGACCTGCATATCCATTGCGTGCTGCACCTGAACAAAGGGGACAACAATGTACGAGGCCATATCGGTACGGAGATGAGCAACAAGGCGGAAACAGTACTGGTCATCAGCAAATGCAACGAGAATCCGTCTGTCAGTGAAGTCCATGCCCTGCATATCCGGGAAAAGGAGTTCAAACCCTTCGCGTTCACCGTGGACGACAACGGGCTCCCGGTCATCGCCGAAGGGCACACGTTCGGTGACACCCCGAAGCCCAGGCAACGGACAAGCTTTACGGAGCTGAGCATCGAGCAGCACCGGGAAGCCCTTTCCGCTGCCTTTGACGGCAAACCCATCAGGGGCTTTGAGAATGTACTGCAACGTCTGATCGCCTCTTATGAAAACATAGGCTTCAAACGTGGCCGCAGTGTCATGATAAAACTGCTGCAGTACCTGACGGACAACCTTAAACTTGTTGTCAAGCAGGACAAGCTGTTCTACTATGACATGACCCCCGCGGAAGCAAGGCTTTTTGATGAAGAATGAAGCCGGGCGCGGGCATATATATTTCAGTTTACTTTAGTATGTATATATATAGGGAATAAAACTAAACTAAACCATTTCCGTGTGAACAAGTGAAAGAAAACAGCCATGACTATAGAAGAAGCAAAACAGGTACGCATAGTGGACTTTCTGGCGCAGCTCGGCCACCATGCGCAATACGTTAAATCGGATCAGTACTGGTATCTCTCGCCGTTAAGGGATGAGCAGTCGCCGTCGTTCAAGGTCAATGACCGGTTGAACGAATGGTATGATTTTGGGGCGGCCACCGGAGGCGACCTCGTGGAATTGGGTAAATACCTTTACCAGACTGAAAGTGTAAGCGAGGTACTGGCATACATCGGGCGGCATTCCAGCGATATGCCTTTGCCGAAAGTCCGTTTCCAGGCTCTTCCGCCCCGTCCCGTGGAATCGGATATGAAAAATCTGATTGTCGTCCCGTTACGGCATCACGCGTTATACTCTTACCTTCAGTCCCGGAAAATAGATGCTGACATAGGACGTATGTTCTGCAAGGAAATCCATTATGAATTGCGTGACCGGCATTATTTTGCCCTCGCGTTCGGTAATGTTTCGGGCGGATATGAAATGCGCAACGCCTATTATAAAGGATGTATCAAGAACAAGGACATCTCCCTGATCGGACATCAGTGCGGAGAGATACAGGAACGGGTCTGCGTGTTCGAGGGGTTCATGGACTTTCTGTCTTACCTGACATTGAAGCAGTCATGCAACTGGACCATTTGTATAGACCAGCCTTGCGACTACCTTGTCATGAACTCCGTAAACAACCTGAAAAAGGCATTGATGTACCTGCAGAGATACCTGCATATACATTGTTATCTCGACAACGACCTTGCCGGGCAAAAGACCGTGGAAACCATAGCCGGACTATACGGCGAACGGGTCAGCAACGAAGCTGTCCGATATAGCGAATACAAGGATCTGAATGATTGCTTGCGAGGCAAGAAACGCTGACCTAAAAAAAAGCGAATCTGCCAATGGAAGCCCTCCTGAACGGAGGGCTTTTTTTATGCCCTGACTTCTTCATTTTTCCCGTTCATTAAGGCGATATAGTACGATTTTATAGTACGATTTTCAAAATCGATATAAATCTTGTAAAGAAAACATCCGTTTAATACACAATTATTTCGTAGTTCGAAATTCTCCTTTTTTATTTGTGAAATCAAACTAATACAAAATTCAATATCCATACTAAAAGATATGAGATCATATTTCATTTTTGCCATTGTTCTGACGGTCGCGTACCTCATTTATTACGCGGTCATCATTATGCAGGATCTCTATGGAAAAAGGAGAACCGGCAAGACAGAGGAGGAAGTTTTCGACCTCGGCACACTGGAGGACGAAGAGAGTGTTGCCGTGAGCGAGAGTGAAACCGGGTTCCGTGTCGGCAACGAGCAATACGATACTGAAACAGCATCAGGCGGCGATTCTGCCACCGACCAGAAGCCGGCGGACAAAAAGCCGGAGACAAAGGAGACCCCGGAAGAAAGACTGGAGCGTCTCAAAGCCAAGGCGGAGGAAAAGATGGAGGAAACCACGCCCTACCTGTCTGATGGCTTCAGTGCAGATGAAATGTACAAGGCGATGCTTTCCAGGGGCAAACTGGAAAATCGTCCGGAGATGGCCTGGAAACCAATTAAAGACAAATTGTAGCATGTCGATTAAGCAAAAGATAGTATGCCTGTTAATTCTTGTACCCTATGCGGCTTTCGCCAAGAGCGGCAGCGTGAACTACAGCTGGGGAGCGGATGCGCTGGCCACGATGCACGACTTCGTGGTCACGATGATGCTGTATGTCCTGTATATATGCTACTCCATCGCATCCGTTCTGGTCATCGTGTCCGCCTTCCAGATCTACATCAAGATGAACACTGGAGAGGACGGCATCGTCAAATCCTTTTTATCGCTGCTTGGCGCGTGCCTGTTCATCATCGGGGCCTCCATCGTACTTCCGGCATTTTTCGGTTATCGCATATAAGGCTGTTTAACAATCCAATACATAAATATTAACTCAAAAACGATCAAGTATGTTTCAGAAAGTAAAACAAATGTGCCGAAAGGCAAAAGGATTCATCCAAGGTGTTTCCACCAAAGTGAAGATGCTTGCACTCACTTTGTTCTCTGGTACCACGGCAATGGCCCAGAGTACGGCCGGCGACTATTCAGCCGGTACTACCGCACTATCTACCGTGGCGGAGGAAATTGTCAAGTATGTACCAGTCATGGTCAAGCTCTGCTATGCCATCGCCGGTGTAGTCGCCATTATCGGCGCCATCTCCGTTTACATCGCCATGAACAACGAAGAGCAGGATGTCAAAAAGAAGATCATGATGGTGGTTGGTGCATGTCTTTTCCTGATTGCAGCAGCACAGGCTCTTCCTTTGTTTTTCGGCATTGACGCATAAAAGTACCGAGGGATGAAAAGCAAGGAAACACGTTATCCGGACTATCCGCTGTTCAAGGGGCTGCAACGTCCTCTTGAAGTGATGGGATTGCAGGGCCGCTACATCTATTGGGCGGCAGGAACGGCAGGCGGAGCCATCGCGGGCTTCATAGCCGCTTACTGCCTTGCCGGATTCGTGGCCGGACTGGCCGCGCTGACAGTCATTCTGTCGGTGGGCATCGTGCTAATCATCTTCAAGCAGCGGAAAGGTCTGCACAGCAAGAGAACGGACCGAGGCGTGTTCGTCTATGCCTACTCGCGTAAGGTCTGACAAAATTAAACCATCACAGCAATGTGTGGCTATATTGAATGTTGAACGCGGGTAGGTTCGTATGAGATACGGGCCTACCCCTATTTAATTGAACGTATATTGAAATGACCCTATACATTATCCTGATTTTCGTTGCCTTATGCGCGGGTATGGCCATATCCGTCCATGCGTTCGGTACCGGAGGCAAGCGCAAGCGTATCTTCCAGGACATCTATTTCTCGGTGGAAGACACGGAAGGCGTGGGTGTCCTGTACACCAAGACGGGCGAATATTCCGCCATGCTGAAGATCGAGAATCCGGTACAGAAGTATTCGGCGAACATAGACAGCTACTACGATTTCACGCATCTGTTCTCCGCCCTTGCCCTGACCTTGGGAGAAGGTTATGCCATTCACAAGCAGGACATCTTCGTGAGGAAGCGTTTTGTCAACGAGGATACCGGGAAGCAGGAGTTCCTTTCTGAATCGTATTTCCGGTATTTCAAGGGAAGGGCGTACACGGACAGCATGTGTTACCTGACCATCACGCAGGAAGCCAGGAAAAGCCGCCTTTTCTCGTTCGACAACAAGAAATGGCGTGATTTCCTTGTCAAGATCCGCAAGGTACAGGACCAGTTGCGGGACAGCGGCGTGCAGGCGCGTTTCCTGAACAAATCCGAGGCAAGCGATTACGTGGACCGGTATTTCGCCATGAACTTCAAGGACCGTATTATCTCGATGACGAACTTCAAGTCGGACGACGAGAGCGTCTCGATGGGTGACAAGCGCTGCAAGGTGTACAGTCTCGTGGACGTGGACTGCATCTCGCTGCCTTCGATGATCAGACCCTATACCAATATAGAAGTGAACAACACGGAAATGCCCGTGGATCTTGTCTCGGCCATTGACAGCATTCCGAATGCCGATACAGTGGTCTATAACCAGGTCATCTTCCTTCCCAACCAGAAGCGTGAACTTTCGCTGCTGGACAAGAAGAAGAACCGGCACGCGAGCATTCCCAACCCGAGCAACCAGGCAGCGGTCGAAGACATAAAACGTGTACAGGAGGTGATTGCCCGCGAGAGCAAGCAGCTCGTGTACAGCCATTTCAACCTTATAGTGGCCGTGTCCGGCGATACGGACCTGCAGAAGTGTACGAATCATCTGGAGAATGCTTTCGGTAGAATGGGAATCCATATTTCCAAACGAGCCTACAACCAGCTGGAGCTGTTCGTCGGCTCGTTCCCGGGCAACTGCTACAGCCTGAATGAAGAGTATGACCGGTTCCTGACCCTATCGGACGCGGCGATGTGCCTGATGTACAAGGAACGTGTGCAGCACAGCGAAGACACCCCGGTGAAAGTCTATTACACTGACCGCCAGGGAGTGCCTGTCGCCATCGACATCACCGGCAAGGAAGGCAGACAGAAGCTGACGGACAACTCGAACTTTTTTGCCCTCGGGCCGAGCGGTTCCGGGAAATCCTTCCACATGAACTCTGTCGTGCGCCAGCTGCACGAACAGGGTACAGACATCGTAATGGTCGATACCGGAAACTCCTACGAGGGATTGTGCGAGTATCTGGGAGGCAAGTACATCAGCTACACGGAGGAACGCCCCATCACGATGAACCCGTTTCGTATCCACAAGGAAGAGATGAACGTGGAAAAGACCGGCTTCCTAAAGAATCTTGTCCTGCTGATCTGGAAGGGCACGCAGGGAACAGTCACGAAGACGGAAGACCGTCTGGTGGAAAATGTAATCACCGATTATTACGATGCGTATTTCAACGGCTTCGACGGCTTCACGCCCATGCAGCGGGAAGACCTGAGAAAAAGCCTCGCCATAGACGAACGCAACCGTGACGGGAACCGTGAGGAAAGCGAGCAGGAACGGAACAGCCGTATCGAGTGCATGATAGACGAAATGGAACGCAGGCGCAAGGAGTTGAAGGTGGAAGAACTCTCGTTCAATTCATTTTACGAATACTCCGTCCAGCGTATTCCGGACATCTGTCACGAGAACCACATTTCGGGCATAGACCTCTCGACTTACCGCTACATGATGAAGGACTTCTACAGGGGCGGCAACCATGAAAAGACCCTGAACGAGAACATGGACAGTTCGCTGTTCGACGAGACCTTCGTGGTGTTCGAGATTGACAGTATAAAGGATGATCCGCTGCTGTTCCCGCTTGTCACGCTGATAATCATGGACGTGTTCCTGCAGAAGATGCGAATCAAGAAGAACCGCAAGGTGCTTGTCATCGAGGAAGCCTGGAAAGCCATTGCCAGTCCGCTGATGGCCGAGTACATCAAGTTCATGTACAAGACGGCCCGTAAGTTCTGGGCCAGCGTGGGCGTTGTGACACAGGAGATACAGGACATCATCGGCAGTGAAATCGTTAAAGAGGCCATCATCAACAACAGCGACGTGGTGATGCTGCTTGACCAAAGCAAGTTCAAGGAGCGTTTCGACACCATCAAGGCCATTCTCGGGCTCACCGATGTTGACTGCAAGAAGATATTCACGATCAACCGTCTGGACAACAAGGACGGCCGTTCGTTCTTCCGGGAGGTATTCATACGAAGGGGAACGACAAGCGGCGTGTATGGCGTGGAAGAGCCGCATGAATGCTACATGACCTACACGACCGAACGTGCTGAGAAGGAAGCCCTGAAACTCTACAAGAGGGAGCTCCGGTGCAGCCATCAGGAAGCCATCGAAGCCTATTGCCGGGACTGGGATGCCAGCGGCATCAGCAAGTCCCTGACATTCGCCCAGAAGGTCAACGAGGCCGGACGGGTACTGAACCTGAAAGCAAAACAATAAAATCAGATACAATGGGAAAATTTGATATAGACCGACCTATAGCGGAACTGTTCAGTGTTGAGCCTTACGCTCTCCGCATCCGCAACGTGTGCAACAGCCACGATATTGCCACCATCCGGGAACTGTGCCTGCACAGCAACTGGGACTTGCTTCATTTCCGCCATTTGGGGGAAAGGAGCATCGCGCACATGGAAGAAATGCTGGGCAATTTCGGATTGCGACTGGGCATGACCGAAGAGGATCTGGACGCATATATGAGATTTGAAACCGAGGATGACAAAGACGTCACTACCATCATGCGTTTCGAGGAATCGGAGGAGGTCAAGTGGGACCAGCGCCGGTATGAAGTAGCCAGAGACCTGTATGTCAGATACAGGGGTCTGTCCCCATACGAGGCTATGGAGGAAGCAGAGAAGCTGATACTGGCCCTGCAGGGAGTACCTGAGAAGAACAACCGCAGCAAGCGGAGAGGTAATATTTTCAACCGTTGAACAGAATGAACATGAAGCGACTGTCACTTGTCTTTGCAGTTCTGCTGCTTGCCTTCACGCAGCATGTCCACGCCCAGTATTACAGCGTGAACTATGACGCACGTACCGTGGCGGCAATGGCAGCCGCGTTCGGTACGGAGGTCGTGGCTGAAAGCTACTACCGTGAGCAGGTCGATGACATCCTGAAGCACTATACGGCGGCGGAGGTGGCGGCAGCCGGAATTTTCTCTTCCAAATTTCTGGAACACAAAGCACTCTCGGACCTCGGTATCTGGTGTAGCAGCACGGAAAACTACTATTACCGCCGTATCTACCACATGGTGGCCGACAAGATCATACCGAAAATCTGGGTGGTGGCAAAGCAGATGCTTCACTCCCCGCAGACAGCGATCCACTGGGGTAGCTACCTGATGAAGGTGTGCGATGAGACGAAGAGCCTGTGTATGCAGTTCGAAAGCGTTGTGACAAACAGTACACTTTCGTTCTCGGACATCGCTTTTCTGGAGATCAACAGCGAGGTCGTGCCTCTGCTGAAACTTTCGGAACTGGGCGGTATAGACTGGCAGCGGATGCTGGACGATTTTTCCCGGATTCCTGACCGCTTTACACGGGAGAACCTGCAAAGCGACCTTGACAATCTCTACAATCTGGGTGTCGGTCTGGCAACGGCCGGTGCGGGTAATCTCGGCGATGCCCTGCTGCCTGAAAGTATGTTCCATAACCTGCTTTCGGGCAAGGTCAGCGAGATTGCCAACCTGTACGACCATTACTCCGGCCTGTTCGAGGAAGCGGAACAAGGTATCGGGAACCTGCTGCTGGACAAGATCGGCGGTCCTGACAACGTGGCCGGCCTGTTCGAGTTCGGGGATTACGACCTTGCTGGCTGGATCAGTGACTATATAGACGACGAAGCCGGGACTTATTACACGCAGCGCTGGTACATCGCCAGACGTGACCAGGGCAGCGTGTCATTGTGTGACTATTACCCGCCCACGGACGACAACAGCATCCTGAACGGCGGTGAGTGGACCCGTTTCGAAACGAGCGACCCCGGTTTTTATCCCAATGCCTCGCAGCGGGAACAGGCTCTCTCCAACTCGGAACGATATGCCGGATGGTCGAGAAACCGTGTACAGCAGCTCAACAACCAGAATGACGGCAACACTTACAGCATCAACTACTGGCAGAACGCCTACATCATCAGCCGCGGCGGCAAGCAGACAAAGAAGGCTTACGCCTACGAGATACATGTCAAGAAAAGCTGGAACCATGAGGAAATCGTGTATGAAGAGATATTCGATTCCTACACTATGGATCTGGAGACCTTCAAGGCGCAGCTCAATGCCCGTCTGTCGGAATTCAACGAAAACGAGGACGGCTATGTCTATTACATAGCTTCCGACGCGTGGAACTACTATCAGGCAACGGATGCCGCCAAACTTAAAGGATGCGAGAGCGTGACCATCAGCGTCACCTGCTCGGACGGGGCTACTCTGGGCCAAGGTTCGACCCAGTACAAATGCAGGAAATGCGGCGGTTCACCCAATGCCCATACCAAGGATTGCTCCATGCAGACCTCCGTGACGGAAAATGAACTTGACTTTTCGGAATTGGATGAGCTGATACGGGAGGCAGACAACCAGGTAGCCATGCTTCAATCACAGATCAAGGCACTGGAGGATGAGAACAAGGAGCTGCTGAAGAAAATATCCGAGGCCAGTGTGGAGGATGCTGCCGTTTACAGGCAGCAGTACAACGCCAACCTGACGCGTATCGGAGAGTTGAAGGCAGAACTGGCCGAGTGGCAGAAGAAACAGAAGGAATACGCGGATGCGAAGCAGGAAGCGGCAAACGACAATGACGTGCCGACGGACGACTACTACCGTATCCCGGCCATCATGCAGGACTGCAAGACTGCCTACAGTCTGTCGTGGCAGGACGGCGGTTCGTGGAACGGATACACGTTCGTCCGCAAGGCGACCATGCCGAATATAGACGGCGAGATAACTTTCAAGGCAACCATCAGCATAGCACGCAAGCCGAAATACTTCCTCGGCATCAAGATTCACCGTGCCATTGTACAGATCAGCTGGGAACTGACCTCGCAATACACCGACACGTATGTGGCCGACGTGCTGACATTCGACCCGGACCTTCCGGAAGAAGAAAAAGAGCGGATCGTGAATGAACGTATCGCGGAAATCGCCCGGGAGCATCCGTCATGCAAGATCACGACGGAATATGCCCGTACCACCCCGATGGAAGATACCTCTACCGGAGAGGTGTACCACCTGCTGTGGTCAAGTGACCGTCTTGAAATCGCGCGTGAAGTGGATTCCCGGATTACGCAGATATACGCCGACCTGGTATCCCTGGAAAAGATGATGCATTACAAGCGCAGCATCATCGACGTGCTGAAGGATGTCCTTCCGGATCTGAATATGGACGAAGGGCGACGCCTCACTCTCGTGGAAGAATGCCATGACCGTTGGGTGGAAAACGCCCGTAGCCTGCGAAGCGGGAGAAAGGAGGAAAGACCATGAAACGGGCCTTGCTGATAACCATAGTGCTGCTTGCACTCCTGCCTGATGTCGTCAAAGCACAATGGACATTCGACGTGGTGTCCGTTGAAGCCTATATCAATGACCATAAGAAGCAGCGTAGCTTGTTGCTGGCCCGAAGTACCCTTGAGTACAGCAACCAGCTGCTGCACGAATACAGCCGCAAGGAGGTCGGCGAATACAAGGAACTGAATATCGACCTTGACCGGTACACCCGTGCCTTTGATGTCATTGATGTGATGTACCAGTCGTTACGCACGGTATTGAACGCAAAGAACACCTACAATACGGTAAGTGACCGGATAGCGGACTACAAGTCGATGCTGGAGGCATTTCACGAGAAGGTGCTGAAACGCGGACGCATCGAACCCTCCGACGCCCTGCTCATCACCATCAACGAGAAAGCCATACGGGATATAGCCCATGACGGGGAGCAACTCTACAAGTCGGTCAGCGACCTGGCGCTGTATGCCACGGGAGCGGCGGCCTGCTCCACTTCGGATCTGCTGATGGTGCTGGAGGCCGTGAACAGGTCTCTGGACGACATCGAACGGCATCTGAACCGGGCCTATATGGAGACCTGGCGATACATACAGGTAAGAATCGGCTACTGGAAGTCGAAGATATACCGTGAACATACCAAACAGGAGATAATTGAAGGAGCCTTCGGACGTTGGCGCAACTCCGGAAGGCTGGATTACTAACGATAAAAGGGAAAAAAGATGAACAGAAAACTCATGCTCATGACGGTTGCGATCATTGCAACAGCAACGGCACAGGCGCAGTATGTGACCTATAACCACGACTCGCCGAAGCAGAACCAGATTACGGTCATGGAAACCGGTGCGGGCTCCCTCACGCCGGAACTGTACTACTGGGCATTACACAACAAATACAAGAAATCGGCAGCGGCAAAGAACAAACTGGGGTTCCGCACGACAGCCGGCATCAACCTCTATAACCAGACGGACGAAGCCGAATCCATCGATTCGGCATTGGTGAGCCGCGCGAAAATAGAGGCCCTGAACGTGGCAGACCGACAGGCTGATATCGCCTGGCTTGCCGAAGGTGACAAGATCAACGGCCAGATGGAAAGGATGAAGCGTAACATCGACCGTATCCTTCCTGCCGGGGGCACCCCGGAGGACAGGGAACGCTGGACGGAATACTACCATGTTTTCCAGTGCGCCATTGATGCTACCAGGGATGCCTATATGCCCAATGCGCAGCGGAAGAAAGAGTATCTGCGAATCTACGAAGACGTGGTGCAGCAGAATGAGATTCTTGTCAGCTATCTCGCCAAACGGCAGAATGCCACCCTGACGAGCAACCTGCTGAACGCGACCTCGGACCGTACCTTGGACAAAGGCAGCGTCATCAGGGAAGCCATGAGCCGCTGGAACGAATCGCGTCTCGCGGTGCGTGGCTCACAGTCGGGCGGCAGTTCCGGAGGTGACGGTGAAGAGAGTGTAAACAGGTGAAACTAAAAAGACAGACGGCAAATGGCAGACGGAAATATACTCACTGATTTCGGTATCAATCTTCTTGAGGAGGAGATTGACGATGTGATTTTTCAAACGAACGAGTTCCTCACGGACGCGACGTTTACGGGTTCGCAGGGGCCGTTCTGGTGGATACTGCAGATGTGCATGGCTCTGGCCGCCTTGTTCTCGCTTGTCATGGCGGCAGGTATGGCCTACAAGATGATGGTGAAGCATGAGCCGCTGGATGTGATGAAGCTGTTCAGACCGCTGGCTGTTTCCATCGTTCTCTGCTGGTGGTATCCGCCTGCAGACACGGGTATGGCCGGCAGCGGAAGCAACTGGTGTTTTCTGGACTTCCTATCCTACATCCCGAACTGCATCGGTTCGTACACGCATGACCTGTACGAGGCGGAAGCCACACAGATAGCGGACAAGTTCGAGGAAGTGCAGCAGCTCATCCACGTAAGGGACACGATGTACCACAGCCTGCAGGCACAGGCGGATGTCGCCCACACGGGAACATCAGACCCCAACCTTATCGAGGCGACCATGGAACAGACCGGTGTGGATGAAGTGACCAGCATGGAAAAGGATGCGGCGGAACTGTGGTTCACCTCCTTGACGGCCGGTGTCGTCGTGGGAATAGACAAAATCATCATGCTGATTGCCCTTGTCGTGTTCCGCATAGGCTGGTGGGCGACGATCTACTGCCAGCAGATATTGCTCGGTATGCTGACGATATTCGGCCCGTTGCAATGGGCGTTCTCTCTGCTGCCGAAATGGGAAGGTTCCTGGGCAAAATGGCTGACACGTTACCTGACGGTACATTTCTACGGGGCCATGCTCTACTTCGTGGGCTTCTATGTATTGCTCCTTTTCGACATCGTGCTGTGCATCCAGGTGGAAAACCTGACCGCAATCACGGCCAGCGAGCAGACAATGGCGGCCTACCTGCAGAACAGTTTCTTCTCCGCCGGTTATCTGATGGCGGCAAGCATTGTAGCCTTGAAATGTCTGAACCTTGTACCTGACCTTGCGGCGTGGATGATACCGGAGGGCGACACGGCCTTCAGTACGAGAAATTTTGGAGAAGGCGTGGCACAGCAGGCCAAGATGACAGCGACAGGCGGTATCGGGGCAATCATGAGATAAGATAAAAAACATATAAACAACAATCCTTAAAAATAAAAAAGTATGAACGTACAAGAACAAATCAAAGAATGGTATCAAGACAGACGGTTCGTGAACTATGTGAATATGCGCGTACAAGAAGAAATCCGTCATGTATCGGAACAACGTCCCGACCAGAAGTACAAGGAACTGGACGATGCCTTTGACCTGGATGATCGGTATTTCGTCCCACTGACGACTTATCTGACCTATCGCCTGCAACTCGCCAAGTTGCAGAAAAACAGATCGAAACGCAGGCGTGGCATCTGGTGGGTGTTTGTGCAGATAGTCATACTGAGACTTTATACGGAAATCACCACCAAGGAGTTTGAGAAACTCCAAAAGGAGTCATACGGAGCAATCATACCGATGCTGCACAATGAATATGTAATGAAGTTGAATAGAATAAGACAATAAACCGATATGATTATCAAGCATCTGGAAAACAAGATACGGCTGGTGGGCATTATCTGCACGGCTTTTCTCGTGGGATGTGTCATCATCAGCGTATCGAGCATCTGGACAGCCAGGACAATGGTGTCGGATGCACAGAAAAAGGTGTACGTGCTGGACGGCAACGTGCCCATTCTTGTCAACCGCACCACAATGGAGGAAACGCTCGATGTGGAAGCCAAAAGCCATGTGGAGATGTTCCACCACTATTTCTTCACCTTGCCGCCTGATGATAAATACATCAAATACACGATGGAAAAGGCGATGTATCTGGTGGACGAAACAGGTCTGGCGCAATATAACACTCTTAAGGAGAAAGGTTTTTACTCCAACATCCTCGGCACGAGTGCCGTGTTCTCGATTTATTGTGACAGCATCCGCTTTGACAAGAGCACCATGGAGTTCACCTATTACGGCCGCCAGCGAATCGAACGCAGAAGCAACATCCTGATGCGTGAGCTGGTGACAGCCGGTCAGCTCAAGCGTGTACCGAGAACGGAGAACAACCCTCACGGTCTGCTGATAGTGAACTGGCGCACTCTCCTTAACAAGGATATAGAACAGAAAAGCAAGAGCAACTATTAAACAATCAAGGATATGAACATCAAGGGATTCAGACGGATGCTGCTGGGCGAAAAGATGCCTGACAGGAATGATCCGAAGTACAAGGAACGCTATGAGCGTGATGTGGAAGCCGGACGCAAGTTTGCCAAGGCGACCCGTATAGACAAGGCGGCAGCCAAGGTGCAGGGCTTTGCCAACGTGCACCGTACTCTTTTTCTGGTCATCGTGTTCGCTTTCGTGCTGGGCGGGCTGGCATGGAACATCTACCGTATAACAGTGGTATATCGTCACCAGCCGGCGGAGAGGACAGCGACAGAGATGCAGGATTCGGTATTGAGGGAGCGGCACAGGATGTTGCAGGAAGAGGAACTGAGGGAAACCGGGACAGGAAATACAAACCGTAGCAAAACAGACTTGCCATGAAAAAGATATTTGAGAAAATCAATTTCAGACAGCCGAAGTACATGCTCCCTGCCATTCTTTATATCCCTCTGCTCGGTGCGTCCTACTTCATATTCGACCTGTTTCATACTGAAACGGCGGATATACCGGACAAGACGCTGCAGACAACGGAATTCCTGAATCCGGAACTGCCGGAAGCGCAGATCAAGGATGACGGCATTGGCAGCAAATACGAGAACATGGAGAAATCGTGGGGCAAGATACAGGACTACTCGGCGGTCGGCAACATAGAAAGAGACGAACCTGATGAAAACAAGGAAGAATATGAATCACAATACACGCAGGATGACATCGCCCTGCTCGATGAGCAACAGCAGGAAAAAGCAGCGGCAGCGGAAATTGCCGCCGCCAAAGAGCGTGAACAGGAAGCACTCGCGGAGTTGGAAAAGGCCCTTGCCGAAGCACGGCTGAAAGGACAGAACATGGTGATGCCCCCTGAAGAGGCGGATACCACGGACACCGTTCCGCCGCAGAATGTACCGGAGGCCGGCACCATCGACGAGGAGAAACGTCCGGTGCAAGCACCGTCGGCAGACGAACCGCCCAGCGCGGTAGTCCGCAAGGTGAAGACCACCTCGGACTATTTCAACACGCTGGCGAAGGATGCCCGTGAACCGAAGCTGATCCAGGCCATCATAGACGAGGACATCAAGGCTGTGGACGGCTCGCGCATCAGGCTGCGCCTGCTGGATGACGTGGAAATAGACGAGTGCGTAGTGAAACGGGGTACGTACCTGTACGCCACGGTAAGCGGCTTCTCGTCCGGACGTGTCAAGGGAAACATCAACAGCATCCTTGTGGACGACGAGCTTGTGAAGGTCAGTCTCGCGCTTTATGACACGGACGGTATGGAGGGCCTGTATGTACCGAACAGCCAGTTCCGGGAAACGAGCAAGGATGTGGCCAGCAGTGCCATGTCGGGCAACATGAGCATGAGTACCGGAACTACAGGGAACAGCCTCGCCCAATGGGGAATGCAGGCGGTGAACAACGCTTACCAGAAGACGAGCAACGCCATCAGCAAGGCCATCAAGAAAAACAAGGTCAAGCTGAAATACGGGACTTTCGTCTATCTGGTCAATGGTCAGGAAAAAAGGAAATAAAAAGGTTCGAGACAATGGAAACAGATATTTCAAAACTACATGAGGGAACGGACGGCTTTTACTACGATGACTTCCTCGCTCCCGACAAGGCCGAAACATTCGTCGGGCAACTCGTGAGTACCCAATGGTGGCAGAAAGGTGGACGCTTCGCCCTAATATGCAACTTTCTGGCAGAGGACGGGCGGAAAATCGCCTTGTTCGCCTTCCAGAAATACACCGGCTTTTACGGGCCGGGAGACGGGGCGGTCAATTTCAAGCACGCGGAGATGAATACCTTCTGGGAGTGTGAGGTCCGGGAAAACCGGAAGGGACGTTGTACTTGGGCGAGTGCCCTGCAGCTTGGAGGGCCGAAAAACAACGCGATATGATAGAGACGGACAAGATATACAACATGGACTGCCTGGAAGGCATGAGCCGTATGCCGGAGGGAAGCGTCGATGCCATCATCGCCGACCTGCCTTACGGTGTATTGAACCGCGGCAACCGGTCAGCATGTTGGGACAGGCAGATACCCCTCGGTCCGCTGTGGGAGCAGTACCGTAGGATTATCAAGCCGGACAGTCCGATAATCCTGTTCGCCCAGGGAATATTCTCCGCGCATCTCATGCTTTCCCAACCGGGAATCTGGCGTTATAACCTCGTATGGCAGAAGGACCGTGTTACGGGCCATCTCAATGCCAACCGGATGCCGTTGCGCCAGCATGAGGACATTCTGGTGTTCTACATGAAGCAGCCCGTGTATCATCCGCAGATGACACCGTGCCCTCCCGAAAGGAGAAACCATGGACGCAGCATGACGGAAGGCAGTTTCACGAACCGGTGCTACGGGGAGATGAAGCTGGTACCGGTACGCATGGCGGACAACAAATATCCGACATCGGTCATTTTCATCCCGAAAGAACACAAGACAGGGGCATTCTATCATCCGACCCAGAAGCCTGTGGCACTGGTCGAGTACCTGATACGCACCTACACCGACGAGGGGGACACCGTGCTGGACAACTGCATCGGGTCCGGAACGACTGCCATTGCCGCAATCCGTTCGGGACGGCACTATATCGGATTCGAGACCGTGAAGGAGTACTGCGACATCGCCGAACTCCGTATCCGGGAAGAACTGGAGCGAATACATACGACGACATAAGGGTAAAAGAAAAACAAATGGAATATAAACAATCAACGACATGAATATGAATCTCAAGAAAATCGGAACGGTATTTCTTCTGACAGCCGGACTGCTGGGAACGCGGAATGCACAGGCGCAGACGACCTACGAGGAAATGGAACAACTGACGGTCAACGAACAGGTGACGACCGTCATCACGGCATCGGAGCCGGTACGCATGGTGGACATTTCCACCGACAAGGTGGTTGGCGACCAGCCTTTGGACAACATTGTACGGCTGAAACCCAAAGAAGCCGGGCACGAGGACGGCGAGGTGATTGCCATCGTGACCGTCATCACGGAACGCTACCGCACGCAATACGCGCTGGTTTACACCACACGGCTTAAGGAAGCCGTAACGGACAAGGAGATACTCCCTCACGAGCGCAACGCCTACAACAATCCGGCAGTATCGATGTCAACCGCCGAGATGACGCGCTTTGCCAGACGGATCTGGAACTCTCCGGCGAGAATCAGGAATGTGGCCACCAAGGCACACCGTATGGTGATGCGCCTGAACAACATATACTCTGTCGGGGACTACTTCTTCATAGACTTTTCCATAGAGAACAAGACGAACATCCGTTTCGACATCGATGAGATCAGGGTAAAGCTCGTTGACAAGAAACTCGCCAAGGCCACCAACGCCCAGACTATCGAGCTTACTCCGGCGATGATACTGGAACCGGGAAAGACATTCCGACATGGCTACAGGAATGTGCTTGTCATCAAGAAGATGACCTTCCCGAACGACAAGCTGCTGACTGTCGAAATGACGGAAAAGCAAATCAGCGGCCGCAATATCAGCCTGAACATCGATTATGAGGATGTGTTGTCTGCCGATTCGTTTAACGCTGACCTGCTGGAGGAGGAATGATTATGAGAAAGACTCTGATTCTGATGTTTGCCTGCATGTGCCTTGCCTTCAGCGCGAACGCACAACGCAACAGCGGCCGTCTTTCACTGGGGGTCGGGCTGCTTTACAGGAACGGTATGGACGTGACGTTTTCATACGAACATGAAATGAACTACCGGCACGCGTGGGAGTTCTTTGCCAACGGCTACCTGCAGTGGGCCGAATGCGGCCCGTGCGGCCATATCTGTCCGGAATCCTTCTGGCGCAACTACCGCACCTATGGCTTTGGCGTGGCATACAAGCCTTGCGTGGTACGGGGCCGCAATCATTACGGCAACCTGCGTATAGGAGCTTCGGCAGGAAGCGACACGAAGAAGTTCCTGGGCGGCCTGCATTTCGGTTACGAGCACAATTACGTGCTGCGGTCCGGATGGACGCTGTACTGGCAGGCGAAGAGTGATTTGATGATAAAGGGCGCGGATCTGCTTCGGGTAGGTGTAGCCCTTGGTGTGAAACTACCGATAAAATAAGGGAAAAGATGAAACAGAACATTTTCAGAAAGGTGAGCCGGTTCGTACCGGTACTTGTCGCAGCAGTCGCCGTGACAGGTTGTGACGCGCATATAGACGTACCGGACACGGCTGTCCGCCCGGGACATGTCCTGTGCGAGGACGGAACGGCCTTGTCCTACACGGAATACCAGCAATCCGGGAAAAAGGCTGTGGCCGTCGTGTTCGACACCCGGCAGCATGAGGGTGCGGAAGGAAACGGCTACGCGGTTTACCTGTGGGACATCACCCCGCAGGCATTTGCCGACAGCCTCGGTATTGCCCAAGGCACATCTGCGGACCTCGCGGCACATGACGGCAATGCCAATACATTCGCTCTATATGAAACGAAGGAAACGGCTTCGCCGATGGCGGAAGCGGTCTTTGACCTCTGGTGTTACGGGCAGAGCGCATACGTTCCGTCGGTGGCACAGATGCGTCTGCTATATACTATCCGGGAAACGGTAAATCCTGTCATCGAACAGTGCGGGGGCGATCCGTTGCCCCTGACCGACGGCGACTGCTGGTACTGGACATCCACGGAAGTGGCCGAACAGGAAACGGCAAAAGCCTGGCTTTACTCGATGGGCAGCGGAGCCATACAGGAAACACCCAAGACACAGGCGCACAAGGTACGCCCGATTATAACCATCAACCGGTAAACCAGAGATATACGATTGCGTTCTTTGACATTGTTGGACAACATACGATTACAAACCAGAGCCGAATTCACGCAGTAATGCCATCAAGCGACGTATGCTTTCCTCGACATCCGAGGGGGCCGGAATGGCACGATATGCCAAATCCGGGAGTTCACCCATGTAAACTGTCTGCAAGTTGCCCCAAACCTGCGGCAGATCTGTCATCAACGGGGACTCCTCCAGTCGCCGGTCACGCCAGCCTTCGGGCTTGTCAAAGCTCTGCCGGTCGTGTTCGAGCAGTGACCTGAAATCTTCGGGGAAAGCATCGCTATGAAGATACGTGAGGCACTCTTCATCTTTCAGCAGATGATGCAGATCGTAGAAATGACGGATTTTGGCCGTCAACTGCGGCATATACAGATTGGCCAGCGAGCATCGGATGAGTGACACCAATTTCTCGGTCAGCGTGCGGCGACGGTCAAGCACATTGACCTCGAACGGCTGCATCCCGTATTCCTCTATCATACGGTTGTTGCCGGTAGCCTGCAGGAACTCTGTCAGGAAACTGCAGAGAGAACGCCGCTCGAAAGGATATGGATTGGCAAAACTGTTGATTTCTACCAGGAGTTGCCCAGCCCGGATTGCTCCGACCTGTTCCGTATCTATGGCCCGTGGATAGGTGTAAAACGCCTTGTGGTAATGCGATCCCTTGCTTGTCATGCCGGGGATGACCAGTTCCTCCAGTCCGGCTGTCATATTCTTCGATGTACGGCGTATGAGGTTCTTTAGCTGGTTTCCGCTCAGTGTCCATGCTTCGGCGATGGCCACGTCAATGTCCTCGGAGAAACGTGCCCCGATGCCGTAGGCCTTGGTCAGGGAAGTTCCGCCCTTGAAAATGGCACGATTATCCTTGTCTCCGGTAGCCATAAGCGACAGCGAACGACAGATCCAATAGTCTTTCTCGATAAAGATACTCTTGATGCCGAGTCCGCCGTCCTGTACCGGACGTGCAGCCGCTTCTATGGCATCGGCAAACAGTTGCTGATTCTCGTGTAGTCTCATACGATGTTCCATTTTAATTTGGTGGGTAAAGCCTGTGCGGTGACAGGAAGTTTGTAGGTCGTGACCCCATTGAGTGTCGCACGCAATTGTCGGGTGTCAGCTCCAAGACTGTCCAGAATGGCACCCAGCAATGCCCGGACATACGGCTGGTAATTTTCGGCCAGGTCCGCCAGTTTCTCCAGATCGCCTTCGGACAGAGCGGCTATCAGCCGAGCAACGCCCCGCACACAATCGTCAGGTGATGTTGCCGGAATCTCACGGAGCAATTTGAGCGCGTCAAGGATCAGCAGCAGAGGAATGTTCTCCCGTGTGATTGCATTAGGCTGTACAAGGAAGGACACGCTGTATTCGCCCCGTTTCATAGGCCGGCGGTATTTGTTCGTGCCTATCGTAATGGCCGATGTGATCTGTGTCGTCAACCCCAACTGCGCAAATGCTGCCGTACCGGTCATATAGCCGATTGGCTTGCCGTTACGTTCCAGAAGGTCCTTGACCACCTCTGCCACCGGAGGCTTCAATGTGCCGAACACCGTCTGTTTAGGCTTGTAGTACCGTCCTTTGGCAATCTTGCAGATAGAGCCTTCTGCCACCAGACGGCTGAGTGCCTTGACCAACGCAGGCTGGTACTCCGGCAGCACATTGAAATCGGCAATGGTAAGCACCTTGCCCGGAGGCGTGGCGTCCAGTATTTCCTGTACCTGTTTAGTAATCACCATAATCGAATCGTTTTGTTCCGGATGCAAATATAAGAAAAGTCTTGTTTTTTACTGCAAAAACATGACATTTATTTTCGTCTGAATCAAAATAATCAAGTCCAACAATATCCGAGGCGATCAGAACCACAACCCAATAAAAAAGCTATAAAAAATGGAAGAAAGCAAAGAGTTACAAGGATTCTACAAGATATTCCGTGCAGTCGTCTATGTGTCGGTTCTGCTGGAGTTCTTCGAGTATGCCATTGACCCGGCAGTATTCGACCAGTGGGGCGGCATACTGACTGACATCCACGGACGTATCAAGCGATGGACGATCTATCAGGACGGCCATCTCGTGTACAGCAAGATAGCCACGATACTGCTGATCTGCATCACCTGTATCGGTACGAGGAACAAGAAGCATCTGGAGTTCAACGCCCGCAAGCAGGTGATTTTTCCCCTGACCGGCGGACTGCTTCTGCTTGTCCTGTCCGTATGGCTGTTCGGACATCCGATGGAAATGCGGCTCTATACGCTGCCGCTGAACCGTATCCTATACATGGCGGCTTCGCTCGTGGGAGTGATACTGGTACATATAGCCCTGGACAATATCTCCAAGTTCATCAAGGAGGGCCTGATGAAGGACCGCTTCAACTTCGAGAACGAGAGTTTCGAGCAGAGCGAAGAGATTCAGGAGAACAAATACAGCGTGAATATCCCGATGCGCTACTATTACAAGGGGAAGTTCCGCAAGGGATGGGTCAGTATCAGCAACCCTTTCCGCGGGACGTGGGTCGTGGGAACTCCCGGCTCGGGTAAAACATTCAGTATCATTGAACCGTTCATCCGTCAGCACAGTGCCAAGGGGTTTGCCATGGTTGTATATGACTATAAATTCCCGACACTTGCCACGAAACTTTACTACCATTACAAGCTGAACGAGAAACTTGGAAGAGTTCCCAAGGGGTGCAAGTTCAACATGATCAACTTCGTGGACGTGGAATACAGCCGTCGTGTCAATCCTATTCAGGCAAAATACATCAACAACCTGGCGGCAGCCAGTGAGACGGCGGAAACCCTGCTCGAGTCATTGCAGAAGGGCAAGAAGGAAGGTGGCGGCGGAAGCGACCAGTTTTTCCAGACATCCGCTGTGAACTTCCTTGCTGCCTGCATCTATTTCTTTGTCAATTACGAACGGGAGCCGTATGACAAGGACGGAAACATGCTGTATGCGGAGAAACGTCAGGACCCGGAAACCAAATTCTGGAAGCCGACCGGAGTCGTGCGTGACAAAGAGGGCGGCAACATCGTGGAGCCGGCCTACTGGCTGGGAAAGTATTCGGACATGCCGCACATATTATCGTTCCTGAACGAAAGTTATCAGACCATCTTTGAGGTACTGGAGACTGACAACGAGGTGGCACCGCTGCTCGGGCCGTTCCAGACTGCCTTCAGGAACAAGGCCATGGAGCAGTTGGAAGGTATGATCGGTACGCTGCGTGTCTATACGTCCCGTCTGGCGACCAAGGAATCGTACTGGATATTCCACCGTGACGGGGATGACTTTGACCTGAAGGTGAGCGATCCGAAGAACCCGAGCTACCTGCTCATCGCCAACGACCCGGAGATGGAGAGCATTATCGGTGCGCTGAACGCCCTTATCCTGAACCGTCTTGTCACCCGAGTGAATACAGGCCAAGGGAAGAACATCCCGGTGAGCATCATCGTGGACGAGCTGCCGACGCTGTATTTCCACAAGATAGACCGACTGATAGGAACTGCCCGAAGCAACAAGGTGAGCGTGACCTTGGGATTCCAGGAGCTGCCGCAGCTGGAGGCCGACTACGGCAAGGTAGGTATGCAGAAGATCATCACGACCGTGGGTAACGTGGTCAGCGGTTCGGCCCGCTCGAAAGAGACACTGGAATGGCTGTCGAATGACATTTTCGGTAAGGTCGTGCAAGTGAAGAAGGGCGTGACCATTGACCGTGACAAGACCAGCATTAACCTGAACGAGAACATGGACAGTCTGGTGCCGGCATCAAAGATTTCCGATATGGCAACGGGATGGATATGCGGGCAGACAGCGAGGGACTTCGTGAAAACCAAGACCGGCGTAGGCGGCTCGATGAACATTCAGGAGTCGGAAGAGTTCAAGACCACAAAGTTTTTCTGCAAGACGGACTTCGATATGGGAGAGATAAAGAAAGAGGAAGCCGCGTATGTGCCGCTGCCGAGATTCTACACCTTCAAATCGAGGGAGGAACGGGAACGCATCCTGTACAAGAACTTCGTGCAGGTGGGTCAGGACGTGAAGGAGATGATCAAGGATGTGTTGAACAAACGGGGTGCGAAATGAAGCACGTAAGGATGTTTGTCATCATACTGCTGGTATCTGCAGTGGCAACAGTCTATGGGAAGGAAAGGCATGGGACAGAAACGGGAACTGCCCAACTGTCCATATACAAGCTGCCACCGCTGGAGAGGGCAATCAGATGCACGAAATACTATGAGGGTTGGCATGGTGAGAAAAAACATTGGCCCTATGTGGGATGGGGTCATAAGGTTCTTCCCGGAGAGAGTTTTACCAACGACATCACAAAAGCTCAGGGAGACTCCATCCTGCGAGCGGACATGATGAAACTTTGCCGTCTGTTCAGCAGATTCGGGCGTGATTCTACGTTGCTCTCGTGTCTTGCCTACCAGGTAGGCCCGTACCGGCTTTTAGGTAGCAAAGACTTTCCCAAAAGCAAGCTGATACAAAAACTGGAAGCCGGAAACAGGGATATTTACAAGGAGTACATTTCCTTCCGCTGCTATAAAGGCAAGGTAGTTCCGAGCATCGAGCGGAGAAGGAAGGTGGAATATCTGCTGCTTTTTGAAGAGTAAAAAAGAAGGGAGAATCTTTCGGTGTATTTCCGTCAATTTTCCAGGATAGAAAAGAAATATTTCACAAAAGCGAGAGAACAAGCCTATTACCGCCGATATCCTGAAAAAAAAGGATAAAAAATATTTCTGGCTTCAGTTACTATTGCCGCTTGGTCTGTGGCTGATTGATTTGTGTTTAATCTTCTGGCTTTTTACTTGGTATCATTGAATGGAATATGGAGAAAAGAAGACATGAATATAATCAGGGAAAGAAGGATGCTGTTCTGCCGTTTCAACATGCAGTTCCTGCTGCCTTGACATTAACAAATACAGATTATCAAATGAAAACAACCCGCATCATGAACAAGATTATCATTTATCTGAGTGCCGTATTGCTGCTGTGCAGTTGCGGCAGTGCAAGACATTATGCAGCGTTTCAATATGACAACGGAGACGACTATGTAAGTGAAGGACTGTACCGCATAGTGGACCGGAAAGGGCGTATCGGTTACGCAGACGAGACAGGCAAGACCGTCATCCGTCCTCGTTTTGCCTTCGGCTATCCATTCGAGGGTGGCAAGGCGAAAGTCACCGATTCGGGGGAACGGAAAGAGGTGGCAGGCTCCGGCAGCGAGCACTGGTATTGGGAAAGTGATGACTGGTACTACATTGACAAACAAGGGAACCGGTGTGAGAATCAAGATACAGACAAGGACAAAACACATCCATAACACAGCAATAACCCCGGAGGTTCAGATGCGAGCCTTCGGGGTTAGCCTATAAGTACAGTACTTCCTCAATTGCCAAATCCGAATGACATGGCTGCCTGTTCACAGAAGCGTGCATATTCCTCTTTGTCAGTTCCGCTTTCAATATGGCGGTCTATCAGTTCTCCCAGTTCATCGAAGCAGACTTCGTCACTGAGGCACTCTATGTCTGTCCCGTTCCGGAGATATACTTCATAATAGTCCGAGCCGTTCAGACAGATCAGCACTTCCCCTTGGAAGAGTCTTCCGTTTACATGGAATTTCAGTCCCGGCAGGTCATTGAATACTGTTGCCATAAACTCCCCGATGCCCCATGACATAAGGACCGGCGTGTCGGTCATCGTTACCAGCTGTTCGCGAATTGTCGCAGCCACTCTCATTACATACTCTTTATCCATAATCTTGATTTTTAATAGATTTATATATTCATTTTATTCAAACCATTCCGGGTTGTCTTCTTTCAGCATCTCAACCAGCTCGTCATCCGGCAGCTCAAGACTTCCGGCATCGGTGAAGAAAAAAATCTCATCGTATAATTTCTCAGCCTCCTTACTCGCAAAGCCCTCGTTCTCGCTGTCGAAACTACCGGGCTGGAGTGCGTCAAGCAAACCTGTTGAGCCGATAAGGAGTTCTTCACCTTCATTTGATTTCACCACACGGCAAGAATAAGTTCTGCCGGCAAATTCCACCTCTTTCTTTTTCATCGGTCTATCACTTTAATGGTATGTTTCTCCCGTGTTCTTTCAGGTACTCCATGATACATTTCGCTTCCTCGTGCGAAGCCATATTGCGTTCGTCGTACCTGCGGCTGTCATCCGCCATAACCTTGATGCACTCTTTAATCAACCTATACAGGCTTTGCTGCAGTGTCGGGTGCATGGTCGGTATTGCTGCTGCAAATCGAGCCGGATTGAAACTGTAATTGTTGACTGCCATTTCCCAGTCTTTAGCGAGACGGTACTCTCTGCTTTCTTTGATGTCCTTGTCCATAATTCTGATATTTAACGATTTTGTTTTTCTTCCCTCTGTTCGGCCTCCTTTTCGGAGGAGCCGCTTCGGGATTTACGGTGCATCGATAGACGGTCGTCAAAGCCTCTCCCGATGTTTTTTCCTGCCAATTACTCTTTCAGAGAAAGGAAGAATTTGCAGGAAATGCACTTCAAAACGGAGGGAACAGGCTCGACCGCCTACATTCGCACCAGTAAAGTCCACGCGGCGACGGGAAGGACGACGAAAGAAGAAATGACTCTCATGTCAATACAAGAGGGAAAATAGAAAGGGATAAGGGTGGTGGCGGGGGCTTATGACGGACGGCGTTAAAACAGGTGCCGCTATAAAGGTTCCCGGAGCGGCCGATGGCAGAATACGGCCCGTGCCGGATTCCGTCATCAGCCACAGATCCGGACCGGAGTGCTTACAGCAGCCCAGGGCTGCCGTCGTGCATGAAGGTTTTATAACAGTCTCCGCCTGGCGCACATGAGGGCGGCAGTATAACGGGATTTGCCGTGAAAAGAGATGCTGTCAAAGCATCCCTTCGTCCGCGTAGCTCAGATAGCCTGTATCCGAGAGGATGATATGGTCAAGGAGAGTGATGTCAAGGATTTCGCAGGCTTTCTTGAGTTTGCTTGTGATGGCATTGTCACTGGAGCTGGCCACCATGTTGCCTGACGGGTGGTTGTGGCTGAGGATTATGCCCGAGGCATGGGCCAGAAGAGCCGTCTGCAGGATGATACGGACATCCACAACGGTCTGGCTGATGCCGCATTTTGATATGCAGGAGAGTCCGAGAAGCCTGTTGGCTTGATTGAGGAACATCACCCAGCATTCCTCATGATGCTGCATACATTCATCGTATGCCTCCTTGAAGATGTCGTAGCTCACTCTGGAGGAGTTTACCAAGGTACGTTTTGCAGCATCGGCATCCTTGTAATTTACTGAAATCTGAGGGAAAGAAAATGTATTCATAATAACGAAGATTTAAGGTGAAACAATTTTTTTCGCCCGTGCACAGCTCTGTCTGGACTTCGTGCAAGATTTTGGGAAAGAATACTATCCGCAGGATTGGAGATTGTTTCCCAAATTCACCCGGATCTTGCGTTTGTCCGGAAAGATGCTGTAACTTCGCTGAAAACAAATGTTGAGACTACCGGGGTATTATAAGAGGTCCGGCTATAAAGGTTATCCGGGCCGGCCGATGACGGAAGACCGCCCGTGCGGCCTGTAGGAATCAGCCAGAACCCGGTCCGTACTGTTTCAGCAGACGGAGACTGCCGAAAGACAGGGAGGTGTATAAAAAAGGTCAGGCGGCGCCGGTCTGCCTCCGGCACTCAACAGAAAAGCAGGACGGATTTCTCCGCCCTGCATCTGAAATCAACTATGAATTATGGTCAAGCAGCAACCTCTTGGGATTGAGGTTGTTTTTCGTTGTCCGCATCGGCTTCAGTCTGCTCTGCTTCCTGTTTGGCCTGTTCCTGCACCAAAAGGACGGCTTTCTTTTCTTCGATGCGCTGATGTCTTTTTTCGTAAACTTCATTATGTCCGTTCTCGATGTCGGCAAGTCTTTCCGGCATGTGTTTTCCTGCAAATTCAAGCAACATGTCGGCTATGGCGTTGCTTCCGTATGCGTTCTTGAAATTCTCAATCAGGAAATCCCTGCGGATGACGGCTTTTGCCTTTGGGGTAAGATTGGCCACAATATTTGTCTTGTCCTCGTTGGACAGATAGGGCGAATGTTCTCCCTCTATGCCAACGGCGGCAAAGTGTTCCTTTCTCAACGATGAAAGCAGGAAGAAATAAATCATCTTTTCTTCGTCAGCCCCGAACTTGGTTTCGGTCATATCCACTTCCAAAATCTGTTTTTTGGTATCTTCCACGGTCTTTTCCCTGGCAATCTCCTTGTTTCGCTTGTCCTGCTTGTCCAGTTTTTCAATCGGGGAAAGCTGTTCCTGTCCTGCCTGTTGTCCACTGACGGCATTCATCATGGAATTCTCCACATAACATTTGACAATGTCTTCGTTCCCAATCCGTGCGAAGAGCGATATTTCGCCTACTTCTGCCCTGCGTACAAGTTCCTTGCCCTCTTCCATATAATCGTTCATATCCTGCTCATACTCAACCTTAGCTTCCTTATATTCGTCTTCCGTATCATATTCTCCGGCTTCAGGCTCTTCGGGAAGTGTCGGGTAGTCTTTGTATCTGCATTGCAGTGCCACAACCTCATAGCCCATTTCCTTGAGGCGATTAACCGCATCCGCATTATAGCAATATGCGTCATGGCTTAGAGATAGTGCAGGATAAGCCTTAATGGTCTCTATTGCCTTTTCCGTCAAAAATGCGGCATTCATTTCATCAAGACAGCCTTTGTTGGCGCATTTTCCGCATGTTCCCTCACAGAACAATGTCATGTTGTTGGTATTATGGGGGCATGACAGGCAAAGGGTCTTGTCAAAGTTGTAGCGTTCAAGGTCTGTCGTGAAGTGGCGCTCGATGTTCTTTGCCACCTCGGTCGCTTTCATGCCTCGCCAACTGCCAAACATGATACCCTCTTTCAAGTGCTTGTCGAAAACCTCTCTCTGGATGTCCTCGCCATATCGGCAAATTTCGCTTGCCACGCTGATAGTGATTTCATCCTTTTCCAACAATTCTGCTATTTCGGGGATAAGGGAGACGAACTTCAGTCGGGTGCGGATATAGGTCTCGTTCTTGCCGAACTGCATGGCCAAAGACTGAATGTCGTGCCGTCCGCTTTCTATCAGCCTCTGATAGGCGTTTGCTTCCTCGATAGGGGTTACATCCTTGCGTTGCAGGTTTTCCGTCACCGCCATTTCTTCGGCGGTCTCGTCCGAAACATTCAGAACGATTGCCGGAATTTCTTCCAGTCCTGCCATGAGTGAGGCACGATACCTGCGTTCCCCGAATATGATTTCAAAGCGGTTCTCCGCAATGGGACGCACCCCGATAGGCTGGAGGACGCCCTGCTGACGGATGCTTTCCGCCAATTCCGCAAGGCTTGCTACATCAAAATTCTTGCGTGGGTTATAGTTACTCGGCTGAATATCTGCCAAAACTACTGATACGATGTTCTTCTCTGCTACTGATTGAATGTTCATTGTTTCCATAATTCATAAATTTTGATTTGTTATACATTGATTTTCTGATTACTGCTATTCCTGTTGGTTGGTGTCATACTCGTACATTTGCGTATTGTCGTACCCCCCGAACGATAGCCGGAACGTGTCGAAGTCTTTCCTGCCGGCCAGCCTTACGGTATCGTTCTTTCCGATGAAATAGGGTTCAAGCATTGTCCGGAACGGTGCGCCGAGCGTAGTCCTGTCTGCCAATGTGCAAACCTTGTCGGGTTGTTGGGGCATGATATAGCCCAGTGCATATTCGTTGTAAACTACCAATCTTATTTTATCCATGTCGATGTCAATTTTGAATTGTTTTTTTATTTCCCTCTGGTCGGTTCTTTTCCCGTTTGAACCGCCTTGGGGTTTTATGGATGCGGTTTACAGCTGTCGGTACAGCTTCATACGACGGCTTTTCCTGCCAATTACTCTTTCACAGAAAGGAAGAATTTGCAGGAAATGCACTTCAAGCCGGAGGATCAAGCGCGACAGCAGACCTTTGCATCTGATAAAACCAAGGCCGGTGCGGCGGGAATGAAGCCGGAAAGCGGTAAAAGATGAATTATAAAAGAAATGTTCTATGGAACTATAAAAGAAAAAGATTACCGATAATTTACCGGTAATCTATAATATAATAGGGAGATGTCTTCTTGAAGAAGATGACATATATAAGAGGTTGTCCGTCTTTAGTAGGATAGTGAGAGATCTTTAAGCATGACAAACTCCTCTTCAGTCTCATGGATGATCTTAAATCCAAGTTTTAGATACATTCGGACGGCATAGTTCGCCTTTTGTACGGACAGAGAGACGCGACTATATCCTTTGCTCTCAAGTAATCGAAACATTTCACGCATAAGATGGCTTCCTATGCCTTTACTCCTGTATTCCTTATATAGGGATATGGAGAGCGATGGGGTCCTGTCATCCACATGTCCGTAATCATTCATAATACGTACCCATACTGCACCGACCACTTTCCCTTCACAGTCTGCGACCAGACAAAAGTCATCTTTTTTCTTTCCGAAGTCCTCAATATACAGTTTCAGTTCAGGTAAATCCACCACGTCCTTTGAGGGCGGTTTGACTCCTTCAGGGATATAAATCGCTTCGTAAAGAAATTCTCTTAGCAAATGGTTCTCACTACCTTGCAAATGGCGTATTATATACTTGGCCGATCCGTTCATTCTTGTTCACATTTTCTTTTCAGGTCAGCTATATACCGTTTCTGCTGTAATTTCAAATACAACAATGCAAAAGGATATAACCACCATTTCTTTAGGCTAATTGACTCTGTAAAAATCACTTCCGTTCCATTTTCAGCCTGTCTGAAATGTCCCGTCCACTCCCCGGAAAAGTTCACATTATCCATAAGAAATGAATATTTTAGAAAAGGCTCTATAACAGTAACAGTAAAACAGGTGACATAGCCTTCATTACTTATCTCCCTGAAATGGCGCTCGTCGGAAACTTCTATGTCCTTTATGTCACTTCGCCATGAATAGTCGTAAAGTGAAGTGACAGAATGCCAGACAGATTCCAAATCAGCCTGTATAAATGATTTTATCGTAGTTCTTATCATGGGACATTTTTATATTTCTCTTACCGTTTTTTCCAGTCCTCTCTGGTAAGCAAAGTAAAATGTTCTGTACGGATATCTCCTAACGGAGAAGTCTTTCCTTCTTCTGTGTGATGGTACTTGAATCCACATTTTTCCATTACCCTGCGGGATTTGATGTTTCCGTCATAATGTCCACACCAGACCCGTTTCACATCAAGTTCGACGAAGCAACGCTTCAACAAACGTTGTACGGCTTCCGGTATAAGTCCCTGTCCCCAATAAGGAACACCTATCCAATATCCTATTTCTGCATCTCCATCCTGCATATCCGCACTGTGTACGCCATCAGCGAACATAATTCCGACACTGCCTATCGGTTCATTGGTTTCTTTCAATACTACAGCGTATGTCTCGGGTGCAGAAAGGATATCGCGTATTATTTCTCTGCTGTTTTCCACAGATGTATGAGGAGGCCACCCGGCAATGGGGCCGATAGCAGGATCTTTGGCATAATTATAAAGAGACTCTGCATCGTTTTCTGTCCAGGGACGAAGTATCAATCTTTGTGTTTCCATATTCATCGCTATACAAGTAATTTATTGATTTCCTGCTGCAAGCGATCCAGGAACTTTGCAGCATGTGCCCCATCCATTTGAGTGTGATGGAATTGGAATGAAACCGTCAGTGTCGTCCTGAAGAACCCCTTACGGTACTTGCCCCATATTATAAACGGATTGTTGAAGATACCGCTGTACATACCTACCGCACCGTCAATTTCATATTGGGCCAGTGCGGAAGTTCCTATTACCATGCTTTCAGTCAAGTCGTGGTTCTCACAGCTTTGTGCTACTTCCGTTGTCAATTTCAGATAATCTTCATTGAATAGCTGCAAATCATCAGAAAAGGGCACATCGCATGAACTGACCTCATTGTCCTTGTTCATAACAATGGTATTAACCGCAATGGCATCATATTGCATCAATTTGTCTCCGACAGGCAGCATATAAAATTCCTTGATACCGCTTGCCGCCTTGCCGATGCACCAGCACATCAGCATATTGAATTTCATACCTGACTTTTTGCTGATTTTGACCAGACGACTGACATCCAAAGTCTTGAAAAATGTAACCATCGGCATCGGGGCTTTCATCCAAAGCTCAAATGCGTATGCACGGGTGGTTTCTTTGGGATTTATTTCTCTCATAGTGCGTCTTTCAAATTTTCAATCATTTTTCATGCTTCTCCAGATATTCTCTCATGGCCTCGTTGACGATGTCACGGAGAGACATGTTCTTTTCGATGGCCAGGTATTTCATCCTGGTATGAATGCTCTTGTTAATGACGAAGTTGCAATGCACCGCCGGTTCCTTTTCCGCCTTGGCCGGAACCGTTTCTTTTTTCTGCGGGGATTTTTTGGTTGATGAAAGCAGCCCGTCAAGGCCGCTTTTCATACCGTCTTTCAATAAATCGCTTTTGCCCATATTGTTTTTACTTTAGTTTCAGTACCTCCAGCGCCAAGTCCATATAATCCTTGGCCCCGTTGCTGTTTTTGTTATACTCGAAAATGTTCAGACCCTTGATAGGAGCTTCCGCCAGAGCCACGTTGTCCCGGATGACGGTCTTGAACACCTTGTCGCAGAAAGAATCGTTGATGAGCTCGGACACGCTTTTGTTAAGCGTCTTGCGCTTGTCGAACTGGGTGATCACGATACCTCCGATGCTCAGTCCCGGATTCAGGCGTTCCCTGACGATTTTAACCACATTCGTAATCTTTGCCATACCGCGCATGGCGAGGAACTGTGCCTGTACCGGGATAATCAGGAAGTCCGATGCGGTAAGCGCATTGAGCGTGAGCAGTCCCAGCGATGGCGGACAGTCAATCAGTATATAGTCGAATTTCCGGCTGTCAAGCAGCTTCGCAATCAGCCCTTTCAGTATCAGTTCCCGGCCAGGTTCGTTGATAAGTTCCGATTCGGCAGCCGACAGGTCAAGGCACGAGGGAACGATGGCAAGGCCGTTGTTCAGTTCGACCAGCGGCAAAGGGTATTCGCCCTTCATCGCCCCGTACACGGTCTGTTCTTCCTCGATGGACAGGCCGCAGGATTCCGTGAGGTTTGCCTGACCGTCCATGTCGATCAGGAGCACACGTTTTTTCTTCAGCTGCAGTGCGGCAGCGAGATTTATGGTAGTGGTTGTCTTTCCGACCCCACCTTTATGATTCAGAACTGCTATAATTTTTGTCATGATTCAGAGTCTTAATGTTCTGGTACAAAGATAATACTATTTTTAGTCTTCACTACAATTAGTATTTACTATTTTACTACTATAACATATTTTAGTATCGTAGTATTTACTACTCTACTAAAAGACTTAGCCACTAAATGTAGTATCTACTATTTTTCGTAACCCGGGATTTACTAATCTCCTAAATTACTACAATTAGTAAATACTACATCCGTGACCGTTTTCCGGAAGATGTCAGAACGGAAGGTCTTCCTCCCCGTCCTGTGGCATGTCCGCCGGAGGAACTGGTGCGTTATCGGCAGCTGCGGCTTGGCCGTCGGCTTCGGAGGTTGTACCTTCCCGTTTACCGGTATTGATGAACTCCAGGGCATCCGCCGTGATGGAGAGCTGGATCTGGCTGTCGCCGTTTTTGTCCTTCCACAGTGAAGTTGACAATGTTCCCCCGACAAGGACCATGCGCCCTTTGGTGAGGTATTCGGAGAGGCGGATATGGTTTTCCTTGTTGCTGCGTACCCTTACCCATGTGGTAACGGCGTTTCCGTGCGAGAAGTCATCTACTGCCATGTCAAAAGCAATAAACGAACCGTGTGTACCCTCGATAACCTGACAATCCTTTCCGATGCGACCGATAGTGTGAATGTATAGCATAATTTGAAAATGTTTTGCGGCAAGGTGGTTAGTCCTGCCATTACCTGTGACTTTGTTTTTTTCTTCCCTCTGGTCGGATCCTTTCTGCCGGACCGCCTTGGGGTTTTATGGTGCATGACAAGGATGTCGGTACAGCCCATTCGACGTTTTTTTGAAGCAAAATACTCTTGCCCGGCAAGGAAGATTTTCCTTCAAAATGCACTTCAAAACGGAAGAATCAGGCGCGACAGCCTACATTCGCACCTGATAAAACCTACGCGGCGGCAGGCAAGGTATGACGAGAGAAGGTAATCCCGATACAGATATAAAAGGCAGAATTGTCCCGTATATATAAGGGGATGTTTATAAAAGTGATGAATGACGGCTTGGGCGGGTAAAAGAAACGGTCTGCCGGGCAAACAAAATGGGGACTCTTTCTGCCTGTGACATGCCGGAGGCACGACGGACGGCACAAGCAGAATGTGTCACCGTTTGCCCACGACGCCGTCGGCCCGGAAAGAAAAGCTACGGACAGAAGGCGGAATGTGCCGGAGCAACAACCAGGCAGGATGCCCATATAGCGGAATACCGGTTGTTTCGACAGGTCGAAGCTCCGGCATGAAGCGGTATGATGCAGACTGCCGTTGATCGGGCACAGCCTTCCGTACCTTGGAGTGGAGGGCGGACCGCGGCACAGACATCATACCTTAATTTTCGGGTGGGGAAAGCCGGATAGAAAAGGATTCAATTTTGAAAGATGTAGATCTTGATGTAATAACACATGTATTTACAATTGTTTTATCATATTTGAAATAGCTGTTGCACCGAGCGATAATACATTATTTGAAACCGACTGGGAATTTGATTTATCTTCATTTAAGCCGAAATACTCAAAAGCCCTTTTTTTGTCTTTATCTAATTTCTTACTATTTCGATGAAGCATATAGGAACGTAAGGATTGAAGATTCCTGAGAAATACAATAAAATTGTAGCCTTCAATATTGAGTGTTTCTAAAATTCTATCAAGATGTGATAAGGGTTTTTCTTTAGTTGATTCCTTAGTTTTTTCACCATTTACTACTTTTTCTTTGATTTCAGTTTTAGCAGGAATAATCATTTCCATCATTTCCAAATCAAGGCTTTCTTGTAGCAATAGTGATAAATATTTTACAAGGTCAGTAAGAGCTTCATAATCATCTCTATTTAGAATACAAATTTGATTGAAATATTCTGCCTGGATTCCATTTAATGACTTAAACAGTTTCCAACCATACTTCTCCTCCCATTTAGCGACAAAGGTTTTATACAAATCTCGAAAGACAAAGTCTATAGACTGTGCAACACCATTCCATTTGCCTTCAATTATCGTTTTTTGAAAAAGTTTGCTAAATGTTCTGCCGTCAGGAGTAATATTAAAACCTTTCCATATACATTGTTCGCGATAAGGAAGGTCTTGAATATCACGTAAAAACACCACCACATAATCATTATGGTCATTATCGCACCTTAAGGTGAAGTTAGGACTTATGATACGTAATTCTTCTATACGGCATCCTTGATAATTATAATACGCTTGTACTTTTTTATCAAAAAAAACAGGAGTATAAGGATCTGTTGCAACCGTAGAAGCTATCGGAGCACCATTAACATCTGTTCCTATAATATAGTTGACACTTGTCTTCATCCGTTCAATAATACTTTTCAATGATTCATGGTTAAATATGATCTTACCATTAAACCAGCTTTGAATTTTAGCAAAGTGTGGTGATATACAGATTTGATAGTTAGATTTAGCATTTGGGCTGATATCCTTAAATTTACCATTTGTACATTCTATTTCGAATGGCAAATCAATAGCTCCTAAATCAAATTCAATTTCTGACTGGCAACAACATATCAAATCCATTCTTTTAGCGGCCATAAATTCTACAAGATATTGATTCAATATTTTTACAGAATCTTTGTTAATCTGATTCTCCGCAAACACACCTAATATTTTTAGTATATTAGCGCTCAAAAAGCAGGGATTATGAACATATTCAGTTTTACGGCTCATTTCGGTTCGGAGGAAGATTGTCGTTTGCATTTCAAGGAGCAGCGTGATAAGGAAGGGGTTGTCTGCAAGCGATGCGGGGGCACTTCCCATTATTGGTTACAGGGTAAATGGAGTTATGAATGCAAAGGTTGCCGTTTCCGCACCTCGTTGCGCAGCGGTACGATCATGGAGAGCTCCAAGCTGCCGTTTCTGGTGTGGTACAAAACGATGTTCCTGATGAGTTGCACAAAAAAGGGATTCTCCACCAACGAACTCCAGAAGCAATTAGGATTGAAGCGTTACGAACCGGTATGGGCGATGGTACACAAACTCCGCAGGGCGATGGGCAACCGGGATGCAAGGTATACACTGGAAGGGATGATAGAACTGGATGAGGGTTACTTTTCGGTGGCCAGTAAGGAAATCGAGCGAGGCAAGGGTACACGTGGCCGGGGAGCCGAGGGAAAGCAGAACGTTGCGGTGATGGCCGAAAGCACCCCGTTGGAAGATATCGAAACGGGCAAAAAGGAGAAGCATGTGCGTTATTTCAAGGCCAGGGTACTGGATAGCCATCAAAGTGAAGGAATCAACGGCGTGGTCAGGGACTGCATGGAGGATGATGCCATCGTATTTTCGGACAAAAGCACTTCTTACGTTGACATCTCCGATCTGGTGGAATTGCACGTCACCGAGAAATCAGACGCCAAAACCACCAAGGAAACACTCAAATGGGTGCATATCGCAATCAGTAATGCAAAACGGACATTGCTGGGCAACTACCATAAAATCAAAAGGAAATACTTACAGTTGTATCTCAACGAGTTTATTTACAAATTAAACAGACGGTATTTTGGAGACAAACTCTTTGACAGACTAGTAATTGCGAATATAACAGGTGCATAAACGGATAATCAGAAAAATCTATATGAACATTATAATTTAAAACCATATGTCATAAGTTATATTGACACAATGTTATTTGCAGATAAACTTGGGATGCCTAAAAAAATAAAAGATTTAGCAGAGAGTTTGGACTTAGAAGTAACAAATCATCACGACCCAGAATTCGATGCAAAACTTTGTGCTTTAATATTTGGCGAATTGACTGACAAGTATCCAAGTTATCAAGAACTAATAAGAAAAATTGATGACCAGCCTAAAACAAATAATAATTATTTCAATCAACCAAGTGAAGATGTTTTAGAAGAAAATGAAGAGCATTTATCAAATTATCAAATAACTCAAAACGAACTTGAAAACATTGATTTAATAGGAAAAGGAATAGTTATTACGGGCAACTTTTCAATAGAAAGAGAAGAAATAAAAACTTTTCTAATGAAAATTGGTGGACAAATAAAATCAGGAATAACAGGTAAAGTAGATTTTGTTTTTGCAGGTGAAGATTGTGGTTGGTCAAAAATCCAAAAAATAAACGACTTAAACCAATCAAAAAAAGCAAACATTAGAATTTTAAACGAAGCTGACTTAAATTATCTTATCAAAAAATACGGCATATAACATCGCATTGGCAAAATGGCGGGTTAAGTGCCAAACTCAACTTTTGTGCATTTTATTCCGCCGAATGTGTTCCACATTCAGCTTTTTTTAATAATTTAGCTTCTGTGGAAACACATCGGCTACGTCACTGCTAAATTGAACTTTTTGTCCAATTTATCCGCCACTTCGCCAATGCGTTTCCCGTTAGTGGCAACAAAAACAAACGATAATTAGACAACCTCAAATCCGCAACTAAGCTCTTCAGCGTCCTTCTTGCGTCTAAACGTCCTCTC
>ENA-OURN01000031-OURN01000031.1-human-gut-metagenome-genome-assembly--contig:-NODE-31-length-78751-cov-7.76618_pt1 | contig 78751 bp, 67 predicted proteins | sample MGYA00242099_ERZ508987 | MGnify/ENA primary metagenome ERZ508987 (study PRJEB26280, sample SAMEA2531405) | human gut metagenome | biome: human gut; feature: human-associated habitat; material: faeces... | reverse complement strand
TCTCACCGCCGTACCATGTGTTGATGATAACCTGCTCACGGCTTGTGATGTTGAATACAACAGCTGTTTCTGAGTTAAGACCGAGCTCCTTGTAGTTTTCAACCTTAGCCTTTGATGCGTTGTAAACAACGAAATCAGGCTCAAAGTTTTCAAGCTCTTCAGCTGAAGGAGTGATGAACATATTTGTTACAAAGTGAGCCTGCCAAGCAACCTCAACGATGAAACGAACAGCCATTCTTGTGTCCTTGTTAGCACCGCAGAAAGCATCTACAACATAAAGCTTCTTGTTAGAAAGCTCTTTCTTTGCGATTTCCTTAACTGCCTTCCAAGTTTCCTCAGATGCAGGATGGTTGTCGTTCTTGTACTCGTCAGAAGTCCACCAAACAGTGTCCTTTGAGTTCTCGTCCATAACGATGAACTTGTCCTTAGGTGAACGACCTGTGTAAACGCCGGTCTTAACATTAACTGCGCCAAGCTCAGTTTCCTGACCAACTTCATAACCCTCGAGTTCGGGTCTTGTTTCTTCTTTGAAAAGCTCTTCATAAGAAGGATTGTGAACGATTTCAGTGGTACCTGTAATACCGTACTTTGTTAAATCAATCTTTGCCATTTCAGTATCAACCTTTCTATGTTTTCTGAATTCACATAGATAGTGGAATTGCGACAAATACCCCTTGTCAGCGTTAATATCCAACACCCTATGTTCGCTAATAGTTTATCACAAAAAAATCGGCTCGTCAAGCAAAACAGTAATCAAAAGCAGTTAAAACAGACATTGTGATTATATTGTCCATACTCTTTTATTGTAAGATAAAAAATTGAATTTATTCAAAATCAAAAATGACAAATTTTAACAATAAACGCAAAAAAGTCCGACAGAAATCTGTCGGACTTAAAATGCAAGCTATAAGTAAAATTACTTAAGTTCTACTTCAGCGCCAGCCTCTTCGAGCTTAGTCTTGATAGCTTCAGCGTCTTCCTTAGAAACGCCTTCCTTGAGAGCCTTAGGAGCACCGTCAACGAGTGCCTTTGCTTCCTTAAGACCAAGACCTGTTACTTCACGAACAACCTTGATAACAGCAATCTTGTTGCCACCTGCAGCCTTAAGAACTACATCAAACTCTGTCTGCTCAGCAGCAGCAGCGCCACCGTCAGCAGCAGGACCAGCAACTGCAACTGCAGCAGCAGCTGATACACCAAACTCATCCTCTACAGCGTGAACGAGCTCTGAAAGCTCAAGAACTGTGAGGCCTTTTAATTCTTCAATAATAGCAGTAATTTTCTCTGATGCCATTGTAATTTACCTCCAATATGATAATTAGTAAAATTTTAATTAATTGCAGCCGATTATTCTGCTGCAGGAGCTTCTGCCTCAGCAGGAGCCTCTTCTGCTGCCTCAGCAGCACAAGCTTCAACGCCGCCCTTGTCAACGATAGCCTGTACGGCACGTGCAAAGGATGCGATAGGTGCCTGGAATGCACCAAGAACATTTGCAAGAAGAACTTCTCTTGTTGGGAGCTTTGAAAGGGCAACGATTGTGTCCATATCAATTACGGCACCGTCAAGATAAGCTGACTTAACCTTAAAGTTGTCATGATCCTTAGCATAGTTGCAAAGAATTCTTGCAGCAGCAGCGTACTCGCTGTCGCTTGTAGCAATAGCTGTTGTACCCTCGAGAACAGGCTTAATGTCATCAAGACCTGCTTCCTCGCAAGCACGGGAAAGAAGTGTGTTCTTTACTACAGTGTACTTAACATCGTTCTCACGAAGCTCTTTTCTGAGCTTTGTATCGTCCTCTGTGTTGATACCCTCGTAGCTAACAACCACACCTGTGATTGAGCTTTTGAGTCTTTCTGAAAGCTCTGCAACAATTGCTTTCTTCTGCTCTAAAACACTTTGACTTGGCAAGATAAATTCACCTCCAAAATATTTGTAACGCAGTTCATAAAAAACAGCCGTCCGTTTTACCGCGGACGGCTGCAAAAACACAAAACAATGTAATTTGCATCTTCCTCGGCAGGCAGGAAAAACCTTTACGCTTACGCACCTGCTGTCTTTAGAACAGCGAATTTTATATATTCACACTATTGTGTAAATAACTGAAATTAAGCACCAAACTTAGCAGGGTTGATGCGAACGCTCGGACCCATTGTTGAAGTAATGGCAACTGAGCGGATATACTGACCCTTAGCAGCAGCAGGCTTAGCCTTTACGATAGCGCCCATGAGAGTGTCAAGGTTTTCACCGAGCTTCTCAGCGCCAAAGCTTGCCTTACCGATTGGGCAGTGAATGATGTTTGTTTTGTCAAGACGGTACTCAATCTTACCTGCCTTAGCTTCTTTAACAGCCTTGGCAATGTCAGGAGTTACAGTACCAGCCTTTGGGTTAGGCATAAGACCGCGGGGACCGAGGATTCTACCGAGACGACCTACAAGACCCATGCAGTCGGGAGTTGTAATAAGAACATCAAAGTCCATCCAGTTCTCCTGCTGAATCTTCTGTGTCATATCCTCAGCACCGACAAAGTCAGCACCGGCTTCCTTGGCAAGTTCTTCGTTAGCGCCCTTACAAATTGCAAGAACTCTAACCTTTTTACCTGTACCGTTAGGAAGAACAACCGCACCTCTAACCTGCTGGTCAGCATGACGGCTGTCAACGCCGAGCTTTACATGAAGCTCAACTGTTTCGTCAAACTTAGCAACTGCAGTCTTGATAACTGTGTCAAGTGCCTCGTTTGTATCATATAATTTAGTTCTGTCAACGAGCTTAGCAGCGTCAACATATTTCTTACCGTGTTTCATCAGTCTTCCTCCATTGTTAGGTGGTCAATCGGAATTATCCTCCCACCCGGAAATAATTAGTCAACTACTGTAATACCCATGCTTCTTGCTGTACCGGAAATCATGCTGATAGCAGCGTCAAGTGAACCTGCGTTGAGGTCAGGCATCTTCTGCTCTGCAATCTTTGTGATCTGCTCACGAGTGATCTGAGCTACCTTTGTCTTATTCGGTACGCCTGAACCGCTGTCGATACCGCAAGCCTTCTTAAGAAGAACCGCAGCAGGCGGAGTCTTTGTAATGAAAGTGAATGAACGGTCTGCATATACAGTAATTACTACCGGAATGATAAGACCGATATCATTCTTTGTACGCTCATTAAAATCCTTTGTGAACGCAACAATGTTTACACCGTGCTGACCGAGAGCCGGACCAACAGGTGGTGCCGGAGTAGCCTTTCCGGCGGGAATCTGCAGCTTAATTAAGCCTACAACCTTCTGAGCCATTGTGTTTGCACCTCCAAAATTCGTGGTAAATTGCGGGACGCCACTGTGTAGGGTCCCTCCCACAGGGAGCGTTACACTCCCAATAAAAAGCCAATCGGCTGATTATTATTTGATTAATCTTCTATCGGTTCAGCCTGAGCAAGCTCAAGTTCAACCGGAGTTTCTCGTCCGAACATAGAAACAACTACACGGACATAATCTTTGTCAGCATCAATTTCTTCAACAACACCGACAAAATCCTCAAGCGGACCGTCTATAATGCGAACTGAATCGCCGACAGAATAGTTAAGCTTAACGCTTCGTGTTTCAACACCCATTCTGTAAACTTCCGCATCTGTAAGTGGTACGGGCTTTGATCCGGGTCCCACAAATCCTGTACAGCCTCTGATGTTGCGCACAACATACCAGGTTTCGTCTGTATAGACCATCTTAACGAAAACATAGCCCGGAAACAGTTTGTTTTCAACCTCTTTGGTCTTATCGCCGACTGTTTCGGTTACGATTTCAACAGGAACTTTGACATCAATAATCATATCCTGAAGATTTCTGTTTTCAGCTGTGGTCATAAGATCTGTTGCAACCTTATTTTCATAACCCGAATAGGTATGAACAACATACCATCTTGCTTCTGATTCTGCCATAACAACTTTCTTCCTTTCGTGATTCAAGCAATGTCAGATACGAATCAGGCGGTTGTGTTCATAAAAAGACCAACGAGAGCGTACAAACCCTGATCAAGGGCAAAGATGAATACGCCTACAATGGCTACCATAGCAATGACAATGCCAAAGTTCTTTGTTGTCTGCTTCGGTGTGGGCCATGTGATCTTTTTGATTTCACTCTTACAGGAGCCGAGGTACTTTGCAAGCCTTTTGAAAACATTAGGCTTTTTAGCAGTCTTTTTAGCAGCTGCTTTTGCATTTTCAGACTTTTTCTCAGCCATGATGTACCTCCGTTATTTTGTTTCCTTGTGAAGAGTGTGTTTTTTACAGAAACGGCAGTACTTGTTCATTTCAAGTCTGTCAGGACTGTTCTTCTTGTTCTTCATTGTGTTGTAATTACGCTGTTTGCACTCTGTGCAGGCCAATGTGATTTTTACTCTCATAACGGCACCTCCCGGTTTTTTCGGAATATTTTAGCCTCCCTCAATAGGGCACAAAAAAATAAGCCCCTTTCAGAGGTAAGGTTATTCTACCATATATAAAGGCTTTAGTCAAGCCTTTTTTGCAATTTATCCGCAGAAATTCTGTGTTTTCTGCAATATTCCGTAAAACCCGCCCGTCAAGACGGGATTTTACGGTAAATTTCAATTAAATCAGTTCTTTGTAAGAGTGTTTGCCTTTGCCTTAACTTTCTTAACTTTTTCAGGCTTTACCGTTTTGCCCTTAAAAGCTCTTGCATTTAAAGCGGCAACCTTGAGTTCGTCGTTGAAATGCTCATAAAGTGCATTATACTCAGTGTCATCAAGTGAATTGAGCAAAACGATTGTTATGATTGCCCTTGTGTCAACATCACCGTTGTTGTACTGAACATTAAACACATTTGCAAACTTCTCGATTTCATTCTTATTTGCACGCTTAATATACATGGGAATCTTCGGAGCAATATGCTCTTTTGCGAATGTTGCGCCTCTGAACGGGAAGTAGCAATCTTCCTCGTTTTTAATTTCCTCACGAAGCTCGGGGAAATATGTTACAAAACGCTTTGCGAGAAACTTCGGATCGGCGGTTCCGTCGTCATCCTTTTTCTTTTTCTGCTTAACCTGCTTTGCCCTTTTGATTGCAAGTGTACCCGAAACGCCTTCGATAAAGTCATTTGCGATACTGTCGGCATCCTTCTGTGTGCCGACTGTTTCATCGTAAAGCCATGTTGCAAGTGTTTTCCATTCGTTGTCGGGACCTTCATCGGTCATTGTGCAGGAACGGAGTACCATCTGTTCCTTATCCTTATAATATACTACCGAATATGCAAGTGACGCACTTGTAAAAAGCGAAACAAGCTCGTTGTCGTTTTCGGCAACAACCTTCTGCTTTGTATAATTCTGTTTTACAAGTTCTTCTTCAACCTTGCCGACGATATAATCAAAAGCTTTTTTAAATTCCAACTTAATCTTCCTCTCGGATTAGTCTGTCAAAATTCATTATACAATCAAATAACAGATTTGTCAAAGGTTTTGACTTGCAAGACGCACATTATTGTGTTATTATTTAAGCTGTATATTAATGTAAAAGAAGGTTTTATTATGTCTTGTCAAGATGCTATCGGAGTTTTTGACTCAGGATTAGGCGGACTCAGCGCTGTAAAAGAGTTTTTGCATGTGCTGCCAAACGAGAAAATAATATACTTTGGAGATACGGGAAGAGTACCCTACGGCAACAGAAGCCGTGAAACAATTTCAAAGTATGCCCTTCAGGACGCAAATTTTCTGTTGAAACATAATGTTAAAACAGTTGTTGCAGCCTGCGGTACGGTAAGTTCGGTTGCAGGCGATATGCTTGAAGAAAAGCTTTCCGTTCCGTACACGGGTGTTGTAAACCCGACCGCATTCATTGCCGACCGAAAAACAAAGAACGGTAAAATCGGAATTATCGGCACTGCCGCAACTATTTCGAGCCACAGCTACAAGCTCCGTCTTGAAAAGCTTAATCCGAAATACAAGGTTTATGAGCAGGCGTGTCCGCTTTTTGTTCCGCTTGTTGAAAACGGTTTCATTTGTCGTGACGATCAGATTGTACGGCTTGTCATCAGAAGATATCTTTCCGAACTCAAGGAAACAGGCGTTGACACCCTCATTCTCGGTTGCACCCACTATCCGCTTTTGCGTGATGCAATTGCTGACTTTATGGGTGACGGAGTTACGCTTGTTGATTCGGGATATGAAACTGCAATCTATTGCTCAAAAATTCTCAGAGAAAACAATCTGCTCAACACAGACGGTGTGCATCAGACTCCCGAATTTTATGTAAGCGACACTCCCGACGGATTTAAAAGCGTTGCAGGACTGTTTCTCGGCAGAAATATGGAGCATACTGTTACACAAATTGACATTGAGCAGTATTAACGAGGGAAGATATGACAGATAAGGAAAAGAAAAAATGCAAATATATGATTTCCATTCTGGGCGAACAGATTCTTGACGATGAAAGCGACAGAATTGAGGTTCTCACAGAGGGAAATTTTCTGATGAAAAAAGACCATTGTTACATAGGCTACAAAGAATATGACGAGGATGCACCGCAGAGCTTTTACGACAATCTCATCAAAGTTCAGGACAATACGGTGACAATTACACGCAAAGGTCCCATGCGTTCACAGCTTATGCTCGAAAAAGGCAGACGGCATCAATGCCTGTATCAGACGCCTGCAGGCGACCTTATGATAGGAGTTTTCACAAAAACAATGAACAACTCCCTCACCAAAAACGGCGGAACGCTTGAGGTCAGTTACACGCTTGATTTCAACAATGACCTTGTGAGCGAAAACAAGTTTAAAATTACGGTTGAAGAAAAAGAAAAGTTTGAAAATGAGGTAGATTGATATGGATACATACGCACTTGCTGTACAACAGCTAAAAAAAGCAATTGAAAACGCTATTGAAAGGGCAATAACAAACGGTGAACTTCCCCAGGCGGAGGCCGCTCCGTTTATCATTGAAACACCTGCCGACAGAAGCCACGGCGACTTTGCAACAAATGCGGCAATGGCAGGCGCAAAGGCATTCCGTATGCCGCCTTTCAAAATTGCACAGGCTATCACATCAAACCTTGACCTTGAGGGTACAATGTTTGACCGCTTTGAAACAGCAGGTCCGGGATTCATCAACTTCTTCCTCGGCACTGAATTTTATTCGGCTGTAATCAGAGAAATTCTTGCCAACCCCGAGGCATACGGCAGGAGTGAATACGGCAGAGATGAAAAGGTTATGGTTGAGTTCGTATCAGCCAACCCGACAGGCCCTATGCACATGGGTAACGCAAGAGGCGGCGCTCTCGGTGACTGTCTTACCGCAGTTCTTGACAAAGCAGGCTACAACGCATGGCGTGAATTTTATGTAAACGACGCCGGCAATCAGATTGAAAAGTTCGGCTGTTCACTTGAAGCAAGATATCTTCAGATTTTCAAGGGCGACGAGATAGAGTTCCCCGAGGACGGCTATCAGGGGGAGGACATCAAAGACCTTGCAAAAGAATATGCAGACCTAAACGGCGACAGCCTTGTTAATGTAAGCTCAGAAGAACGCAAAAAGGCTCTTGTTGACTATGCACTTCCTAAGAACATCAAGAAGATGCAGGCTGATATGGAAAAATACAAGATTTTCTATGACAAATGGTTCTTTGAAAGCGAGCTTCACAAGAGCGGTGCTGTTAAGGCTGTTGTTGACCTTCTCACGAAAAAAGGACTTACCTACGAAAAAGAGGGTGCCGTTTGGTACAAGAACAAAGAGGTGCTCACACAGAAGCTTCTCAAAGAGGGCAAGTCACAGAAATATATTGACAACCTTGAATTAAAGGACGATGTTCTCATTCGTCAGAACGGCAACCCGACATATTTTACAGCCGACATTGCATACCACAAGAACAAATTTGACCGTGGATTCACAACTCTCATTGATGTTTGGGGAGCAGACCACCACGGTCATGTTATGAGAATGAAAGGCGCAATGGACGCTATCGGCTATGACGGTGACAAGCTCAATGTTGTTCTTATGCAGCTTGTTAAGCTTGTTAAGGACGGTGAGCTTGTAAGAATGAGCAAGCGTACCGGAAAGGCTATTCAGCTTGGCGATTTGCTTGACGAAGTGCCTGTTGACAGCGCAAGATTTCTCTTTAACACCAAAGAGGCTAACACACAGATGGACTTTGACCTTGACCTTGCAGTAAGTCAGGACAATCAGAACCCTGTTTATTATGTTCAATACGCACACGCAAGAATTTGCAGTATCTTCAAGTCACTTGCAAAAGAGGGCATTTCTCCGAGAGAATGTACAGACGCAGAGCTTGCACTCCTCACAGCTCCCGAAGAAAAGGAACTCATCAATCATCTTGCGTCATACACCAACGAAATCATCAGTGCGGCAAAGGATTACGATCCGACCAAGGTTACACGCTATGTAACACAGCTTGCAACACTTTTCCACAAATTCTACAACGCTTGCCGTGTTAAGGGCGAAGAAGAAGGTCTTATGCAGGCAAGACTTGCACTTTGCAACTGTGTAAGAGCCGTTATCAAAAATGTTCTTACAATGTTCAACATCTCTTGCCCCGAAAGCATGTAAGCAGCGTGTCGCTGCACCCTGTTCGTGTAGATAGTTTGTGCGTTGCCAATGCTTTATCTCGCGAGCGTTACATTGTATATCTCTTACTTTTTTCAACCGAGTACCTCGGCACGTAGTTCGTGTAGATAGTTTTATTAATACGAAGCTTATATTTCCCGAGTGTTACATTGTATATCTTGTGCTTTATTCAACCGAGTACCTCGGTGCGTAGTTCGTGTAGATAGTTTTGTTAATGCAAGGCTTATATCTCCCGAGCGAAAGTTTACAAATTGAAATTTAAAAATTGAAAATGTAAAATGGATGTCGGGAAGACAGTTTGCAAAATGCAAACCATTGTCTTCCCGACTGTTTTATTATTTATCTCTTTTCAACCTTATCCCATTTTAAATACGGACCCTCTTTACGAGTTGCTGCTGAAATACCGCCGTTGTCAATTTCAACATCCTTATATGATATTCTCATAACCTCCATTACATTATTATTTATATCATATCTTTCACAATTATATTTTTCATAATCCATATTAGGACTTATACCATTGTAATCATAACAAGACAAATACAAGTATCCGTTATAATACTCAATAGGAGTTCTGCCGATATTTACCAAATAGAGTTTATCATCATAAAGTTCAACTTCCTGTTTGCTATCAAGCGATACCTCATACAGCTTTCTGTAATAATCATTTTGTTGAGCATAATACAATTTGTTATTCTTCACATCAACTGTAATACTGTACGCATTATTCTGACTTAGCACCTCATAGTTGGTACCGTCGGTTTTTATCCTACATACCTTTCCGCCTGTCGATTCAGAATAATCAATAAAATACAAATAATCTCCATAACAACATATATTTTTGTAAAGGTCATTATACTGATATTCATATCCGCTCGGCTGTTCCATATTGCCTTGCAACTTCTGCTTTTGACTGCCGTCAATCTTTATTTTATACAGACCAACATTTTCTGATTCTATACTAAAATCATTTTCATTTCCCACATAACCGTTATCAAAATAATAAATCCATCCGTTATCAATTGTATATGAAGAAGCCGTGATACTGTTAACTGATTCAATTGTTTTTCCGTCAAAACTGATTCGTCCGAGCTTATAATAAATCGGCTTATCAACATTTACATAGTCTTTTTGCGGTTCTGTTATAAAATACACATAATCACCGTCAGTTTTCCACTGAGCCATACAGCCGTGGTATTCGTGATTTTCAAAAACAGAACTGCTTGACAAAGTATCATTATCAACCCACAATTCTTTTTCAATCACTAATGGGTCTGATGTAAAGGCATATTTATACAACTCCGCCTTATCATCACCTTTTTCACCGTAAATTGTGTTATTCCAAAAAACATATTTTCCGTTTTTTAGAATAACAGGAGCATTGTCATTTGCATAAATGTAATCTGACTCTTCTTTGGGATAACCAACCGATTTTGCACTTCCGTCTGATTCCATTTTTGCAACTAAACCGTTAATGTAATATTCACCGCCGTTATTTATAATAAAAGCGTCACCTGTTTTATTTTCAGTTTGTGATGAACACCCACAAAGCACACTTGCTATACTTATCGATACACATAATACACCTGAAACTATTACTTTTTTTCTTTTCATATTCTACACTCCTCTTAATCGTCTTTATAACCATATGGTTATTATACAGAAATTTTATCACAAAGAATGTTATTCTGTCAATAGCAAATAAATAAAAAGGGTGATAAAATGCCTTATTATAAAAGGATAAGGGAATTGCGTGAGGATCACGATATGACGCAGAAAGATGTTGCAGAATACCTTGGTATGAAACAGCCGCAGTATTTCAGATACGAAAACGGAAACCGTGATGTGCCGTCAGAGGTGCTTATTTCTCTTGCAAAGCTGTACAAAGTTTCAACCGACTACATTTTAGAATTAAAAAACAACACAAAATGATTTTTTCTGTATTCTGCATATAATTTAAAATTCTGCAAAAAATAAAACCACCTCACGGAAAGGTGGTTTTTATTTTGAGTTTTTACGACATTGATCATAACGGGAGCAACAGGCAGAATGAAAATTATCCTGTTGAGTTGCCGTCACGAAACAGCAAAAAGGAGATTTCCCCTATTGTCGATGTTACGGAACACGAGGTTTATCCGCTTGAGTTTGCAAACTGTCACAGGACAAAGCCTCATTTTGACACAAACGGTGACATCACCGAGATTGTGACTACCGAAACAGAAGCTGAAACGGAAGAGCGAACCACTCACGAACAGCATAAGTAGGGACATACAAAAGCCTTGTGTCGGAGCTTACTGCTCCGACATTTCCTTTTATGCCGAGTTGCGAACAGATTATCCTCGCTCTGAGCTGATGAAAACCGTCCGTCACAATCGTAATATCTGTATTAAGGTTGTTGTTCTCAATAATTTTCATTGAATTTCTTATATTCTCGGTTGTGTTGGTTGACTTGTCCTCCATATAAAGTCTTGAAGAATCAATTTTTGACTCCGTCAGCACATTGTACATACATTGTGCCTCACTCATAATCTCGTCACTTCCCTGTCCTCCGCTGAGAACGGCATTTGCGTTCGGAGAATCGTCAAGATATGATTTTGCGGCGTCAATTCTGCCACGCAAAATTACCGACGGTCCCCACGGCTTAACCTGAGCACCGAGGACAATTGCAGTTGAGTTTTCGGGCGGAGCCTGACAGGTTGCCCACACCATTGCAGAGGTGACAATCGCACCGTAAACGGCAAAAGCGATAAAGCCGATATTAACTACACGAAAAACTATTTTAGTAAACAAATGCTTAAAGCAAAATACCTTTATTGCTCCGTGAACGGGCGGAATTAACACGCACAACAGCCACAGACACAAAAAAGTTCCTGCTATATTGCCCGGGTTGATAATTCCGTGAGTCATAGGGATTACGAAAAATCCGAGAAACACAACTGCCACGGCAATGCCGATTATGCGTAAAATTAACATCACCATTTTCAAAATATCACCTGACTTTTTAAATTTCTTTCATCTTATCAAACTCATTGTACATATTTTCAAGTGTTGACAAACGGTCAATAAACGGAGTGTCAACAGCGCCCTCAAAGCACGATTCTTTTTTGCTTTTGAGAACCTCCATTGCAGATTTGTCGGGATTGTTGATTGTTCCGGCACCTGCAACACAACCGCCGGGGCAAGCCATACCCTCAAGCAGATAGCCGTTGTACTTGCCTGCCTTTGCCATACGCAAAAGCTTTACGCACTCGTCAAGTCCCTGTGCATTGGCAACCTTGACCTCTCTTTCGGGATCAAGCTTGTGAATCGCATTGACAACAGCCTTTGCAACACCGCCGCTTACGGCAAAACCTCTGCCGTCTGCACTTGAGAATGAAAGCGGTTTTTCGTCAACCTCAACGGCGTTAAAATCAATCTCTTTTGCGGCAAACATTCCCGCAACTTCTTCAAAAGTCAGCACAAAGTCGATATCACTTCGGATACTTCTGCGACTTGCCTCAAGCTTTTTAGCGGCACATGGTCCGATAAACACGACCCTGCAATCGGGATAATGCTGTTTTGTAAGTCTGCCCGTGAGAACCATAGGAGTGAGTGCCATTGAAATGTACGGAGCAATATCGGGGAAAGTTTTCTTCGCCATAACGCTCCATGCAGGACAACAGGAAGTCGCCATAAACGGCTGTTTTTCGGGAACCTCTTCCATAAAATCCTTTGCCTCTTCAACCGTACAAAGGTCGGCACCGACCGCAACCTCGACAACATCGGTAAAGCCGAGAGCCTTAAAAGCATTTCTGATTTTATTTGACGGAAGTCCCTTGAACTGACCTGCAATTGCAGGTGCAACAGCGGCATAAACAGGTGTGCCGCTGTTGATTGCCATAATAGTCTGGAAAATCTGACTTTTGTCAACAATTGCGCTGAACGGACAGCTTACAAGGCACATTCCGCATGAAACGCACTTGTTATAGTCAATATCTGCTCTGCCGTGTTCGTCGCTGTGAATAGCTTTCATACCGCATGCGGCGGCACACGGACGCTCCTGCTTTATAATTGCATTGTACGGACACGCACCCTGACATTTTCCGCATTTAATGCATTTTTCATCGTCAATATGCGATTTCCCGTGTACAATCGAGATTGCTCCCTTCGGGCAAACCTCTGTGCACGGGTGTTCAAGACAGCCCTGACAGCCGTCTGTCACAACCACTCTTTTTTCGGCACACTTATGACAGGCGAATTTTATAATATTGATTAACGGCGGATCGTAAACCTTTTCGTCAATCATACTTTCTTCAACACCTGTTGAGATAGGCGCTTGTTTTGAAACGGGCAAAAGCGGAAGTCCCATTGCAAGGCGAAGTCTTTCGCCGACAATGGCTCTTTCGAGAAATATACTTTCACGGTATGTTGAAATTTCACCCGGGATAATTTCATACGGAAGATTTTCAAATTTTGAATAATCTCCGCCCTCGTATGCAAATCTTGCAACCTCGGTGAAAATTTGATTACGGATTTTTGTCTTTGACGAATACAGTCCTCTCAAGGCACTCATCCTTTCACTGTGTGTATTTTATTTTCTATTCAATCATTCACTAAATTTAAATCGCAGCAACACTCTGCTTTGCTCGTAAGGAGCAGAGTTTGCGACCGATTGCAATTTTGTACATAGAAGCGTTAGCTCCTCAGAGGTTCAATGGAACATTGAATCTCTGAATTGCAACATAATGTTGCAATTCGTACTTAGATTATACACTACACTATCCTTGTTTTCAACAGATACAGGCTTATTTTGCAAAAATTTTGCGATATTATTTACATAATATCAAACTTTATCCCGAGCGATTTTGTCACATTTATTGACTTTAAGTAAATATTGTTATAAAATGGTGTCATACTATCAAAAATTACGAGGTACAAACCTATGAAATGTCCTAATTGCGGTTTTGAAACCGAGTCTGCGTTTTGTCAGATGTGCGGAACAAAAATTTCCGAAGCTTTACATACACCGAATAATGAAACAACCGAAACTGAATACATCTCGCCTTTGCCGCAGACAGGCTTTGAACAGGCGGAGGGCTTTGCACCGCAGATTCAAAATGAAATACCCGAACTTGAAATAAATCAGCCACCCATTCCCTACATTCCGCCGGCAGAACAGCCGATTGATAAAAAGAAAGCTTTTAAAATCGTGAAAATTGTTGCCGCCTGTGTGATTGGTGCGGTCATTATTGCAGGCATTGCAATCAATGTAACTGCGGCGATATCGGGCAACAGCAAGTCAATTTTCGGCAACAACTCAATTAGTGACTGGGTGAATCGTCCTGAAATGTACAGCGGGGATTATTAATTTCAATTGCACAATTGCACAATAATTGCCTTTTATCAACATTTTATAATACAGTAAAGTAAAATAATGTGCTAACTTAGTCATTTTTTGACACCTCACTTGATTTATGGTATAATTTCACTAATAAATTTTTGAGGTGAATAAAAAATGAAAAAATTCTTTTCTGTAGTGCTTATTTCTGCAATGGTTGTTTTGACTGCGTTTACAGGTTGTTCGGAAAATGACACATCTAACGGCAGTTCACAAACAACAAGCAAATCATCGGATGTTCAATCATCTGCTGTTGCGGATAAAGCTGATTTTGATTCTGAAGAAGTAGAGAAAAATATTAAAATCACGCCATATGTATATGATGATGTCTCAACACATTACTTTGTTGCTGTGTTGAAAAACAATTCAAATCAAGCTTGTACACTCACTATACATTTAGAGTTAATTGACAAAGACGATGATGTCATAGATACCGAAACTGAAACAATTAACGCTTTCGCACCCGGAACAGAGGTTGCAGTAAAGTTTAATCATGATAAAGATGATGAAGAGTTTGCCAGGTACGAATATACACTTTTACCCAAAGAACTTACCGACTATCAGTGTGTAACACAGGATCTTGATTGTAAAGTATCGACTGACACAGATAAATCTACCATTTCTGTAACAAACACAGGCAACCTTGTTGCAAAATATGTTCAATACACAGCCTTGTTCTTCCAAGGTGATGAATTAGTTTATGCCGACAACGATTATGTTGTGGACAGTGACAACGAAATAAAAGCAGGTCAAACAGAAAAAGCAGAATCTTCATGTAATAAAAAATTTGATTCCGTAAAAGTATATCTTAACGGTTCGGCTTACTGATATAATCAGTAATTAAAATTTCATAAAAATAAAACGGTAGGAAAGGCATTGCAGTTTTGCAAATTGTCTTTCCTGCCGTTTTTATGTTTAGGTTTAAAATAAATTATTCGGGTCTGCCGATTTTGCGGAAACGCTCATAGCGTGCATTCAAAAGCTCTTCGTCATCAAGGGCAAGGTTCTTTTCAAATGTTCTTTTGATGAGCATTTTAAGACTTTCAAACATAGCCTGATCGCCTGCCTTTGGCTGACGGATGATTCTCTCGATTACACCGAGGTCAAACAAATCCTGTGCAGTAAGCCTGAGAGCCTCTGCCGCATCAGCCGCCTTTGAGCTGTCTTTCCAGAGAATTGACGCACAACCCTCGGGAGAAATTACCGAATAAACGGAATTTTCAAGCATCCATACTTCATCGGAAACTGCAAGTGCAAGCGCACCGCCGCTGCCGCCCTCACCGATAAGAACGGTAAGTACGGGAGTTTTGAGAGTCATCATTTCCATGAGGTTTTCGGCAATAGCCTGTCCCTGACCTCTTTCCTCCGCACCGATTCCGGGGTATGCACCGCTTGTATCAACAAGGCAAAGAACAGGTCGTCTGAACTTTTCAGCCTGTTTCATAAGTCTTAAAGCCTTGCGGTAGCCCTCGGGATGAGCCTGACCGAAGTTGCGTTCAACACGCTCTTTTGTATTTCTGCCCTTTTCAATTCCGATTACAGTAACAGGAGTGTCAAAGAGCATTGCAAGTCCTGCAACAACTGCTTTATCATCGGCATATCTGCGGTCACCGTGAAGCTCAATGAAGCTGTCACCGAACATATGGGCAATATAGTCAACCGAGGTCAGCTTGTTAGCATCTCTCGCCGCCATAACCTTTTCGTAAGCTGTCATTTTTAAGCCTCCTCACCGCTGTAACCGTGCAATTTAAGCAGTTTTACAAGTGTAGATTTCAAATTATTTCTGCTGACAACCGAATCGATAAAGCCCTTCTGAAGAACAAATTCCGAGGTTTGGAAGTCCTTGGGGAGCTTTTGACGGATTGTCTGCTCGATTACTCTCGGACCTGCAAAGGCAACAAGGCAATCGGGCTCGGCAAGAATAATGTCGCCCTCCATTGCAAACGATGCCGTAACGCCGCCTGTTGTCGGGTCTGTAAGCACGGTGATGTAGAGATTACCTGCGTCGCTGTGTCTTTTTACCGCACCCGAAGTTTTAGCCATTTGCATAAGCGAGAGGATACCCTCCTGCATTCTTGCGCCGCCTGCGGCAGTACAAACAACAATCGGCATTGCATTTTCGGTTGCATATTCAAACGCACGGGTGATTTTTTCGCCCGTGATTACGCCCATACTTCCCATCATAAAGGTCGGATCCATAACGCAGAGAACTGTATCAATGCCGTTCATCTTACATTCTCCGCAGATAACAGACTCCTTAGCACCTGTTTTTCTCGCCTTTTCAAGCTTTTCATCATATCCCGGAAAATCAAGAATATTATGGCTTGAAAGGTCTGCGTCAAACTCAACAAAGGTATCCTTGTCGGCAAGCATTTCAACTCTGTCTCGTCCGTTCATTCTGAAATGATGGTTGCACTTTGTGCAGACATGAAGATTTTCCTCCATATCAGTCGTAAGGAGCATAGTGTTACATTTGGGGCATTTTATCCACATTTCGTCGGGAACGAAGGGTACATTTTTGCTCTCGCCCTCATCGGACTCAAGCTCATTCTTCGGTTTTCTGAAAGCAAACAAATCCATATCTTTTACTTCTTCCTGTCGGCGTGTTTCTCTTCAAACTCTGCCATAAAATCTGTTGTATATTCACCGCTCACAAACTGTTCGTCCGAGAGAATCTCGGCAAGAAGGTCACGGTTAATGTCAATTCCGTCAATGGTAAGCTCGGAAAGAGCCATTTTCATCTTTCTGATCGCCTCGGCACGGCTTCTTGCCTGAACAATCAGCTTGCCGATCATCGAATCATAGTACGGAGGAACAAAATAGTCCTGATAAATCGCCGTATCAAATCTTACAAATGCACCGCCCGGGGTGTGAAGTCTTGTAATTCTTCCGCAGCTCGGTCTGAATCCCTTTTCCGGATTTTCGGCATTGATTCGACATTCAATTACATTGCCGTGTGTGAAGATGCTGTCCTGAGTTCGGGAAAGCTTTGCACCTGCGGCAATTCTTATCTGCCACTGAACAATATCAAGACCTGTTACCATTTCCGTAACACCGTGTTCAACCTGCAGACGGGTGTTCATTTCCATAAAGTAGAAGTTGTTGTCCATATCAAGCAAAAATTCAACTGTGCCTGCATTGACATAGTTGACTGCCTTTGCCGCCTTAACAGCCGCAATCATCATCTCTTTACGGGTTTTCTCGTCAAGAGCGGGGCTTGGACTTTCTTCAATCATCTTTTGGTTCTTTCTCTGAACAGAACATTCACGCTCGCCAAGACAAACGATATTGCCGTATTTATCACACAAGAGCTGCATTTCAATGTGTTTTACAGGGTGAATGAATTTTTCTATGTAGCATGCACCGTCACCGAATGCTGACTGTGCCTCGCTTGAAGCTGACAAAAATGCCTCTTCAAACTGCTCTATTGAATCAACACGGCGAATACCCTTTCCGCCGCCGCCCGAACGAGCCTTGATGAGAAGCGGAAAACCGATTTTTTCAGCTTCCTCTTTTGCCTGTTCAACGCTTTCAACAATATCGCAGCCGGGGGTTACGGGAACACCTGCGGCACGCATAGTCTTTCTTGCGTTGTCCTTGTCGCCCAAAAGCTTTATCATTTCGGATGAAGGACCGATAAAGTTGATGTTGCACTGTTCACAGAGCGAAACAAACTTGGCATTTTCGGACAAGAGTCCGTAGCCGGGATGAATAGCCTGAGCACCGCTTTCAACGGCAACGGTGAGAATTGCAGGCATATTGAGATAGCTGTCGGCAACACGGTTACCGCCTACGCAGTAGCTTTCATCGGCAAGCTGAACATGCAGGGAGTCCTTGTCTGCCTCAGAATAAATTGCTACTGTGCTGATGCCCATTTCACGGCAGGCACGGATAATTCTTACTGCAATTTCGCCTCGGTTGGCAATCAGAATTTTTGAGAACATTTTTTCACTTCCAGTTATTTATCGCATTACGGCTGTCTGCCCCAAAACGGCACAGACAGCCTTTAAAATCACTTATTTTCAACAAGTGCAAACGAAAGCTCGGCACTTACACAGAGCTTGCCGTCAACATAACCCTTTGCGTCAATAAAGTAGAATGCACCTCTGCTCTTTGTGAGTGTGCAGACACTTTCAAGAGTGTCGCCCGGTTTCACGGGATTTCTGAACTTAACATTGTTCATCTTTGTAAAGTAAGGTGTGCAGTTCTTAACCTTGTCTGCAAGAAGACAACAGCTTGCCTGTCCCATCATTTCGCAGAGAATGACACCCGGAACAACGGGGTTACCGGGGAAATGTCCCTGTAAAAAGAACTCGTCACCTTTGATTGTATATCTGCCCTTTGCCGTGTTTTCATCAACGCTTTCAGCCTCTTCAACGAGGAGCATATTATCACGGTGCGGCAAAATCTTTTTAATTTCTTCCTGATTCATACAGTCCTCCGATTATTTAACCTTGAATAACGGCTGACCGTATTCAACAAGATCTCCGTCCTTAACAAGAACTTCAACGATTTCATAGTCGTCCTCAGCCTGAATTTCGTTCATACACTTCATAGCCTCGATAATGCAAACGGTTGAGCCCTTGCTTACTTTCTTTCCGACAGGAGCAAAAGGAGCCTTGCCCGGTGCCGATGCGGCATAGAATACGCCGACAATCGGAGCGTTTACAGTCTTGGCGTCTTCCTCGGGAGCGGCAGACTGAGTCGCAGGAGCCTGTGGCTGAACAGGCGCAGGAGCGGGAACATCTGTTGCAGTCGGCTGATATGCACCGATTGGAGATGCATTAAAAATCTGCTGTGCCGGATGTTCTTTTTCAAGATGAATCTTTGTACCGTCCTCTTTTTCAATTTCAAGAACGCTCAAAGAAGAATTTTCAAGAAGGGAAATATATTCCTTGATTTCTTCAATTTTATTCATAGTAATTCCCTCGCTTAATATTTTTTAAATACAAGACAAGCGTCATGTCCGCCAAAGCCGAGATTGGTTGAAGCGGCAACATTTACATCACGCTTAACTGCTTTGTTAGGTGTATAGTTAAGGTCAAGACCTTCATCGGGTTCGTCAAGGTTGATTGTCGGCGGAATAACACCGTCATTGAGAGCCATAACAGAAGCAATAGCCTCAACTGCGCCTGTTGCACCGAGAAGATGACCTGTCATTGATTTTGTTGAGCTGATATTTGCATCATAAGCCTTTTCACCGAGAGCCGTCTTGATAGCCATTGTTTCGGTAAGGTCGTTAAGATGTGTGCTTGTGCCGTGAGCATTGATGTAAAGCTGTGCGTCATCGGCAACATTTGCCTCCTCAAAAGCAATCTTAATTGCTCTTGCAAGACCTGCACCGTTAGGATCGGGAGCTGTAACATGATGTGCGTCACAAGTATTGCCGTAGCCTGAAAGCTCTGCATAAATCTTAGCACCTCTTGCAACTGCGTGCTCATACTCTTCAAGAACGAGCATACCTGCGCCCTCGCCCATGATGAAACCGTCACGATTCTTGTCGAACGGACGGGATGCGTGCTTTGGATCATCGTTTGTTGAAAGAGCTTTCATATTCTGGAAACCTGCAATCGTGAGAGGAGCAACAACTGCCTCTGCACCGCCTGCGATGATAGCGTCAGCGTAGCCGTCCTTAATGCAGTGGAAAGCCTCACCGATTGAGTTTGTACCTGTTGCACAGGCGCTCATAACCGAAAGAGACGCACCTTTTGCATTAAAACGGATTGCAACATTGCCTGTTGCGATATTACCGATCATCATCGGAATGAAGAAAGGAGAAACCTTTCTCGGGCCTCCGTTTTCCATGCCCACTGTATTCTTAACAAAGGTCTGCAAACCGCCGATACCTGCACCGATATAAACACCGAAACGGTTCTCGTCAATCTTGCCTATGATACCGCTGTCGTCAACTGCCTGCTGTGCCGCTGCGATTGCGTACTGTGTATATGGATCAAGCTTTCTTACTTCTTTTTTCTCAATATACTGTGTGGGATCAAAATCCTTGACTGTACCTGCGATGTGAACCTTGAGGTCACTTGTATCGAAAGCTGTGATTGTTTCGATACCGCAAACGCCGTCAACCATGTTTTTCCACATTGTAGGCACATCGTTACCAATCGGTGAAATTGCGCCCATACCTGTTACAACTACTCTTCTGCTCATTATATCCTCCAAATCAATTACATTGCAAGTCCGCCGTCAACTCTGATAACCTCGCCTGTTACATAAGCGGCATCGTCAGAGCAGAGGAAAGCTACTACATCTGCAACATCATCGGGAGTACCGATACGCTTTGCAGGAATCTGTGCTTTCATTGCGTCCTTAACCTTATCGGGAAGTACACTTGTCATATCTGTTGCAATGTAACCCGGAGCAACTGCATTAGCCGTAACGCCTCTGCCTGCAAGTTCCTTTGCAACCGACTTTGTAAGACCGATAATACCGGCCTTTGACGCAGAATAGTTAGCCTGACCTGCGTTGCCGGTAAGACCGACAATTGACGCTGTGCTGCAAATTCTGCCGTAACGCTTTTTCATAAAGTGCTTGTATGTATGCTTAATCATGTTGAATGTACCCTTGAGGTTTACATTGATTACAGCGTCAAAATCTTTTTCGTCCATATTTAAAACGAGCTTATCTCTCGTGATGCCTGCGTTGTTTACAAGAATTTCGATACTGCCGAACTCCTCGATAACCTTATCGACAACCTTCTTTGACTCTTCAAAATTTGAAACATCACAGAAATACTGCTCAACCTTTGTGCCGTACTGCGAAAGCTCTTCCTTAGCCTTAATGCCCTCGTTTTCGTCACCTACATAGAGAATTGCGATGTTAGCACCCTCTTTTGCAAGCTTTGTTGCGATTGCAAGACCGATACCTCTTGAGCCGCCTGTTACTACGGCTGTTTTATTTTCAAATCTCATTATATTATACCTCCGAACAGTATCAAAGTTCAAGTGCGTCAATATCAGCCGCAGTTTCAACCTTGAATGCCTTTACATCTCCGTTGATTCTCTTTACAAGACCTGTGAGAGTTTTGCCCACACCAACCTCAATAAAGGTGTCAACGCCGTCATTAATCATATTTTCAACAATAGTCTGCCATTTTACGGGATTCTCAACCTGCGCCTTTACAAGCGTTTTGAAATCGCCCGAATACGGCTGAGCCGTGTAATCGGAATAAATCTGAACCTTTGGCTGAGCAAAGTCAACATTTTCCATATACTTTCCGAGTCCCTCTGCGGCATCAGCCATAAAGGGAGAATGGAACGCACCGCTTACTGCAAGAAGTTTTGCCCTTCCGCCCTCTGCTTTAACTGCCTCGCAGAAAGCGTCGGCATTTTCACTTGTTGTTGCAACAACAGTCTGAGCCGGTGAGTTGTAGTTTACGGGATATGTTTTGTCAAACCTTGAGCAGATTTCTTCAACCTTTTCGGGAGTAAGCTTTAACACGGCAGCCATTGCACCCGGATTTTCCGTTGCGGCTTTGTCCATAAGCTCGCCTCTTTTGCAAACGAGTCTGAAAGCCTCTTCATCGGAAAGGATTCCCGAAAAAGCAAGTGCAGAAATCTCACCGAGTGAAAAGCCTGCTACGCAGTCTGGAGTAATACCCTTTTCAACAAGAGCTCTTGCGGCTGCAAGGTCGGCAGTAAAGATACACGGCTGTGTATTTACTGTCTTTGAAAGCTCCTCCATTGTACCCTCAAAGCACTGCTTTGAAGTGTTTTCTCTTATAAAATCAGCCATTTCGTAAACAGCCCTTGCGGCAGGCGAATTATCGTAAAGATCCTTGCCCATACCGCTGTACTGTGCGCCCTGACCTGAAAAAATAAATGCTATTTTACCCATTTTGTTGCTCCGTTCAATACTTCTTCTGCCTGTGAGAACATCTCTTCAATCATTTCTCTTGCCGGCTGTTCCTTTTTAACCATACTTGCAACCTGTCCTGCAAGAACGGTACCCTGAGAAACATCGCCCTCTCTCACGGCTCTTCTGAGTCTGCCGAGTCCCATATTTTCAAGCTCCTCATCGGAAACGTTAGCCGAATCGTACTCAGCCTTTGTATATTCACGGGTAAACGAGTTACGGATTGAACGAACAGGATGACCGAGTCTTTTACCTGTTACAACCGTGTCAATATCTCTTGCTTTGAGAATTTTGTTCTTATATTCCTGAGAGATAGTACATTCCTTTGCAACGAGAAATCTTGTGCCGACCTGAACGCCCTGAGCGCCGAGCATAAATGCTGCGGCAATCTGTCTGCCGTCTGCAATACCGCCTGCGGCAATTACAGGTATATTTACTGCATCAACAACCTGAGGAACAAGAGCCATTGTTGTGAGATCACCGACATGACCGCCTGACTCGCCGCCCTCTGCAATAACGGCAAAAGCACCGTCTTTTTCCATCTTCCTTGCAAGGGCAACGCTCGGAACAACAGGAATAACCTTGATGCCTGCCTCAAGCCACTTTGCCATGTACTTGCCGGGGTTGCCTGCACCTGTTGTGATGACCTTGATGCCCTCTTCAACTACAACATCGCTTACTTCCTCTGCAAACGGACTCATAAGCATGATGTTTACACCGAAAATTTTATCGGTCATTGTTTTGCACTTTCTGATTTCCTCACGGAGCTGTTCGCCGTTGGAATTCATAGCTGCAATAATGCCGAGACCGCCTGCATTTGAAACACCTGCGGCAAGCGATGCATCAGCCACCCAAGCCATGCCTCCCTGAAAAATAGGGAACTCAAGACCGAGCGACTGGTCAATGACAGTAGAAATCATATGTAATATCTCCTTTTCTGCATTTTTACTTGATTTTCAGAAACAGAAAATTTGCAAGATTTCATTATTTTGAAAAATTTACGGCAAATTCTGCACCTGATACCATACTTTATGGCATATCAGTCTGATTTTACTCCAAAAGCACAGAAAAGTCAATATATATGAAGAATTATCTTACCATTAAGCCTTTAACTGCAATAGTCCTCAAGAGCCCTCATAAGGTTTTCTTTTCCCTTTATTTCAATTCCTTTTTCAAGGTAAAGTGCGTCGCCTTTCGGAAGATTTGATACTCTGCAGTCGGTTGTCAGATACGCTTTGTCCTCACCTTTTTTGTACACTACAATATACCCTTTTTCGGCTTTTATGATGTAGTAGCCTTCCGTTGTACCGTTATTCTGTGACGACGAATAATTGCCTGTTGCAGAGGTGTTTTCCGCAGAATTCACGGGAGCAAAAAGCGAGTTTATCATCATACACGCAATCAGAATCACACCTGTTAATCCAACTATTTTTTTCATATTACAGCACTCTTTCCGTCAGTTTTTACTTTTATTTTTTCCCAAACCAACGGTTATATTCATCATTTTTATAAAATTCCAACCAAAAGGCCGCCTTAATTCTGCATATTTTTTAAGAGAAATTTGCATTAATATATTTATTTTTTCCTTTTCAGGTGATATAATAATCAAATGAGTATTTCTGCTTGTAATTTTGAACATATATGTTATTATATAATTTATGTATTACAGCCGACGCACTGCGTTTGTGCAAATCACTCAGACAAATTACAAACCGACGGTTGTTCGTTTAACCGTAAATTGTGAATTGATAAAGGAGATAATATGCGAAACAAGCGTGAAACTGACATCAGTCAGTATAAGGATATTCAGCAAAATGAATTATCCGAAAAAGCTGACGGAGGTGCAAAAAGATTTTTCAGGGGTCTCGGCAAGTTTCTGATTACCGTTTGTTCGGTATGTCTGGTTGCTCTGCTTATTACGGGCATTTCACTTGCTGTCTACATTTTCACCATTGCGTCCGAACCTACGGGCATCGACCTCAAGGCAAAGTCTATGAACCAGACAAGCCGAATATATATTCAGAATGAGGATACAAAGGAATTTAAGGAGTATCAGAAACTATACGATACCGAGAACAGAATCTGGGTTGACAATCAGGATATTCCTAAGGCAATGAAAGATGCGGTAGTCGCAATTGAGGACAAGCGTTTCTTTGACCACAACGGTGTTGACTGGGGCAGAACTCTTTCCGCCGTTGCAAATCTTGCAACCGGTTCGGACTCATACGGCGGTTCAACAATCACCCAACAGCTTATTAAGAACATTACAGATGACAACGAGGTTTCAATTACAAGAAAGCTTCGTGAAATCACAAAGGCACTAAAGCTTGAACAGGAATATACAAAGGATCAGATTCTTGAAGCGTACCTCAATGTTGTAAACTTCGGCAATAACTGTCAGGGCGTTGAATCGGCGGCTCAGCTTTACTTTGGCAAGAGCATAAAAGACTGTTCAATTGCAGAATGTGCGGCAATTGCGGGAATTACACAAAACCCGTCAAGATGGAATCCGCTTGTTTTCCCCGAAAACAACAAGGAACGCCGTGAAATCGTTCTCAATGAAATGTATGATCAGGAAAAAATTTCCAAAGACGAATTTGATGCGGCTATGAAAGAAAGTGCCACAATGACATTTGTCGGCTGGCAGGCATCCGATGACGATGACGATGATGACGAGGCAGATGTTCAGAACTGGTATATTGATCAGCTCTTTCGTGATCTTCAAAAGGACATTGCGGAATATTACAACATAAGCGAAACTGCGGCATCTTCAAAGCTTTACACAGAGGGACTTAAAATCTACTGTGCAATGGATGAAAATGCTCAAACCTACCTTGAAAATGCGGCACTCAATATTGATAAATCAAATGATTCCGACCTTCAGATTGCGTCAACAATTATGGGATATGACGGCAGAGTAATTGCAACAGTCGGCTCTTCAACAAAGAAAGAGGGCGCTCTCAGCTGGGACAGATCCTACAACTCCGTACTTCAGCCGGGTTCTTCAATCAAGCCTGTTGTTGTTTACCCTTACGCAATCGAATCAAAGAAGCTTTATTTCTCATCAATGGTTCTGGATGAACCGCTTGACAACTATCGTACAAATGAAAGCGGTCAGCTTGTTTCGGGTCCTAACAACGCATACGGCTACTACAACGGCAATATGAGTCTTCCCGATGCAATCGAGTGGTCATCAAACGCAACAGCCGCTCAGACTATGGAGCTTATCGGCGGTCCGAGCGTTGCATATCAGCAGGTTGTTACAAAAATGGGATTCCAGAATCTTACGGAACAGGATGCACAGAATACGGGTGCTCTTTCAATCGGCGGTATGAACGGCGGTGTTACAGTAAGAGAAATGGCGGCTGCTTACACATATCTCGGCAACGGCGGTCTTTACTACGAACCGTACACATACTACTATGTAACCGACTCAGAGGACAACATAATCATTGATAACCGTGACGCAGTTCCGAAACAGGCTTATTCAGCCGAAACAGCAGGAATCATGAACAGACTGCTTCACTACAATGTTACAAACAGTGCTCACACAAACGCACATTACGCTCAGATTTCAGGCTGGGACATTATCGGCAAAACAGGTACAACCGATGACGATAAGGATTCATGGTTCTGCGGATGTTCACCATATGCCGTAATGGCTACATGGTGCGGTTTTGATAAGCCTAAAACCATTTCCTACAGCGGAAGAACAACGGCAACAAAATTCTTTGCAAATGTTATGGGCAAGTACCTTAAAGGCAAAGAAAACAAGGAATATAAAATATCCAATAACCTGATTGAGGCAACATATAATCCTACAACGGGACTTATTGTTTCAACAGATAATATTTCGGGACGATATGTGGGCTACTACACCGAGGACAATATGCCGAGTTCGGGAGGTTCATATTACAGCGGTAACTATGAATACGGCTCAGATGTTTCAGACTCCTCAAGCTACTACAATCCCAATTACGGCGGTGACAACAGCGGTAACAATTACGGCGGCGACACAAGCAACAGCGGAGGAGATAATTCAGGCGGCGACACCTCCGGCGGAGGAGATAATTCAGGCGGAGAACCTTCAGGCGGAGGAGATAATTCAGGCGGAGAACCTTCAGGCGGAGGGGAATCCTCAGGCGGAGGCGAAAGCTCCGGAGGCGGTGAATCGTCAGGCGGCGGTGAGGAAGCTCCCCCTGCCGCAGAATAAAATAACAGGTTAAAACCAAAAACTCGAAAGGAAAGGTTTTTAGATATGGTTTCAATAGCAATTATGGGTCACGGTGTTGTAGGTTCGGGCGTTGCCGAAATCTTTACAACACACAAACAGAAGCTTTATGCAAGCATCGGTGAAGAGGTTTATGTCAAGAAGATTCTTGACCTTCGTGAATTTCCCGACAGCCCGCTTGCAGACAGATTCACAAAAAACTTTGAAGATATCATCAACGACCTCGAAATAAGAGTTGTTGTTGAAGTTATGGGCGGTCTTAATCCTGCTTATGACTTTGTAAAGAGATGTCTTAAAGCAGGTAAGAGTGTTGTTACTTCAAACAAGGAGCTTGTTGCCGCCCACGGTGCAGAACTCCTTGAAATTTCAAAGGAAACAAACACAAACTTCCTCTTTGAAGCATCGGTAGGCGGCGGTATTCCGATTATCCGCCCGATGAGCCAGTGTCTTGTTGCAAACAATGTTGACGAGATTGCCGGTATTCTTAACGGTACAACAAACTTTATCCTTACAAAGATGATTGAAGACGGTATGCAGTTTGACGATGCGCTCAAGCTTGCTCAGGAGCTTGGCTTTGCCGAGAGAAATCCTGCCGCTGATATCGAAGGTCACGACGCTTGCCGTAAGATTTGTATTCTTGCATCTCTTGCATACGGAAAGCATGTTTATCCCGACTCTGTACATACAGAGGGCATTACAAAAATCACACTTGAAGATGTAAGATACGCTGAGGCTTTCCATTGCGTAATTAAACTTATCGGCAGTGTTAAGCGTCTTGCGGACGGCAAGATTGACATTATTGTTGCTCCTATGCTCGTTCCGAACAAGAGCCAGCTTGCTAACATTGACTATGAATTCAACGGCATTATGGTAAGAGGCGACTGCACAGGCGATGTAGTATTCTACGGCAAGGGTGCAGGCAAGCTTCCTACAGCAAGCGCAGTTGTAGCCGATGTAATCGACTGCTGTAAGCACCTCAAGACAAGAAAGTTCCTTTACTGGGCAGACGGCAACGGCAAAAACATTCTTCCTTGGGAGGAGTCAAGCCGTGCCATGTATGTTCGTGCAAACGGCAGTAATGTTGCAGAAAAGGCAGAAAAATTATTCGGTGAGGTAACAGTAATCAATAAGGCTGACGCACCTGCCGACGAAAAAGCATTTGTTGTCAAGGCTATGCCGTACAACGAATTTGCCGATAAGATTGCTCAGCTTGAGGCTGACGGTGTTTCGGTACTTTCAAGTATCCGTGTGGCTGATTTATAATTTTACAGAGGGAGTATTAAGTACATGAGTTTGATAGTTCAGAAATTTGGCGGCAGCTCTGTTGCTAATGCCGAAAGAGTAATGAATGTTGCATCAATCGTAACAGACACTTACGCAAAGGGCAATGATGTTGTAGTTGTTGTATCCGCTCAGGGCGACACAACAGATGATCTCATTGAAAAGGCAAACGAAATCAATCCAAAGGCTTCAAAAAGAGAAAAGGATATGCTTCTTGCCGCAGGCGAGCAGATTTCTATTTCACTTCTTGCAATGGCAATCGAAAAGCTCGGTTACCACGCTGTTTCTCTTCTTGGCTGGCAGGCAGGTTTCAATACCACTTCTGCTCACACAAGCGCAAGAATCAGAAAAGTTGAGCCTGACAGAATTAAGAAAGAGCTTGACAAGAAGAACATTGTAATCGTTGCAGGCTTCCAGGGCCTTTCAAAATACGGCGATATTACAACACTCGGCAGAGGCGGTTCAGACACAAGTGCCGTAGCCATTGCGGCTGCAATGCACGCTGATCTCTGTCAGATTTTCACCGATGTTGAGGGTGTTTACACAGCTGATCCGAGAAAGGTTAAGAACGCTAAGAAGCTTCAGGAAATCTCTTATGACGAAATGCTTGAGCTTGCTACACTCGGTGCTCAGGTTCTTAACAACCGTTCGGTTGAAATGGCTAAAAAATATAATATCGAGCTTGAAGTGCTTTCAAGTATGACAAAGGCTTCGGGTACAATTGTAAAGGAGAAAACTAAAATGGAAAAAATGTTAATCAGCGGTGTTGCTAAAGATACAGATGTTGCAAGAATTTCTGTTATGGGTGTTCCGAATATCCCAGGTCTTGCTTTTAAGATGTTCTCAAAGCTTTCTGCTAAAGATATCAATGTTGACATTATTCTTCAGTCAATCGGTCATGACGGCAAGAAGGACATCAGCTTTACAGTTGCCAAGAACAGAGGCGAAGAGGCTGTTGCTCTTATGAAGGAATACACAGAGAACCTCGGTGCAGAGGAAATTCTTTATGACGATAAGGTAGCTAAGATTTCAATTGTCGGCGCAGGTATGGAAAGCCACGCAGGCGTTGCTACAAAGATGTTCGAGGCTCTTTATGACGCTCAGGTCAACATCCAGATGATCAGCACAAGCGAAATCAAGGTTTCGGTTCTTATTGATTCAGCAGACGCTGACAAGGCTGTAAGCGCTATCCACAGCAAATTCTTTGACTAATAATTAATTTCGGTTAATTCAAAAATCCCTGTCCGTTATGGACAGGGATTTTTTCGTAGCGGCGAACCGTGTTCGCCGTTACTGCAAATAATAATAAATATGGGCGGGAACAATAAGATTTGCACTTAACAAAACTTTATTCCCGACCACAATTTTCAATTTTCCATTTTCAACTTTCAATTTTAAAAAATTTCCGTTCTGGCATGATATGTTTTTGTTATATCATACTTTCTTCACGAACGAAAAATGCTTAATGATAGTAATATCCTGAACGGAAAAGTTCGCTGAAGATATTGATACCGGAGACTGCAAGAATAATTGAAACAACTACCACAAGCACAACTCCGATGAGAGCCAGGATAAGAGAGGCTCTTGCGTAGTTTTTGAGTGACTTCTTTGTTGATGAGCTGAATGCCCAGACAAAGAGCATAATGAGGTTTACAATCGGCAGACAGGTTAAAAGCATAACGCCGATCCAACCGCCTATGCTTACAGGCTGAGTATCCGGAGTACCGTATGGCGGTGCAACGGGCGGTACAGGCTGTGAGTTGTATGTCTGCTGGTACTGCGTGTTGTACTGTTGATTATAGCCGTTGTTGTAGCTCTGATATTGATTGCCGTACTTGCTTTGATTTGCGCCGTAATCATTGTTCGGTGAGTTTGTAAACTGCTGACCGTATGAAGTTTTGTTAGGCTGTGGTTGCTGATAATAAGTTTGATTTGGCTGACCGTACTGCTGAGAATACGGATTCTGCTGTGGCTGACTGTCGGCAGTCGGCTGTGCGTTATCAACCTCAGGCTGTGCAGTCTGCACATTCTCGTAAGGGTTCTGTGCAGCATCTTCGGTTGAAGCATTTTCAACAGGCTGTGTTTCAGGCTCTGGAGTCTGCTCAACAGGTGTTCCGCAGTAAGTACAGAACATTGCTCCGTTGTCAATTTCGTGATTGCAATTTTTACATACCATATATAATCGCTCCTTGCATAATATTCTATAAATAGTATGCTATCATTTTACACTATTTGCCTTACAAAATCAACAACATTCCACGCAATAATTCAATAATATTACAAAAAGCGACAGTTTTACAGCTGTCGCTTTTCGTTACACTCCCCTTTTCATAAGCTTGTGGGGAATTATTTTATTTTCTTTGAGTGACGCTTTTACATCAATAATACGCTGATTTGACGAGCCTCTGAAAGCAAGGCTTATATCGTGAAGAGCCTCAATAAATTCACCGTCAACAAGCACATCAATCATTGAAAGCATTTCATCCGTACATTCACACCTTGCTCTGCTGTCGGAAAGAAGCTCCCTGTCAAACAAATAGCCCGAATAACACCAAATTGTTTTGTCGGAATATTTTTCTCTGACACGCCTTAAAAACGGCACTAAGGCTCTTTGATTTGAAGGTTCAAAGGGTTCTCCGCCGAGCAATGACAAGCCGTCAATATATGACGGTTCAAGCTCTTTGAGAATTTTATCCTCAACCTCTTTTGTAAAAGGTTCGCCGTAATCAAAACTCCATGTCTGTGGATTAAAGCAGTTTTTGCAATGATGCGTACAGCCGGATACAAAGAGCGATACTCTTACTCCCTCACCGTTTGCAATATCGCAGAGTTTAATTTCTCCGTAATTCATCAAAGGTGAAGCACCCTTTCCTCAATTTCCTGAGTTCTGCCCTGATTCCAGAACTGAGTTCCGATATATCCGCAGGTTCTTCTTGCAACATTCATCTTATCCTGATCACGGTTGCCGCAGTTAGGACACTCCCACACAAGCTTGCCGTCATCGTGAACGATCTTGATTTCTCCGTCATAACCGCAAACCTGACAGTAGTCGCTCTTTGTGTTAAGCTCTGCATACATAATGTTATCGTAAATGAACTTGATAACCTGTAAAACAGCGGGAATGTTATCCTGCATATTCGGAACTTCAACATAGCTGATTGCACCGCCCGGCGACAAAGCCTGAAATTCGGATTCAAGCTTCAGCTTGCTGAATGCGTCAATATTCTCGGTAACATGAACATGATAGCTGTTAGTGATGTAGTTTTTATCTGTTACGCCCTTGATAATGCCGAAACGCTTTTGAAGACACTTTGCAAACTTATATGTTGTGCTTTCAAGAGGAGTGCCGTAGATGCTGTAATCGATATTTTCCTCTTTTTTCCACTTTGCACAATAGTCGTTCAGCTTCTGCATAATTTCAAGGCCGAGTTCTTTGCCCTCTTTTTCTGTGAGCTTTTTGCCGATAAGGCTGTAAACGCACTCCCAAAGACCTGCATAACCGAGTGAAAGCGTTGAATAACCGCCGTGGAGAAGCTTGTCAATCTTCTCACCCTTTTTAAGTCTTGCCAAAGCACCGTACTGCCACAAAATAGGAGCGGCATCCGAAAGAGTGCCTGTAAGACGCTCGTGACGGCACTGCAATGCTCTGTGGCAAAGTTCCATTCTCTCGTCAAAAATCTTCCAGAATTTATCAAGATCCTTGCCTGCGCTGAGTCCGATATCAATAAGATTTACAGTCACAACACCCTGATTGAATCTGCCGTAATATTTCGGCTTGCCGTTTTCGTCAACATAAGGAGTAAGGAAGCTTCTGCAACCCATACAGGTAAAGCAATGTCCCTCACCGTTTTTATCAATTTTGCTTTGGAGCATAACCTTCTCCGAGATATAGTCGGGAACCATTCTCTTTGCGGTACATTTTGCGGCAAGCTCCGTAAGATACCAATACTTGCTGTCCTCTGTTATGTTATCCTCCTCAAGCACATAAATAAGCTTTGGAAACGCAGGTGTAATCCATACACCCTTTTCATTTTTTACGCCCTTGTGACGCTGTTTGAGTGTTTCTTCGATAATCATGGCGAGGTCGTGCTTTTCCTGCTCGTTTTTAGCCTCGTTAAGATACATAAACACGGTTACAAACGGAGCCTGACCGTTTGTTGTGAGCAAAGTAACAACCTGATACTGAATGGTCTGAACACCACGGTTTACTTCTTTGCGAAGTCTTTGCTCAACGATATCGTTGATTTTCTCTTCTGTGGGATGAACACCGAGTTCTTCGATTTCCGCAAGAGTTTCTCTGCGGATTTTCTCACGGGAAACCTGAACAAACGGTGCAAGATGAGCAAGGCTTATGCTCTGACCGCCGTACTGGTTACTTGCAACCTGTGCAATAATCTGAGTTGCAATGTTACACGCCGTTGAAAAGCTGTGCGGTCTTTCAATAAGCGTATCGCTGATAACGGTACCGTTCTGCAACATATCCTCAAGGTTTACAAGGTCGCAGTTGTGCATATGCTGTGCAAAATAGTCCGAATCGTGGAAGTGGATAATACCTTCCTTATCAGCCTCAACAATATCAGCCGGCAAAAGCATTCTTCTTGTAAGGTCACGGCTGACCTCACCAGCCATATAGTCACGCTGAACGCTGTTGACGGTAGGGTTCTTATTTGAATTTTCCTGCTTTACTTCCTCGTTATTGCACTCGATAAGCGAAAGAATTCTGTTATCGGTAGTATTTGCCTTACGAACAAGCGAACGATTGTAGCGGTAACGCACATATCTTCTTGCAAGCTCAAACGCACCCTTTGCCATGAGCTGATCCTCAACCATATCCTGAATTTCTTCAACGGACACTGCTCTCCTGATTTTGTTGCACTTATATTCAACATAGTCGGCAACATCCTCAATCTGTTCGTCTGTAAGGAACTTGTGTTCCCCCGAACCGTTTGCTTTTTTAACGGCATTAATAATTTTTTCAATGTTGAAATCTTCTTCTGAGCCGTTACGCTTAATAATTCTCATAATCCTTCCCCTTTTTATTATTTTGCGGTACTTCCTTGGTAAAAATATCCTATATCTGTTAATCCGAATAAAAAAATAAATTTTTCAATAATGCCGTTTAAAAAATGCGTTGTGCAATAAAATTGCAAGGAACCAAACTTCCCTTGCAATGTAAAACCAATTATACAATAATTGCAATATAAATACTGTTGCACAGGCAACAATTATGTGATATACTATACTATATCTTGTGGTAAGATAAAAAACGCCACACATTATGGAGTGTTGCAAATGATAGAAGAAATAGGCGGTGCAAGGCTTAAAAAATCAGATTTCATCGGGATAAACGAGTGTTTTAAACCTATTGAAAGAGAGTATAAAAGGGGTGAAATCATAACTACATATTCACCCGAAAATGACACAATTTGCATCATAAAAGAAGGAACTGTTTATCTGACAACCGACAATGCCGAAAATCAGCGGAGAATTATTTCTTTTTATGAAAAGGGCGACATAATCGTCACCTGCATTGTACCCGAATCAGACAACAGAATTTTTTATCTGAGTGCCAAAACAAACTGCAAAATTGATTTCGTGAAATACTCAAAATTTACAGCCTGTTGTGAAAAGCATTGCAGTAAACACCAGCGGATTATAAGTGCATACATCAAAAAATCTCATAAAAAAAGTCTTGCTCACACAGACATTCTCTGTCAGCAGACGCTGAGGAGCAAGCTTTTGACTTTTTTTGAATACATTAAAACCGAAAAAGGAAAAAACACCTTTTACCTTCCTCTCCCTCTTTCCGACCTTGCAGATTACCTTTCTGTTGACCGAAGTGCAATGATGCGTGAAATAAAAAAGATGAATGAGGAAAATATTATAATCTCCGAAAAACGAAAAATCACAGTCATTGAAGATTTGTCAGAATGACATATAACATATATATGTATAAAAAAACATAAAAAACAAAAAATATAAATGCGTGATTTCGCCGTTTTGAGCCTGCAAAAAACTTGCAGGCTTTTTTTGTACACAACGATTAATATTGTAGTATAAAAACACCTTGCAGTCAACACGCTAAAAGAATTATAGTCAAAATAATTAATTTGACTGATTTTGAATGTATATAATCAAAAACACCAATTTTAATTGCAAAAACGGTAAAATTATACTGTTTTTAAATAATGCTCGACACTTTTTTGTTAGCTAATTTTGCTACCTTTAAATTTTTCTGAATTTTTTTGACCGATTTTGCTTGACTTTTAAAAAACGGGTGTTATAATGTAGTCAAGAGGTGAGGATAATGCTTACACAGGACAGGTATCGTGCAATACTTGATTTGCTCGAAGAAAAAAATTCGGTCACGGTGTCGGAATTAACAAAGTTGCTTGACTCATCCGAGTCAACAATAAGAAGAGATCTTTCCGCTCTCGATGAGATGGGAAAGCTCACAAAGGTTTTCGGCGGTGCAACTTCAATCACCAGAAACGAGGGTGTTTTTGAAGATGCGGTAAGCAATCGTGAAACCGTTATGAGCGATGAAAAAGATGCGGTTGCAGAATACTGTGCAAAGCTTATCAATGACTCTGACTTTGTTTATATTGACGCAGGAACAACAACATTAAAGCTTGTTGACCACATTACAAATACAAACGCAACATATGTTACAAACGGCATAACACACGCCAGAATGCTTATCCACAAGGGTATGCAGACATATATAGTAGGAGGAAAAATAAAACCGCTTACCGAGGCTGTTGTGGGTGCCGAAGCAATAAAAAGCATAAACTGCTTTAACTTTACAAAAGCTTTTATGGGAGCAAACGGAATTGATATCGGTTCGGGATTCACAACACCCGACATTGAAGAAGGTCTTATAAAGGAAACAGCAATCAACAAATCTTATATGGCATTTGTTCTTGCAGACCATTCAAAATTTCGCAGGGTGTATCCCGTAACATTTGCCCCTCTGCAAAAATGTTGTATAATCACCAACAAACTGCCTACGCCGGAATTTTCGCAGGCAACGGTGATAAAGGAGGTAAAAAAATGATTTACACCGTAACGCTTAATCCGTCAATTGACTACATTGTCAGACTTGATTCGCTTGTTCCGGGAATAACAAACCGAACAACCGCCGAAGAATATTACTACGGAGGTAAGGGAATCAATGTTTCATGCGTACTTGCAGAGCTTGACCTTGAAAGTACGGCATTCGGATTTGTTGCAGGCTTTACGGGTGACGCCATTGAAAAGGGTATTCGCAACGACAGGATTATCACCGACTTTATTAAGCTTGAAAGCGGAATTTCAAGAATCAACATAAAAATCAAAGCCGGTGTTGAAACAGAAATTAATTGTCAGGGTCCTCACATAAGTGAAGGCGAGCTTGAAAGGCTGTTTTCAAAAATCGACAGAATATCCGACGGCGACACAATCGTAATTGCAGGAAACATTCCGAATACGATGCCTGATGATGTTTATGAAAGAATCCTTGAAAGAATCAAGGGCAAGGATGTACGAATTGTAGTTGACGCAACAAAAAAACTTTTACTCAACGCACTCAAGTACAAGCCGTTCCTCATCAAGCCGAACAGACAGGAGCTTTCCGAAATGTTCGGAGTTGAAATCAACACCGAGGATGATATTGAAAAGTATGCAAAAGAGTTGCAGAAACTCGGTGCAAAAAATGTTCTGATTTCACTCGGCGGTGACGGAGCGATGCTCATTGACGAATTTGGAAAAAGACACAAAGCAGGAGTCCTCAAAGAAAAGGTAATTAACACAGTCGGTTCGGGCGACTCAATGGTAGCAGGCTTTGTGGCAGGATATGAAAAAACAAAAAGCTACCCCTATGCGCTGAAATTAGGCAGTGTGTGCGGAAATGCAACGGCATTTCTTGACGGACTTGCCACAAAAGAAAAAATAAATGAATTGCTTGCAAAATTTTAATTAAAAAGGAGAGAAAAATATGCGTATCACAGATTTATTAAAAAAATCGGGTATTGCTCTCGGCGTTAAAGTTGCCGACAAGAGCGAAGCAATTGACAAACTTGTTTCATTACATGAAAAGTGCGGAAACCTCAAGGATGTTAAAGCCTACAAAGAGGGAATCCTCAAACGTGAAGAGCTCGGCACAACAGCCGTAGGTATGGAGGTTGCAATTCCCCATGCCAAGAGCGAAGCTGTAAAAGCTCCCGCCCTCACGGCTATCACAGTTCCCGACGGTGTAGATTATGACTCGCCCGACGGTCAGCCCTGTAAGCTGCTCTTTATGATTGCCGCAACAACAGACGGTGATGTTCATCTTGAAGTTCTTGCAAGACTTATGCAGCTTTTGATGCATGAAGATTTTACCGCAAAGCTTAAAGCCGCAAAAACTCCGGAAGAATTCATCTCGATTATTGACGCAAAAGAAAAAGAGAAGTTCCCCGATGAACCAAAGGCAGAAGTTCCTGCAAAGAAGGGTTACAGAGTTCTTGCTATCACAGCTTGTCCAACAGGTATTGCTCATACTTATATGGCGGCTGAATCGCTCCAGAAAGCCGGCGACAGCCTTAACATTCCGATTAAGGTTGAAACAAACGGTTCGGGCGGTGCAAAGAATGTGCTTACCGAAGAAGAAATTGCAAATTGTGACGGCGTTATCATTGCCGCTGACATCACAATAAATCTTGCCCGTTTTGACGGCAAGCCCGTTTTACAGTGTGCCGTTTCAGACGGTATTCATAAGCCGGAAGAGCTTATCAACAAGATTGTAAACAAAGAAGTTCCCGTATATCATCACAAAGGCGGTTCTGCCGACGCTCCAAAGAGGAGAGGCGGTGCTTACGGTCACCTTATGAACGGTGTATCACATATGCTCCCGTTCGTTGTAGCAGGCGGTATCTTCATTGCAATCGCATTCCTCATTGATATTGCGTGCGGTGTAAACGCACAGGAGGTTGGCAGTGCATTCGGTACGGTAACTCCTGCAGCCGCATGGTTTAAGACACTCGGCGGTGTGGCATTTAACCTTATGGTTCCTATCCTTTCCGGCTTTATCGCAATGTCAATTGCAGACCGTCCCGGTCTTCTCGTTGGTCTTGTAGGCGGTTTCCTTGCAACATCAGGCGCAACCTTTATGGATCCTGCCGCTGCAGAAACAGTTCCGTCAGGCTTCCTCGGCGGCTTGCTCGCAGGTTTCGTAGGCGGTTACTTAATGCTTGCTATTGAAAAAATGTGCGATAAGATGCCTAAGGCTCTTGAGGGTATCAAGCCCGTTCTCATCTATCCGCTTCTCGGACTCGGCGGTATTCTCGTTGTAATGTGCGCAGTCAACCCGTTCATGGGTATGATTAACTCAGGTATGTCAAACGGCCTTAACGCTATTGCCTCTAACCCTGCAATGATGGTTCCGCTCTGTGCGCTCCTCGCAGGTATGATGTCTATCGACATGGGCGGTCCTTTCAACAAGGCAGCTTATGCATTCGCAACACTTAACCTTGCAAACGCAGACGATCAGGCATACATCATTATGGCAGCAGTTATGATCGGTGGTATGGTTCCTCCAATCGCAATCGCTCTTTCAAACACATTCTTCAAGAATCGTTGGACAGACGAAGAAAGAAAGAATGCTCCCGTAAACTATGTAATGGGACTTTCATTCATCACAGAAGGTGCAATTCCTTACGCAGCAGGTCATCCGCTTCAGGTTATCCCTTCATGTATCGTTGGTTCTGCAGTAGCAGGCGCACTTTCAGCTCTCTTTGGCTGTAAGCTTATGGCTCCTCACGGCGGTATCTTCGTATTCGCAACAATGCAGGGTACATGGTATTTCTACCTCCTTGCTCTTGCAATCGGTGCAGTAGTTTCAATGCTTATGCTTGCACTTCTCAAAAGACCGATTAAAAAATAATTAATTTGCTATTACCCGTTTTTTGAAATGTTTTGTTCCTCGGCACCGGTGTAAAAGCCGGTGCCACCCCTCAAAACTCAAAGAACTTTCACGACATTAGATTCAAAACTTCAAAACACAAATTTATTTTATAAAGGAGATTTTATTATGGTATCAAAAGAACTCGTACTCACAAATGCACAGGGATTTCATATGCGTCCGGCATCGGTTTTTGCAACAGCTATGGGCAAATACAGCTGTGATGTAACAATCAAATTCAACGGCAATCAGTACAACGCAAAGAGCCTCCTCAACATTATTGCGGCTTGCATCAAGTGCGGCAGTGAAATTGAAGTTGTTTGCGACGGTGCTGACGAAAACGAGGCACTTGCAGAGGCAGTACAGCTCATTGAGAGCGGTCTTGGCGAGTAATGGCCCCGACAGACCAGTTACAAGAGGTGAAGATTATGCTACACGGAACAGCCGCATCCGAGGGTATCGGAATCGGTAAGGTAATGCTTATTGAAGAACATTCGCTTGAATACACTCCACGAACAGTAACAGATACTGAGGCAGAGTCACAGCGTTTTAAGGCAGCAGTAGATGCTTTTTGCTACAATACTGAAAAACAGGCAGAAAATCTTCGCAGTTCAGCCGGTGAAAAAGAGGCAGAAATTCTTGCAGGTCACATTCAGATTATCAAAGATCCGTATCTCAGCGGTGAAATTGAAAAGCTGATTGCAGACGGTCAATGTGCGGAATCTGCTCTTGAGCATATGTGCGATATGTTTATTGCAATGTTCTCGGCAGCTGACGATGAGCTTACAAAACAGCGTGCGGCTGATGTCAGAGATATCAAGAGCGGTGTTCTCGGCATTCTTCTCGGAGTAAACGAAATTAAAGTAAGCGATGCACCAAAAGGCACTGTGCTTGTTGCAAGGGAGCTTACTCCTTCTGTTACGGCAGGTATTGTAAAAGAAAACATAGCAGGCATTATTACTGAAACAGGCGGAACAACTTCCCACTCTGCAATACTTGCAAGAGCGCTTGAGATTCCCGCCGTACTCAGTGTTGAGGGTGTCGCATCAAGCCTGAAAAACGGCGACACAGTTGTAGTTGACGGCAGTGAGGGTGCTGTAATTGTTAATCCGGATGATAACACAGTTGCAGAATACTCCAAAAAGCGTGACGCTTTTCTTGCAGAACGCAAAGAGCTTGAAAATTACAGGGGACGAGAAACAAAATCCGCAAGCGGAGAAGTTTATGAACTTTTCTGCAACATAGGAAAACCCGAAGACGCTGTCAAGGCAGTTGACGCAGACGGCGAGGGTGTCGGACTTTTCAGAACAGAGTTTCTGTTCATGGACAGAACTTCAATTCCGACAGAGGACGAACAGTTTGAGGCCTACAAAAAGGCTGCCCTTATCTTAAAGGGCAAGTCGCTGATTATCAGAACACTTGATATCGGCGGTGACAAGGACATTCCGTACCTTGGACTTGAAAAAGAAGAAAATCCGTTCATGGGATTCCGTGCAATCAGATATTGCCTTAAAAACCGTGAACTTTTCAAATCACAGATTAAAGCCATTTTGCGTGCAAGCGCATTCGGTGACGTCAAGATTATGTTCCCGCTCATCACAACTATGGATGAACTTCGTGAGGGCAAAAAGCTTGTTGCAGAATGCAAAGCCGATTTACGCAATATGGGCATAAATTTCAACGAAAACATTCAGGTTGGTGTTATGGTTGAAACAGCGTCTGCGGCAGTTATCGCAGATATGCTTGCAAAAGAGGCAGACTTCTTCAGCATCGGCACAAATGACCTCACAGGCTACACCATGGCTTGTGACAGAGGCAACAACGATGTGTCTTACCTCTACTCTCCCCTTCAGCCAAGCGTTCTCAGAATGATTAAACGCACAATTGAGTGCGGTGTTCAGAATGGCATTTCAGTCGGAATGTGCGGTGAGGCTGCCGCAAACAAGCTGATGATTCCGTTGCTTATTTCATTCGGACTCACAGAATTCAGCGTTTCCGCTCCGTCAGTTCTCAATGTGAGAAAAATAATTTCCACATGGACAAAAGAAGAGGCAGACAAAGTTACTGCAAAGGTGCTTGAAATGAGTACACAGCAGGAAATTGTCGAATACCTCAAATCGGTGGTGTAAAACAACCAAGTTAATATGCGTTAACCTCAGTTAAATAATTTGCAAACACGATTAATCCCCGTCAGAAATTCTGACGGGGATTTGTCTTTTGGTATATTAATTAGTTTTTTCTCTGCATACTATCCCTTTTTGAAAAGACGCAGCCACAGTAGTTTTGGCGGTAGAGGTCATATTCTTTTGAAAGGATGATTGAACGCTTGTAGCCTTCACGCTTTTTGAAGTCACTGTACAGCCACGGAATGCCGTACTTCTCGGCAAGCTCCGTGCCGATTAAATTGAGCAACTGCGCATTTTTCAGCGGACTGATTGTAAGCGTGGTTGTGAAATAATCAAAGCCGTGTTCCTTTGCGTAGCGTGCAGAGGATTCAAGTCGCAGTCTGAAACATTTTTCACACCGCTTTCCGCCCTCGGGTTCATTTTCAAGGCCTTTGACATACTCAAAGTAATCCTTGGGCAAATATTCGCCTTCAATTACCTTTACAGGATGTTCAAACGGCATAAGCGACACAAGACGCTTTTCTTCGCTCAGGCGGTAATTATACTCATCCGCAATCGAAATATTCGGATTGTAAAAATAGACCGTGATATCAAAATATTTTGAAAGATACTCAAGGCTGTAGGACGAACACGGGGCGCAACACACATGCAAAAGCAGCTTCGGTACTCTGCCCTCTTTCGTGATTTTGTCAATCACCCTGTCGAGTTCTTTCTGATAGTTTATCTTGTTCATACTATTATATAAATTTGCAAATGTAGTCAAAAAGTTCTTCGGCTGTGTCTGCAACAAACGGCGCACCTGCGTTCATAAGCTCGTTTTTTCCTCTGAATCCCCATGAAACACCTGCCATTTTTACACCCGCATTGTTTGCCGTAAACACATCGACATCGCTGTCACCGACATAGAAACATTCTTCGGGAGTTACACCGCTCATATCGAGGAGTGCAAGCAGAGCATCAGGCTCGGGCTTTGTCTTATACTGTGATTTCTGCCCCCATGCCTGAGTAAACTTGTGATTTGGGAATGCTTTTTTTAGCATTTTATCAACAAATTCATCCGGCTTGTTTGAAAGCACACCTGTTTTTAAACCCTTTTCTGCAAGCTTTTCAAGCATTTCGGCACAACCGTCATATGCGGAGGTGTGGTCGTTGCAATGAACGGCATAGTGTCTGTCATAATCAGCCTTGACCTTTTCAAAAAGCTCGTGGTCGGTCCACGCATCTCCCATTGCCCTTCTGATGAGCATTTCTCTGCCGTTTCCGACATATGTTTTATAATTTTCAACCGGCTTTTCTTCAAGGCCGTTAAGCTTCAGACCGTAGTTCACACTTATAGCAAGATCGGTAAGCGAATTTATAAGCGTGCCGTCAAGATCAAATACTACCATTTTTACCATAAATATCACCTTAGTTTAATCCTTTTTCCTGTTCAAAAAGTATTGCTCTGCATGGTGCCGCCTCAACTCCGCCGAGCTTTATCGGAAACGCACACAAATCATATTCGCCGTCAGCCACTCCCGAAAGATTGAGATTTTCGAGAACGGCAATATCCGCTCTGCCGAGTTCAAGATGTGTTTTAACTTCATCAAACGGAGGTGCGATTGACTCGGCATCCGTACCGACAAGCACCACCCTGCTTTGTGCAAGCACAATTGCGGCAGAATGTGAAAGGTATGTTTTGCCGTTTCCACGAAAGAGTATGCGTTTTCGGCAATACGGCAACAGCTTGTCCATATCTTCACCTGTCAGCACACCCTTGACCGTTATAACGGTGCATTTTCCGTAGAAAGTGTTGAGCCTTAAATCGGTTATCCCCTTGCCGTCAGGGCAAAAGTGGAGAGGAGCGTCAATATGCGTGCCTGCATGAACGCACATAGAAATCTGCGAAAGATTGCACTCGTCATCTTCATCAATACTTCTCAGCGGAGTCACAACAGTTTCGGGATCACCCGGATATGTTTCGGTTGTAAGAGTGTCTCTCGAAATATCATGAATATACATACATCCTTCGCCTCTTTCCCTTTTGAACATTTTTAATTGACGCAGAGCATCAGCTCCTCGGAGTCTAAGAAAAATATAACTCTGCTTAAATTCAGAACGAATCCACCGTATGAGCAAAGCGGAACATCTGCACTATGATTATATCACATATTACTGCACTTTGCACCTTTATCGGCAAAATTTCCTTGCTTTACGGCAAAAAATAACCCCACAGGAAAATCCTGTGGGGTAAATTGCAATTGTGAATTTAATCAACAGCGATTAATTATTCAACAGTAATCGGTAAACCGACATTGCCTGTTTCGTAACCGCCAACGATGTACTTCTGAACGAGAGTAGCATCCTTGATTGAGATTCTGCCATCCTCGTTAGCATCACATGTCTTGAATGCATTTGCATCATCAGCAGCAATACTCATAAGGTTGATAGCAATCTTCTGAATTGTTGTAGCATCTACAACTGTAATTGAGTAGTCACCGTCAGCATCGCCGAGAAGCGGAACACGGTTACCGTCAATCTTAATATTAGCCTTAGCACCTGAGCGTGACGGATAATCAAAGTTTGTAAGATCAAGTGTAATTGTTACATCAACAAGTGAATCTTCCGGATAACCGGCAGAAACTGTGTTAAGGAGCATATTTTCACCATTAAATGTAAGGTCAAAATCCTTGCCTATAGCAGCTGCGCTCTGCACAGAAAGGCCCCAGTTAGCAGCCCAATCGTCGTTAACTGCAAACTTGAACTGGTATGCAGCGTCAGCAGACTCGATACCTGTGTATGTAATCTGATAAACCTTGTCAGCAATCTTAGTCATGTGGTTAACTTCAGCGTCAACACCCCATGCTACACCGTTAAGCCAGCTGTTTTCGCCGTTACCAACAACTGTAATGCTGTTGATTTCAAGGTCTGTAACCATTTTAACGCCGTCACCTGTTACAGTAATCTCGTTTGTAGCAGGATTGAAAGTTACAGTTACATCGCAAGCACTTTCTACTACATCGAAAGTTACATTGTTGTCTGTACCGTCAAAACCAATCCACTTCTGCTCGTCGCCTGTGTTTGCAACAACCTTGAACTGATAGCTTTTGCCCACCGGAACAGCTGTAAATGTCTTTGTATAAACATCGCCGCTCTTTGTCATTACGTTTTCGGGAGCGAGTGCAGGAGAACCCTGCCATTCATAACCTGTGAGTGACTCAACACCTGCTACAACATACTGTGTTGCGTCAGCAGGCTCTGTTGCAGGTTCTGTAGTGGGCTCTGTTGTGGGTTCAACAGTTGTAGGCTCAACAGTTGTAGGCTCAACAGTTGTAGGTTCTTCTGTTGCAGGAGCTGTTGTACCTGAAGGATCAATACCGAGAAGTGTAGCTACTGTTGTAAGCGGAGCACACTCGGGATAAGCTGCAGGATCAGCAAGCTGTTCTGCATACATTTCAGCGTAAGCGTTGTAAACATCCATTGGCTCAGCCTCAACCTGTGCACAAATGTCAGCTACAGTTTCGGGAGTGTAGTTTTTAGCATTCTTAACAGCCCAGTTGAAAAGAGCCTGTGCAACCATTTCTGCTCTTGAAAGGTAAATCGGGAATCTGCCCTCAGTTACATGACCGAGTGATGTGATTGCAGCCTTTGGACCGTAGTTATCGCTGTTCTTCTTCCATGTTGCAGCAAAGTCACGCTTTGATGAATCTTCGGTATTCTCAACTGTACCGCCTGTGAGGTAAATTGTGTCGCCGAGACAAGGCTTGCCGAGTGTTACGTTACAGGTCTGGTGACTCTGTGATTTAGTATCAATTGTTGAGAAAATTACAGCATAGTCAGCGTTGTCTTTAAGACCGCCGTGATTAGTGCCGTCAGCTGACTTCAATTTTGCAGTATCGAAGTAGTAAAGACCTGTAGCAGAATCCTGCTTACATTTCTCTGCCTTACCCTGCCAAGATGTTTCAGGTAAATCATCGCCTGCTACAGCGTAAAGGTGACAGTATACTGTCTTTGTTGTTCCCCAATCTGCAGGGAGATTAGATGCGTCAAAATAGATTTTTGTGTCGGTTTCTTCAGCTGATGCAGAGAATATGGTCAAGCCTGAAAAACAGGATACAGCCATAAGAACTGCGAGCACCAAACTGAGAACCTTGGATGATTTTTTCATCGCTAATTCCTCCTTTTTTGTTACTCAAATTTCGAGTAATTACATTATATATCAAAATGTTCAGATTTACAAGTGGTTTTTGGCAAGTTTGTGAATTTTTTCTAATTATTGTTTTAAACCTATTGTTATGCGCTAACATTTGGTGTTTTTACTTGACAACAGTTGCAAATAATTGTATTATTTTAATGGTTATTTTTATCTATCTATCTGTTAAGAGAGGTTAAGTTATGGAAAACAGCAAAAAAACCATGGATAAAATCGTTGCCCTGTGTAAAAACAGAGGCTTTGTTTACCCGGGCTCCGAAATTTACGGCGGTCTTGCAAACACATGGGATTACGGTCCGCTCGGTGTTGCACTTAAAAACAATATCAAAAACGCATGGCTCAAAAAGTTTGTTCAGCAGAACAAATATAATGTAGGTCTTGACTCTGCAATTCTTATGAACCCGCAGACATGGGTTGCATCGGGTCATCTCGGCGGTTTCTCTGATCCGCTTATGGATTGTAAGGAATGTAAAACACGTCACCGTGCCGACAACCTTATTGAAGATTTTGACGGCACAAATGTTGCAGGCTGGACAAATGAAGAAATGATGAATTACATCAAGGAAAAAGAGATTCCGTGTCCTAACTGCGGCAAGCACAACTTTACCGACATTCGTCAGTTCAACCTTATGTTCAAAACATTCCAGGGCGTTACAGAGGACAGCAAGAATGAAATTTATCTTCGTCCCGAAACTGCTCAGGGCATTTTCGTGAACTTCTCTAACATTCAGAGAACAAGCCGTAAGAAAGTTCCTTTCGGTGTTGCACAAATCGGTAAATCTTTCAGAAACGAAATCACACCCGGTAACTTTATTTTCCGTGTTCGTGAGTTTGAGCAGATGGAGCTTGAATTCTTCTGCAAGCCGGGCACTGACCTTGAATGGTTTGAATACTGGAGAGGTTTCTGCCGTGACTGGCTCTATTCTCTCAATATTAAGGAAGAAAATCTCCGTCTTCGTGACCATGCAAAAGAGGAGCTTTGTTTCTATTCAAAGGCCACAACAGACTTTGAATATCTCTTCCCGTTCGGTTGGGGCGAGCTTTGGGGCGTTGCCGACAGAACAGACTATGACCTTACACAGCACAGCAAAACAAGCGGTAAGACACTTGAGTATTTTGATCCGACAACAAACGAGAAGTACATTCCGTATGTTATTGAGCCGTCACTCGGTGTTGAGCGTCTTTTCCTTGCTCTTGTTGTTGAGGCTTACGATGAAGAAGTTATTGATGAAAAGGATACACGAGTTGTGTTAAGACTTCATCCGACACTTGCTCCTTACAAAGCTTGCGTTCTTCCGCTTTCAAAGAAGCTCAACGAGCAGGCCGGCAAGGTTTATGAACAGCTTTCAGCCGACTTTATGACTGATTATGACGATGCCGGTTCAATCGGCAAGCGTTACAGAAGACAGGACGAAATCGGTACTCCGTTCTGTATCACATATGACTTTGAGTCTGTTGACGATGGTTGTGTAACGGTTCGTGACCGTGACACAATGCAGCAGGAAAGAGTTGCAATTGACAAGCTCAACGATTATATTGCTGAAAAGATTAAGTTCTGATTTTAATATGATATCAAAAGGACATTCCAAATGGAATGTCCTTTTTTTGCATCGGTGCGGATATTATCCGCACCGACAGAATTGTGCAAATGGTAGCTATACTACGCTCGGGCATAATATGTTTTTTACATTGCAAACTGTCTGCCCGACCACAATTTTCCATTTTCAATTTTCAATTTTACATTTAATTAAAACTATCTTCACGAACAGGGAACGGCGGCTCGCCGTATAAGAACAGCGGATAACCTTAAAATTCGGGTTATCCGCTGTGTGTTTTATTCAATATAATAATCTGAATTCAATCAAATTACTTTGAGAGGTTTGTGAGAACCTTTTTGATTCTCTCAACAGCCTCAATCGTGTTTTCTCTGTCACCGAATGATGTAAGACGGAAGTAGCCAGCACCGTTTTCGCCAAAGCCCTCACCCGGAGTACCTACAACATTTGCCTCGTTGAGGAGAAGGTCAAAGAATTCCCAACTGCCCATATTATTCGGACACTTAAGCCAGATGTAAGGTGAGTTCTTACCGCCTGTGTAGTAGATGCCGAGTTCATCAAGAGCAGATGCGATAATTCTTGCATTTTCCTGATAGTAAGAAATGTTCTCCTTGATTTGCTTCTGACCTTCTTCGCTGAATACAGCGGCAGCAGCACACTGAACAGGCCATGAAACACCGTTGAACTTTGTTGCCTGACGGCGGTACCATGTTGCATAGATATTGTGACCGTCACGCTCAAGCTCCTTAGGAATTACCGTGTAACCGCATCTTGTGCCTGTGAAGCCTGCTGTCTTTGAAAGTGAGCACATTTCAATTGCGCACTTTCTTGCACCTTCGATTGCAAAAATTGAACGAGGGAGATCCTCTGTGATGAATGCCTCATAAGCTGAATCGTAGAGGATTATTGCATCGTTTTTAAGAGCATAGTCAACCCACGCTTTGAGCTGTTCAGCGTTGTATGCAGAGCCTGTCGGGTTGTTAGGTGAGCAAAGGTAGATGATGTCTGCCTTTACATTTTCATCAGGAAGAGCGGCAAAGCCGTTTGCCTCATTTGATGCGGCATAAACAATTTCTCTGCCTGCCATAATGTTTGAGTCAACATATACAGGGTAAACAGGATCGGTTACGAGAACAATATTATCCTTTGAGAAGATGTCGCCTATGTTACCGCAGTCCGACTTTGCACCGTCTGATACAAAGATTTCGTCAGCGCCTACTGCAACACCAAAGCTCTTGTAATAATCTGAAATAGCCTGTCTGAGGAATTCGTAGCCCTCATAATCGGGATAACCCTTGAAGGTTTCCTTGTGAGCAAGATCCTCTGCGCCCTTTTTCATTGCCTCAACAACAACAGGAGCAAGCGGAAGGGTTACATCACCGATACCAAGCTTGATAACCTTTTTATCGGGATGAGCCGCAATATATGCATTTGTCTTTTTTGCAACATCTGCAAAAAGATAGTTAGGAACGAGATTGTCAAAATTTCTGTTAATCTTCATTAAAATCAGTCCTTTAAATCTGAAAGTTAAGTGGAAAAATCAATTACTTTTCAAGTGATGCTTTAATAAATTCTCTGAAAAGCGGATGAGCACGGTTCGGGCGTGACTTGAACTCAGGGTGATACTGAACAGCAACGAAGAAACGGTTGTCGGGAACTTCAACAGCCTCAACAAGAAGTCCGTTAGGTGAAGTACCTGTAATCTTCATGCCTGCATTTTCAATTTCCTCTCTGAAATCGTTATTAAACTCATAACGATGACGGTGACGCTCGGAAATTTCATGCTGACCGTAAGCCTTAGCCATAAGCGAATCGGGCTTGATAACACACGGATATGCACCAAGACGCATTGTGCCGCCCATATCCTCAATGCCTTCCTGTTCAGGCATAAGGTCAATAACATTATGCTTGCCCTCTGGTGTAAACTCACCGCTGTTGGCGTCAGCATAGCCGAGAACATCCCTTGCGTATTCGATTACTGCAGTCTGCATACCGAGGCAGATTCCGAGATACGGAATATCATGCTCACGGGCATATTTTGCAGCCATAATCTTACCTTCGATACCTCTGTTACCGAAGCCACCCGGAACGAGGATACCGTCAACATCACCGAGAAGCTCGTCAACCTTGTACTTTGTGAGAAGTTCGCAGTCAACCCACTTGATTTCAACATCGGCGGAATTTTCATAGCCACCGTGACGAAGTGCCTCTGCAACAGAAAGATATGCGTCATGGAGAGCAACATACTTACCGCAAAGAGCAATCGTGCATTTCTTTGTGCGGTTGTTGATACGGCTAAGCATTTCTTCCCACTCGGAAAGGTCAGGCTTTTTGTCTGTTACAATATTGAGTTCACGACATACAACATTTGAGAAATTGCTCTTTTCAAGCATAAGAGGCGCCTGATAAAGCGTTGGGAGAGTAATATTTTCGATTACACAATCCGGCTTTACATTGCAGAAAAGTGCAATCTTGTTGAAAATGCTCTCCTCAAGAGGTTCGTCACAACGAAGAACGATGATATCGGGATTGATACCGAGTGAACGAAGCTCCTTTACAGAATGCTGTGTCGGCTTTGATTTGTGTTCCTCACTGCCCTTGATATAGGGAACGAGAGTTACATGAATAAAGATGCTGTTCTCTCTGCCGACTTCAAGAGATACCTGACGGATAGCCTCAAGGAACGGCTGGCTTTCGATATCGCCCACCGTACCGCCGATTTCCGTAATTACAACATCGGCATTAGTCTTTTCACCTACATTGTAGATAAAAGACTTGATTTCATTTGTGATGTGAGGAATCACCTGAACTGTCTTACCGAGGTAGTCGCCGTGACGCTCCTTTTCAAGAACATTTGAGTAAACCTTACCTGTTGTGAGGTTTGAATACTTGTTAAGGTCCTCATCAATAAAACGCTCATAATGACCGAGGTCGAGGTCGGTTTCTGCACCGTCCTCCGTTACATATACCTCGCCGTGCTGATACGGGCTCATTGTACCCGGATCGACATTGATATACGGGTCAAGCTTTTGAGCAACAATCTTGAGCCCTCTTGCCTTTAAAAGTCTGCCGAGAGATGCGGCTGTGATACCCTTGCCAAGACCGGATACGACACCGCCTGTTACAAATATATATTTTTTATTTTTCTTATGTTCGGTTATCTCCACGATTACACCTCAACTTCGCCTTCAAATACTTTTTCCGCATTACCTGTCATATATACCGTTTCATCAGTATAGTTGATAATAAGATCGCCGCCCTTGAGCTTAATCTTGATGTCTTCGCCCTTTTTGCAGAAACCGTTTTCACAAGCAGCAACCGCAACGGCACAAGCGCCTGTACCACAAGCCCATGTTTCGCCTGAGCCACGCTCCCACACTCTCATCTTGATTGTATGGTCATCGAGAACTGTTACAAATTCTGTATTCACTCTTTCAGGGAAGAGCTTATCGTTTTCAAACTCCGGTCCTACGGTTTCAATATCAAGATTATCAATATCGTCCATGAATACCACGCAGTGTGGGTTGCCCATTGATACGCAGGTGATGTTATAGTTCTTGCCTGCAATTTCAACAGGTCTGTCAACAACCTTGTCACCGTCAAGAACAACAGGAATTTCCTTCGGTTCAAGAATAGCCTTGCCCATATCAACTCTGAGGCGGTTAACCTTTCCGCCTGAAGTATAAGCCTTGAGTTTCTTGATACCGCTGAGTGTTTCAATTGTAATTTCGTCTTTTTCGTTGATATCGACCATACCGTGGTCATAGAGGAACTTACCTACGCAACGGATACCGTTACCGCACATCTTACCCTCTGAACCGTCAAGGTTGTACATTTTCATCTTTGCATCTGCAACCTTTGAAGGGCAAACAAGAATAATACCGTCGCCGCCGATACCGAAATGTCTGTCGGAAAGTCTTACAGCAAGCGCCTCGGGGTTGCTGATTTCCTGATCAAAAGTGCTGCAATAGATATAGTCGTTGCCTATACCCTGCATCTTAGTGAATTTTAACATAAGCTTTTCCTCTCTCATGTGGTTAATGTCGATAAGCTCCGTGCTGTGCTGTGAATAGTGGCTCTTGAGGCAATCTGCAAGTGCATTTGCCGTGTCAAGAGATGTAAGACACGGAATATTTCTTTCAACAGTCTTACGACGAATTTTAACAGAATCTCTTGAAGGAATTCTGCCCTTTGCAGATGTTGAAATAACATACTGAATCTTGCCCGATTCAATGAGTGTAAGAGTATTGTTTGTCTTGGACTCGTGAATTTTCTTTACGCTTACGGCATCGATACCATACTTCTTGAGTACATCCGCTGTACCCTCTGTTGCGTAGATTCTGAATCCGAGGTCGTAGTATTTCTTGGCGATTTCGCCGATTTCAGCCTTATCCGAATTACGGACTGTGATGAACACACCGCCCTTTTTCTTCATCTTGTAGCCTGCACCGATGAGTCCCTTATAGAGAGCCTCCTCAAGTGTGCCTGCAACACCGAGAACTTCACCTGTTGACTTCATCTCGGGACCGAGGTGGTTATCAACATTGATAAGCTTTTCAAAGCTAAATACGGGAACCTTAACCGCAATGTAAGGACTCTTTCTGTAAAGGCCTGTGCCGTAGCCCATATCTTTGAGCTTTTCACCGAGCATTGCTCTTGTTGCAAGGTCAACCATAGGAACGCCTGTTACCTTACTGATGTAAGGGATTGTTCTTGAAGAACGGGGATTTACCTCGATAACATAGAGTTCGTCTTTATAGATAAGGTACTGAATGTTTACAAGTCCCTTTGTACGGAGTTCGATTGCAAGGTTCTTTGAGCTTTCAATAATAATCTGAGTCATTCTGTCTGAGAGATTCCATGCCGGATAAACCGCAATTGAGTCGCCCGAGTGAACACCGGCACGCTCGATATGCTCCATAATACCCGGAATAAGAATATCTTCACCGTCACAAATGGCGTCAACTTCAAGCTCTGTACCCTGAAGGTACTTATCAATAAGAATCGGATTTTCAATATTCTGTGCAAGAATGATTGCCATATACTCTTTGACATCATCTTCGTTGAATGCAATAATCATATTCTGACCGCCGAGAACATATGACGGACGGAGAAGAACAGGATAACCGATTTTGTCTGCAACATCGAGAGCCTCGTCTGTTGTCATAACCGTTACGCCACGGGGACGCTTGATGTGATACTTTTCAAGAAGCTCGTCAAAACGCTCTCTGTCCTCTGCCATATCAATAGCATCGTATGATGTGCCGAGAATATTTACACCGTTGTCGCTGAGGAACTTTGTAAGCTTAATGGCTGTCTGTCCGCCGAATGCAACAACTACACCGAACGGATTTTCTGTCTTTATTATGCCCATAACATCTTCGGTTGTGAGCGGTTCAAAATAAAGTCTGTCGGCTGTGTCAAAGTCTGTTGATACTGTTTCAGGGTTGTTGTTTACGATAACAACATCGTAGCCTGCTTTTTTGAGTGCCCATACGCAGTGAACAGATGCATAGTCAAATTCGATACCCTGACCGATTCTGATAGGACCCGAACCGAATACGATAATTGTTTTCTTATCGCTCTTCTGCTCCCTGATGAATTCCTCAGCTTCATTTTCCTTATCAAATGTTGAATAGAAGTAAGGAGTTTCAGCCTCAAATTCTGCGGCGCAGGTATCAACCATTTTATAAACAGGAACAAGTGGATTTTCAACCTTCCTGCCTGTGATTTTTTCAATTGTTCTGTCAAGGAATCCCTTGTTCTTGGCACGAACATAGAGATTCTCCGTAAGCTCGCCGTTCTTGAGTTCGTTTTCAACGGCGATAAGATTTTTGAGCTTTTCAAGGAACCACTCGTCAATGAGAGTGATGCTGTGAATCTGTTCTACTGTAATGCCTCTCTTTAGAGCCTCATATACGCAGAAAATTCTTCTGTCATCGCAAACGCTGAGTCTGTCATAAACCGATGCGTTTGAAAGCTCTGCAAATTCCTTGTCGTTGAGAGTATCGTGAGAAATCTCGGCACCTCTTACGGCTTTCATAATAGCCTGTTCAAATGTCGGAGCAATAGCCATAACCTCGCCTGTTGCCTTCATCTGAGTACCGAGTGTTCTCTTTGCATATACAAATTTATCGAAAGGCCATTTCGGGAATTTTACAACAACATAGTCAAGCGCCGGCTCAAAGCAAGCGTATGTTGTACCTGTAACGGCATTCTTGATTTCATTAAGTGTGTAACCGATAGCAATTTTAGCGGCAACCTTTGCAATAGGATAACCTGTTGCCTTTGACGCAAGTGCCGATGAACGGGATACACGGGGATTAACCTCGATAACCGCATATTCAAATGTTTCGGGGTTGAGTGCGAACTGGCAGTTACAACCGCCCTCTACTTTAAGTGCAGAGATAATGTTGAGAGCCGCACTTCTGAGCATCTGATATTCCTTGTCGGCAAGTGTTACCGTAGGAGCGATAACGATTGAGTCGCCTGTGTGAACGCCTACAGGATCGAAGTTTTCCATTGAGCAGACAGTAATAACATTTCCGTCGCTGTCACGCATAACCTCAAACTCGATTTCCTTCCAACCTGAGATACATTTTTCAACAAGCACCTGTGTGATAGGAGAAAGTTCAAGACCGTTTGATGTGATTTCACGAAGTTCTTCCTCGTTATCGACAATACCGCCGCCTGTACCGCCGAGTGTGAATGCAGGACGGATAATTACAGGATAACCGATTTCATCGGCAAACTTAACAGCTGATTCAACATCTGTAACAACAAGTGACGGAATAACAGGCTGACCTATTTCAATCATTGTGTCCTTAAAAAGCTGTCTGTCCTCTGCCTTGTCGATTGTTTCGGGGTTTGCACCGAGAAGCTGAACATTGTATTTATCAAGGAAGCCCTCTTTTGCAAGCTGCATTGAAAGGGTAAGACCCGTCTGACCGCCGAGGGTTGAAAGAAGGCTGTCAGGGCGTTCCTTTTTGATGATTCTCTTAACTGTTTCAAGCGTCAATGGCTCAATGTAGATTTTATCAGCCATTGCGTTATCAGTCATAATTGTAGCAGGGTTTGAGTTTACGAGAATAACCTCAAGTCCTTCTTCTTTAAGCGCACGGCAAGCCTGTGTGCCTGCATAGTCAAATTCGGCAGCCTGACCGATTACGATAGGGCCCGAACCGATTACCATAACTCGTTTGATATTCTTTTTGAGTGGCATATAATCATTCCTCGTTCAAGTAATTATTGTATCTGTTCTTATGCTGAATAGTAATCCGAATTTCGGACTCTTATTTTCTGTTGTTCTTCATCAATTCAATAAAACGGTCAAACAAAAATGCTGTATCGTGAGGACCGCCGCAAGCTTCCGGATGGAACTGAACCGAGAAAGCAGGCATATTTGTGTAGTTTACGCCCTCGCAGGTGTTATCATTGCCGTTTACAAAGCTTACTTTGCCGTTTTCAGGCATACTGTCGCTTACAACAGCGTAGCCGTGGTTCTGTGATGTAATGTAAACTCTGCCTGTTTCAACCTCTTTTGCAGGCTGGTTTGCACCTCTGTGACCGTACTTGAGCTTTTCTGTTTTTGCACCCTGTGAAAGTGCAAGGAGCTGATGACCGAGACAGATACCGAATGTCGGAATCCCGAAGTCACAAAGCTTTTTGAGCTCTGCAATAATCTCTGTGTTGTCCGAAGGATCTCCCGGTCCGTTTGAAAGCATTACGCCGTCGGGATTCATAGCCTTAATTTCATCTGCTGTTGTGTGAGCCGGAACGACTGTAAGGTTACAACCTCTCTTAACAAGCTCTCTGCCGATGTTATGCTTTGCGCCAAAATCCATAAGCACAACATTGAGGTCGCCGTTTTCAGCGTCAAAATGCTCTTTTTCTTTTATAGTAGTGCTTTCAACAGCCTCTGTAATAACATAGTTCTTAATCTCGTCAAGTTCTTCCTTTGTTACATCGGGAGAATAGGAGATTTTGCAATTCAGAACACCGTATTCACGCACAATTCTTGTGAGCGCACGGGTGTCAATTCCGTAAATGCCGGGAATTCCCGACTCTTTTAAAAAGGTGTCAAGATCACCCTCACAACGGAAGTTTGAAGGAACTTGGCACCATTCTCGTACAATATAACCTTTCAGTGACGGAGAGTCACTCTCAAAATCGGCAGGGATAACACCATAGTTGCCGATTAAAGGGAATGTCTGAATAACCACCTGACCGTAATAGCTGGGGTCGGTGAGTGTTTCAAGATAACCTGTCATTGCTGTAGTAAAAACAAGTTCTCCCGTAGTTTCTTTTTCGGCACCAAACGCCTTGCCCTCAAAAACTGTTCCGTTTTCAAGGATTAAGTATGCCGCACGGCTCATAAAAACACATTCCTTTCAATAAACTAAAAAAATCGCAGTCAGTTCTCATATGTTCTGATAACCTGCTTTGCAACCTCAAGCTTGCTTGTCCTGAGATCCATAGCCTGTTTTTCAAGATAGCGATGCGCCTGATCTTCGGACATATTAAGGCAGGTAATAAGCAGGAACTTTGCTCTGTTTATTATCTTCATATCCGCAACCATATGCTTGAGCTTTTCATTTTCCTCAATCACACGGAACATACGCATCTTAAAACATTCCGTAAACTGCAAAAAGTGGTGAAACAGGTGCTTGTTTACGGGCTTTGCAATAACCAGAACACCGTGCTCCGTAAGTGCGTCATTCACATAATCCGCATTTCGCTGCGGAACGATAATCACAACACTTGAACGGGTTGTTCCGGCAAAGTACTTTGAAAGCTCAATGCCGTTTTCCTTTTCAAGCGGCGCATTGACGCAGATGAGGTCAAAAACCTCACCATTTGCAAGCTCCTTAGCCTCCTGTGAGGTTTGGCAGACGGAAATCTCCGTATAGCCTTCGCTTCCGAGCAATTGTGACAAAGAAACGGCACTCTGTTCAGAGCGTGAAATCAACAAAGCATTTTTCAAGAACCTCACCACCGCATATTGTTTCATTCATCTTATTATTTTACAAGATTAACCCCTATTGTTATTTACTTAAAGGAATTATGACAATATTTTTTACAATTTTGTAAAAACATTTTCATTGCAAATTTGTTTTACACTTTTCAACATTTTTCGGGCAATTTTCCATTTGAACATTACTCAAACATATTACCGTATTTTTGTTTTTGATTATAGATTAAATTTTTCACTCTTAGCACAACTTCATCGGTATAATATCCGCTGACTTTTTCAAAAGATTTTTCTATATCGGAACTCATAAACGAAAATTTTACCTGTTCACCATACAGTTCCTGAGCAGCATCAAGCTGTACATCGAAATCTGCATCAAAAGGTTTTGCGTGAATTTTTGGGATTAAGTTGTAAATATCCTCTCCGAGAGGGTAATCCTCGGTTGTGTCGGCAAGCAGCGAAAGTCCGAAATCAAAATACGGACAAAATCTGTATTCGCCTGTATCATCATTCAGTATAAACGCAATATTATTGGTATGCCTGTCCTCATTCAGAAAAAATGCGTCAAGCTCAAGCATTGCTGTTATATATTTTCCGACATTTTTCAAACCTGTTTTATTCTCGATAAAGTCAACGGTGTGGGAAATTTTATCCTTCACATCATCGTACTTCAAAAGATTTTTTGCCATTGATGACGCAAGCCATTGCTTTGACAAATGCTCAAGCGTGACAATGCTTTCATTTTTTTTGCGAAAGTTTTTTGAATAACAACCGTTAAGCTTTCGACCTGCAAATTCTATTTTTATCGGAAAATATTTTGCAAAATCGGTTATATTCGATTTTTTCAACAATTCAGATACAATAACCTCACACAAGCCCTCATATCCCATATGGTCTGCTTTGTACCAAAAATCATTTACAAGCCACTTTTGCTGATTGCCTTTTGAAGAAGCAGACTTTGTATCTATAAGTGAGTAATTGTCAAGATTGATTTCCTTAATCAAAAAGCGTACAGCTCCTTTCGTGTAAACCTTATATATTGGTTATCATCAGCCGTTCTTCCGTCTGTTTTTTCAAGTATCTGCAAAGTATCGTAGCCGTCCGCTCCGATTTTTTTCAAAATAGTTTTTCGGAATGCCCTTGATTTCGGAAAACATCTTTCTTCAAGAAACTGTTCAAAATCGTTCCAATCCGGATTTTCATTTATACCGAAAGCTCTTTTCATTATATCATTGGTGCGATTCACAATTTTTATTTTCTTATCGGCAAAGTTGACATATATTTCCGTACACACCTTCTGACGGAACATAAAATCAAGCCGCATGACATAATTGCCGTCCAAGGGCTTGTTAAGATATTTTGAAATTGTCTGACGGCTTACATTAAAGGTTTGTGCTATTTCAGCAGTAGTTTTACCGTTTTTCTGCATTTCAATTGCATTTTTAACATCCGTTTCGGTCAACTTATTTTTTCTTCCGCCTTTAAGCCTGCCTGCAATATCCTTTAACTCGGTTTCGTTATCTGTTCCGAACAAATCTATACAAAGCTTTCTGTAATCAGTCATACGCTCCACCGCCTTAATAGTGTCAAATATCATTCTTTACACTATCATTATATAGCATATACAAAGCAAAGTCAATTATCTTTGCTAAACATTTATATGCCAAAACACCCCGAATAGCTATTGCCGTTCGGGGTGTCTCGGTTTATGTGAATTAAAAAGGATAGGTTAATTAAGCTATTGGGGATTATTCAATATCCTGCATAGCGTCGTAGCCTGTTTCGCCTGTTCTAACCTTAACAACATCTTCAACATCATAGATAAAGATTTTGCCGTCACCGATGTGACCTGTGTAAAGTGCCTTAACAGCCGCATCAACAACTGCCTTTACAGGAACCTTGCAAACTACGATTTCAACCTTCATCTTAGGAAGGAGGTTACTTTCAATAGCAACACCACGGTAATACTCTGCTTTACCCTTCTGAGCACCGCAACCGAGTACCTGAGATACTGTCATACCTGTGATGCCGAGCTTATCCATTTCTTCTTTAAGAGCTTCAAGCTTTGACTGCTTGAGAAGAATGTCAATCTTAGTAATCTTTGTGCCGTCGGTAGCCATATCATACTTGCCGGCAAGCTGAACGGGAACTGCCTGAGTTACAGGAACATTGCTGTCAACATCAAATGTTTCATCAAGTGAAGCTGTACCGACACCGATTGGCATAAAGTCTGCATATGCGCTGATAAGACCGTGCTCGCAGATATCGAGACCCTTCATTTCTTCGTCCTTTGTAACACGAAGACCTACTGTCTTTTTGATGATTGTGAATACGATAATCATGCAAACAACTGTCCAAGCTACGATTGTAACAATACCGAGAGCCTGCTTACCAAGCTGAGCAAAGCCACCGCCGTAGAAAAGACCTGTAACACCGTTCTGACCGTTACCTGTTGCGAAAAGACCTACTGCAAGGCCGCCCCACATACCGTTTACGCCGTGTACCGAGAATGCGCCGACAGGATCATCTATTTTAAGCTTGATATCAACAAATTCAACTGCTACTACGATGAGGATACCTGAAACGATACCGATAACTGCTGCGCCGATTGCGTCAACATCTGCACAACCTGCCGTGATTGCTACAAGACCTGCGAGTGATGCGTTAAGACACATTGAAACATCAGGCTTGCCGTTCTTGATCCATGTAAAGAGCATGGTTGTTACTGTTGCAACTGCCGGAGCAATTGTTGTTGTAAGAAGAATCTGACCGAGACGAGCGCCGTCTTCAGCAGCGGCACCGTTAAAGCCGTACCACGCAAACCAAAGAATGAATACACCGAGAGCACCGAGTGTGATGCTGTGACCGGGGATAGCGTTTACCTTGCCGTTCTTACCGTATTTACCGATACGGGGTCCGAGAATGATTGCGCCGACAAGTGCCGAGATACCGCCGACCATATGAATTACGATTGAACCTGCAAAGTCGATACAGCCGAGCTGTGCAAGCCAACCCTGACCGTTCCAAACCCAACCTGCTTCAATCGGGTAAACAACGAGTGAAATAATTGCGCTGTAAACACAGTATGCCGAGAATTTTGTACGCTCTGCCATAGCACCTGAAACGATAGTAGCTGCTGTAGCACAGAATACAAGCTGGAATACGAATGAGTTCCAATCAAAGTTCATCCAGTCTGTGAACATATTGAGGTTGGGAACACCGATAAATCCTGCAACATAGTCCTCAGACATCATAAGTCCGAAGCCTAACAAGCTGAATACAACCGTACCGATACAAAAGTCCATCAGGTTTTTCATAATGATGTTACCTGCGTTTTTAGCTCTTGTAAAACCGGTTTCAACCATTGCAAATCCGCACTGCATAAAGAACACGAGTAATGCGCCGATCATAAACCAGACGCCTGTGCCTCCGTAAATTAGTTCTGCCATATAAATCTCTCCTTTTATCAAAATAACAAAAACGGCGTGGAGTTGACAGTTTAGTTCTGTCAATCACACGCCGTTGTGTTACCTGCTATACAATATATTAATGTTATTTAGTATAAATAGAGGTTCTATCAATCACACACCGAAAAGAAGTTCGCCGTATGAAGGATAAGGCCAGTATTCCGAAGCTGTTTCTGTTTCCATTGCGTCACCGACAGCTCTGAGCTCCTGCATAAGTGCAAATACTGTTTCTCTGTAGTACTTAGCATACTTGAGGTTGTCATCGCTGTAATCGCTTGCCTTGATAACAGCCTCTTCAAGCTCTGCAGTTTTCTTTGAGAAACATACAAGCTTGTTTGAAAGGCTTGTAATAAGGTCTTCCTCAACGCTTGTAGGAATAGCGTCCGAAAGTGCCTTCTTGGCAAGTGCTGTATCCGTAAGATCTCTTACATATGATGTAACGGCAGGAAGAATGTTCTTCTTAGCCATATCAATCATTGTGAGAGCCTCAATGTTAATCTGCTTAGAATAGCTTTCAAGCTCAATTTCATATCTTGCACGGATTTCGTCTGCCGAACAAATCTTATTCTTAACAAAGAGGTCAATATTCTTCTTGTCAAGGAAGTGTTCCATTGCGTCAGGAAGTGACTTGAGGTTAAGAAGTCCTCTTCTTTCAGCCTCTTCAACCCACTCGGGAGCGTAGTTGTTGCCGTTGAAGATAATGTTCTGATGCTCTGTGAATACTTTCTTAACAAGAGCCTTGATAGCTGCGTCCATATCATCCGCATCTTTAAGCTCATCGTAGAACTCTGAAAGTTCTTCGGCTACCATAGTGTTGAGCATATAGTTAGGGCAGGCAATGTTAAGTGAAGAACCAAGTGCTCTGAATTCAAACTTGTTACCTGTGAATGCAAAAGGTGATGTACGGTTACGGTCTGATGTGTCCTTCATAAAGTCAGGAAGAACATCAACGCCTGTTCTCATCTTCTGCTTACCCTTGCTTACATATTCTCTGTCATTGATGATTGAATCAACGAGTTCGCCGAGGTCATCACCGAGATACATTGAAATGATTGCAGGCGGTGCTTCGTTAGCGCCGAGACGGTGGTCGTTACCTGCCGATGCAACCGTGATTCTGAGAAGATCCTGATACTCGTGAACAGCCTTTACAACTGCTGCAAGGAAAAGCTGGAACTGAAGATTGTTTTCAGGAGTCTTGCCGGGTTCAAGAAGGTTTTCGCCTGTGTTGGTTGAAATTGACCAGTTGTTGTGCTTACCGGAACCGTTAACACCTGCGAACGGCTTTTCGTGAAGAAGACAAACAAGACCGTGTCTTTCGGCAACCTTCTTCATAACTTCCATTGTAAGCTCGTTGTGGTCGGTTGCAATGTTTGTTGTTGTGAAGATAGGAGCAAGCTCGTGCTGTGAAGGAGCAACTTCGTTATGCTTTGTCTTTGCAAGGATACCGAGTTTCCAAAGCTCCTCGTCAAGGTCTTTCATATAAGCAGCAACTCTTGTCTTGATTGCACCGAAGTAATGGTCGTCAAGTTCCTGTCCTTTAGGAGCTTTTGCACCGAAAAGTGTTCTGCCTGTATAAATAAGATCCTCTCTCTGGTCGTAAGCTTCCTTATCAATAAGGAAGTATTCCTGCTCCGGACCTACTGTTGTTGTAACTCTTGTAACATTTTCTTTGCCGAGAAGATGAAGAATCTTTACAGCCTCTGTATTCATTCTCTCCATTGAACGAAGAAGAGGAGTTTTCTTATCGAGAACCTCGCCTGTATAAGAACAGAATGCTGTAGGAATGTAAAGTGTTCCGTCCTTAACAAATGCATATGATGTCGGATCCCATGTTGTATAGCCTCTTGCCTCGAATGTGGCACGGATACCGCCGCTTGGGAAAGAAGAAGCATCAGGCTCGCCCTTTACAAGCTCTTTACCTGAAAACTCCATGATAACCTGACCCTCACCGTTCGGTGTGATAAAGCTGTCATGCTTTTCGGCTGTGATACCTGTCATCGGCTGGAACCAGTGTGTGTAGTGGGTACAGCCCATTTCTACTGCCCAGTCCTTCATAGCAGCCGCAACAACATTTGCAACGCCGAGGTCAAGTGGTTCACCGTTCTGGATTGTCTTTTTCAAAGCCTTGTAAGTTGACTTTGGAAGTCTTTCCTGCATCTTCTGGTCATTAAATACCATGCTGCCAAAAATTTCGGGAACTTTTGCCATTTTAATTCTCTCCTATCCATTTTGAAAATAAATTTTAATGGTCTGATTTTTGCTTTATAAAAACAGAAAAGGACACTGTAAGCCTCAGCTCACAGCGCCCTTGCTGTCTTTGATGTTGTTAGTATATTCCACTTTTGCGAATTTGTCAATACATTTTTTAAAAAAAGTTTTGAATTTGCAAGTTTTATTAATTTTCCTGCAAAATTAAGCTGAAATACCAATTGGAATTGCATATTTTCTACAACAATCACAGTAAAATGAAAGTTTTGCCCTTGAAAGTTGCAATTTTCCTCTATTTTCCCTTGACAAAGCACAATGTATAGTTATATAATCTAAGTGCTGATTTTTCTTGATCAACGATGACAGGGCATTTCAGAATATCAGCCGATCTGCACATTCACCTTTGCAGGATATAGCACAGGCTGAGCATAGCGGTTTTACCGCTGAGAAGAGATTGGGCATTTTACAATTACATATATATGATTGATTATTAACCGGCAGAACATTAATTGCCACTTTGAACCGATAAGTTTACGAAAGCAAACTTCCTTTTACATATATATGTATATAAAAAGTCCGCTGAATAATTTTTGTGATTAACAGGAAAGGGTGATCATTAATGGAACAGACAGTCAGAGAGAACAACAAGACTCTGTATTCTCCGAAGTTTGAACATGATAACTGCGGTATCGGAGCTGTTGTTAATATTAAGGGTATCAAGTCACACGACACCGTGGCAAACGCTCTGACAATTGTTGAAACTCTCGAACACAGAGCAGGTAAGGATGCCGAAGGCAAAACAGGTGACGGCGTAGGTATTCTTCTCCAGATTTCACACAAATTTTTTAAGAAGGCAGCTGCTGAAATCGGCATTAAGCTCGGTTCCGAAAGAGATTACGCTGTAGGTATGTTCTTCTTCCCTCAGAATGAGCTTGCAAGAAATCAGGCAAAGAAGATGTTTGAAATCATTGCAGAAAAAGAAGGTCTTACAGTTCTCGGCTGGAGAAATGTTCCGTCAAAGCCCGAGGTACTCGGTCACAGAGCTGTTGAATGTATGCCTGCAATCATGCAGTGCTTTATCAAAAGACCTCACGGTGTAAAAAGAGGTCTTCCGTTCGACAGAAAGCTCTATGTTGCAAGAAGAGTTTTTGAGCAAAGTAATGAAGACACATATGTAGTTTCGCTTTCAAGCAGAACTATTGTATATAAAGGCATGTTCCTTGTCGGCGATCTTCGTAACTTCTTCCTTGATCTTCAGGACGAGGATTACGAGTCTGCAATCGCTATGGTTCACTCCCGTTTTTCAACCAACACAAATCCAAGCTGGCAGAGAGCTCATCCTAACAGAATGATTGTTCACAACGGTGAAATCAACACAATCAGAGGCAACGCTGACAAGATGCTTGCCCGTGAGGAAACAATGCGTTCGGAGCATCTCAAGGGCGACCTTGACAAGGTTATCCCTGTTGTAAACACAGAGGGTTCAGACTCTGCAATGCTTGATAACACACTTGAATTTCTCGTAATGAGCGGTATGGAGCTTCCTCTTGCCGTTATGATTACAATTCCGGAGCCGTGGGATAATAACGGCACAATGAGCCAGAAGAAAAAGGACTTCTATCAGTATTATGCAACAATGATGGAGCCGTGGGACGGTCCTGCGTCAATCCTTTTCTCTGACGGTGACATTATGGGTGCGGTTCTTGACCGTAACGGTCTGCGTCCGTCAAGATATTACATCACGGATGACGGCAACCTCATTCTTTCATCGGAAGTCGGCGCACTTCCTATTGATCCCGCAAAGATTGTTACAAAGGAAAGACTTCGCCCGGGCAAAATGCTCCTTGTCGATACGGTTCAGGGCAGACTCATTGATGACGATGAACTCAAAGAGTATTATGCGTCAAAACAGCCTTACGGCGAATGGCTCGACAGTAATCTTGTTTGTCTTAAAGACCTCAAAATTCCTAATATGAAGGTTGAGGAGCATTCATATAAAGAAAGACAAAAACTCCAGAAGGCTTTCGGATATACCTACGAAGATGTTATGACATCAATCCTTCCTATGGCAAAGAACGGCACAGAGTCAATTGCCGCAATGGGTACAGACAGTCCGCTTGCAGTTCTTTCAAAAGAACCGCAGCCGCTTTTCAACTACTTCAAACAGCTCTTTGCACAGGTTACAAACCCGCCGATTGACGCAATCCGTGAGGAAGTTGTAACATCAACAACAATTTATATCGGCGAGGACGGCAACATCCTTGAGGAGCGTCCCGAAAACTGCAAGGTTATGAAGATTCACAACCCGATTCTTACATCAACCGATATTCTCAAAATCAAGAATATGCACATTCCGGGCTTTAAGGTTGCGGTTATCCCGATTCTCTACTACAAGAACACAAGACTTTCAAAGGCTGTTAAGCGACTTTTCATTGAAGCTGACAAGGCTTACAATGACGGTGCAAATATTCTTATCCTCTCCGACAGAGGAGTTGACGAAAACCATCTTGCAATTCCGTCACTTCTTGCAGTATCCGCTCTTCATCAGCACCTTGTTGCAACAAAGAAGAGAACCTCACTTGCAATGATACTTGAAAGCGGTGAGCCGAGAGAAGTTCATCATTTTGCAACACTTCTTGGCTACGGTGCAAGTGCAATCAACCCGTATCTTGCTCAGGAAACAATTCACGAGCTTATCGGTGATGACCTTCTTGACAAGGACTACTACGCAGCAGTTGACGATTACAACAGCGCAGTTCTCCACGGCATCGTAAAGATTGCGTCAAAAATGGGTATTTCAACAATCCAGTCATATCAGGGCTCACAGATTTTTGAGGCTATCGGTATCGGCAAGGATGTTATTGACGAATACTTCACAGGCACAGTCAGCAGAATCGGCGGTATCACAATCAAGGATATCGAAAAGAATGTTGACAAACTTCACACAGCGGCATTTGATCCGCTTGACCTCGGTGTAAGCGATGAGCTTGAATCCCGTGGTTCACACAAGTTCAGAAGCGGCAAAGAGGAACACCTCTACAATCCGCAGACTATATATATGCTCCAGCAGGCAACAAGAACAGGCGACTATGAGCTTTACAAAAAGTATTCTCATATGATTTCCGAAGAAATGGATCCTGTAAATATCAGAGGTCTTTTCGACTTCAACTTTGCGGAAACTCCTGTTCCGCTTGATGAGGTTGAAAGCGTTGATTCAATCGTAAAGCGTTTCAAGACAGGCGCTATGTCCTACGGTTCAATCTCACAGGAGGCTCACGAAACACTTGCGATTGCAATGAATCAGCTTCACGGCAAGTCAAACTCCGGTGAGGGCGGCGAAAGCCTTGAAAGGCTTCTCACAAAAGGACAGAAGGTTGACAGATGTTCTGCAATCAAGCAGGTTGCGTCAGGTCGTTTCGGTGTTACATCAAGATACCTCACATCTGCAAACGAAATTCAGATTAAAATGGCTCAGGGTGCAAAGCCGGGCGAAGGCGGACATCTTCCGGGCAAAAAGGTTTATCCCTGGATTGCAAAAACCCGTCATTCAACACCGGGTGTATCGCTCATCTCTCCCCCACCGCACCACGATATTTACTCAATTGAGGACCTTGCACAGCTTATCTATGACCTCAAAAATTCTAACAAAGACGCAAGAATCTCTGTTAAGCTCGTTTCGGAATGCGGTGTAGGTACGGTTGCCGCAGGCGTTGCAAAAGCAGGTGCAGGCGTAATCCTTATTTCAGGTTATGACGGCGGTACAGGCGCTGCTCCGAGAAACTCAATCTACAATGCAGGTCTGCCGTGGGAACTCGGTCTTGCCGAGGCTCATCAGACGCTCATTATGAACGACCTTCGTAACAAGGTTGTTATTGAAACCGACGGTAAGCTTATGAACGGCCGTGATGTTGCAATTGCAGCAATGCTCGGTGCAGAGGAATTCGGTTTTGCAACTGCTCCGCTTGTAACTCTCGGTTGTGCAATGATGAGAGTATGTAACCTTGATACCTGCCCATTCGGTGTTGCAACACAGAACCCCGAGCTCAGAAAAAGATTCTGCGGCAAGCCCGAATATGTAATAAACTTTATGAAGTTTGTAGCAAGCGAACTTCGTGAATATATGTCAAAGCTCGGTGTAAAAACTGTTGATGAGCTTGTCGGAAGAATTGACCTCATCAAGAGAAAAGAAGGCATCACAGGACAGGCTGCCGAGGTTGACCTTTCTAACATTCTTGATACAAACTTTGTTTCGGAAAAGGTTGAATACAACAAAAAGAGCCTTTATGATTTCAAGCTTGAATCAACACTTGACGAGAGAATCCTCTGCAAAGAATTTGCAAAGGTTCTTGCAAAAGGCACAAAGAAAAAGGTTGAAGTCAATGTTAAGAACACAGACCGTTCATTCGGTACAATCTTCGGTTCCGAGGTTACAAGAAAGCATTACAACAACCTTGATGACGATACATTTACAGTAGTCTGCAACGGTTCGGGCGGTCAGAGCTTTGGCGCATTCATTCCAAAGGGACTCACACTTGAACTTGTGGGCGACTCAAATGACTACTTCGGCAAGGGACTTTCAGGCGGTAAGCTGGTAGTTTATCCTCCGAAGAACTCAACATTTGACGCAGGTAACAACATCATCATCGGTAATGTTGCCCTTTACGGCGCAACAAGCGGCAAGGCATTCATCAACGGTGTTGCAGGCGAGCGTTTCTGCGTAAGAAACTCAGGCGCAACGGCAGTTGTTGAGGGTGTCGGCGACCACGGTTGTGAATATATGACAGGCGGTCGGGTTGTTGTTATCGGCAAAACAGGCAAAAACTTTGCCGCAGGTATGTCCGGCGGTGTTGCTTATGTTCTTGATGAAGAAAGAGATCTTTACACAAAGCTTAACAAGGAAATGGTTCACTTCTCGGAAGTATCCGAAAAGTACGATATAATCGAACTCAAGACGCTTATTGAAGAACATGTTGCTGCAACAGGTTCACAGAGAGGCAAGAAAATCCTTGATAACTTTGACGAGTATCTTCCGAAATTCAAGAAGATTATTCCGCACGACTACAAGAGAATGATGGCTGCAATTGCCGCTTATGAAGAAAAAGGTCTTACAAACGAGCAGGCACAGATTGAAGCTTTCTACGAAATTGTGAATAATAAATAAGGAGGGGATATTTATGGGAAAGCCAACAGGATTTATGGAATATAAGCGTGAGGATGCCCCGGCATACTCCGTAAAAGAAAGAATCAAAAATTTTGACGAATTTCACGATCCCCTCAGCAAAGAGGATCAGCAAAAACAGGGTGCAAGATGCATGGACTGCGGCGTGCCTTTCTGTCAGGCAGGAATGCAGATTGGTTCTGCATTCTCAGGCTGTCCGCTTAACAACCTCATTCCCGAATGGAATGACCTCATCTACAAGGGCAACTGGGAACAGGCTTACAACCGTCTTAAAGTTACAAACAACTTCCCCGAATTCACATCCCGTGTATGTCCCGCTCTCTGTGAAAAGGCATGCACCTGCGGTGCAAACGGTGACGCTGTCAGCGTAAGAGCCAATGAATACGGAATCATTGAAAATGCCTATGAAGAAGGTCTTGCAGACGCAAGAATTCCAAAGGTAAGAACAGGCAAGAAAATTGCAATCATCGGTTCGGGTCCATCGGGACTTGCCGCTGCCGACCAGCTCAATCAGCGCGGTCACTCTGTAACGGTATTTGAACGCAATGACAGAGTAGGCGGTCTGCTTATGTACGGCATTCCGAATATGAAGCTTGAAAAAGATGTTATCGAACGCAAGATTAACATTATGGAAGAAGAAGGCGTAACCTTTGAAACCTGCTCAAATGTCGGCAAAGACATCAAAGCAAGCGAAATTCTCAAGGACTTTGACCGTGTAATCCTTGCTTGCGGTGCATCAAATCCGAGAGATATCAAAGTTCCCGGCAGGGAGGCTAACGGCATTCACTTTGCCGTTGACTTCCTCAAATCAACAACAAAGTCACTTCTCGACTGCAACCTCAGAGAGGGTACATTCATCAGCGCAAAGGGCAAGAATGTAATGGTAATCGGCGGCGGCGACACAGGTAACGACTGCGTCGGCACAAGCATCAGACACGGTGCAAAATCCGTTCTTCAGCTTGAAATGATGCCTAAACTTCCCGACACAAGAAGTGCCGACAACCCATGGCCGCAATGGCCGAGAGTCTGCAAAACAGACTACGGTCAGGAAGAGGCTATTGAAGTTTACGGTCACGATCCACGAGTTTATCAGACAACCGTTAAGCAGTTCATTGCTGACAAGAACGGTAATCTTGTAGGTGCAGAGCTTGTTAAGCTTAAACCCGAAAAGGATGCTAAAACAGGCAGACTTATGATGAAAGAGGTTGAAGGCTCAGAGTACAAGGTTGATGTTGAACTCGTACTCATTGCGGCAGGATTCCTCGGCAGCGAAAACTATGTAACCAAGGCATTCGGTGTTGAAACAAACGCAAGAACCAATGTTGCAACGGCAGAAGGCTCACACAAGACAAATGTTGAAAATGTATTTGTTACAGGCGATATGCACAGAGGACAGTCACTTGTTGTCTGGGCGATTCGTGAGGGCAGAGATGTTGCCAAAGAGGTTGACGAAAGCCTTATGGGATACACAAATCTTTGATTGATTACAAATAACCTGATAATCCTCAATTTTTCGATATACCGGTTAATAATCAGAAAGCGCAGGAGCGGATTTCCCTCCTGCGTTTTCCTTTGTCATTTAGGGTTTGTTTGTGTTGCATATCAATATGATTGATGATAAAATAAAGGATATATACAATGCAATAAAATGTGAGGAAATATTATGAGCAACAGACCTGAAACCAATAAACAAAGCTGTCCCGTTTACAAAAAATGCGGCGGTTGTCAACTGCAAAATCTGTCATATCCCGAACAGCTTGAATTCAAGCAGAAGAAAGTCGAAAAACTTCTCAAACGCTTTTGCACCGTTGAAAAAATTATCGGAATGAAAACTCCCTACCACTACCGCAACAAGGTTCAGGCGGCTTTTTATACGGACAAAAAGGGCAAAATCATTTCGGGTGTGTATCAGTCTGGCAGTCATCATGTTGTCGGAATTGACAGCTGTCAGACAGAGGATGTTATTGCCGACAAAATCATCGTTGCAGTACGCAAGCTCCTCCCCTCTTTCAGAATGACAACCTATAACGAGGACACAGGCAAAGGTTTTCTCCGTCACATTCTTGTGAAAAGAGGCTTTGCGACAAATCAGATTATGCTTGTGCTTGTGACAGGTACACCTGTTTTTCCGTCAAAAAACAATTTTGTAAAAGCGATTCTGAAACAGTTTCCCGAAATCACAACCATTGTGCAAAATATAAACCCCTACCGCACCAACCTTGTACTCGGTGACAATCAGAAAGTGCTGTACGGCAAGGGTTATATTGAGGATATTCTCTGCGGTTGCAGGTTCAGAATTTCGCCGAAAAGCTTTTACCAAATTAACCCCGTTCAAACCGAAGTTTTGTACGGCAAAGCAATTGAATTTGCAAATCTCAAAGGCAACGAAACCGTGCTTGACACCTACTGCGGAATCGGCACAATCGGCATAATTGCCGCCAAAAACGGTGCAGGCAATGTTATCGGTGCAGAACTTAACGGCGATGCCGTGAGGGATGCAATCGTAAACGCAAGAGCAAATAATCTGAAAAATATCCGTTTCTACAAAGCCGATGCGGGCGAGTTCATGAGAGAAGCTGCAGACGAGGACGAAAAGCCCGATATTGTGTTTATGGATCCGCCAAGAGCCGGAAGTGACCGAAAATTTCTCGACTCACTAATCAAAATGTCTCCGAAAAAGGTTGTCTATGTTTCCTGCAACCCCGAAACATTGGCAAGAGATTTAGCCTACCTAACCCAAAACAGCCCCTACAAAGCCCAAAAAATCCAACCCGTAGATATGTTCCCCCACACAGCACACATCGAGACCGTAGTCTTGATGTCAAGAAAATAATCAAACAATCTATAATGCGGCTTGTTTGCTGACATTTGCAGCAGTTTAAATTATACGCACAACTGCTGCAAATGCTTGGCTGTATTTTGCGGAAACATATCCGCTAATGTTAGGTATCTAAACAGCACAAAACAATTCGAATTAGATGCAGTGGCTCTGTTTTTATCGGGGTACCCCTATTTATTGACATTGAGCCTAATTTTCATATATTCTGTTTTTTCGGGTTATCCCAACTATTGACATTGAACCTGCTTAGTTAGCTTTCTGATAGACAACTGTTAGACAAACAAATTTTCAGAGGGGTTTTATCTCTAATGAACGCAAAAGAAAAACGCCCTAAACTTTAGCGTTTAAGGCGTTTTTTAAGCTTGGTGGGAGAAGATGGATTCGAACCATCGAAGCGAAACGCAACAGATTTACAGTCTGATTGCTAACTGTAAAAAAACATACGCAGGAGTAGATAAATAAGTTTTTATAGTTTTTGTCTACTTTTGGGCAATATAAAAAAATCCTCATCTGGAGAGGAAAAATTAAAAATCAATTTTAAATTATTTTGTTAGACAAACTGTTAGACAAACACAGACAGCAATTACCTTAAAATTAGTTTTGAATAAGTTAAAACCCATTCAAATAACTATTTCTGATTTTGCAAATTTCTGATTATTAAATTTATTTTTAATTTGATAAATGGTTTGTTAGACAATTTTGACTTTACACATTGCAAACTAATCCTATTTTTGATATAATATAATAGGGTTAGTATAAAATCACAAGGAGGTTGCTATGGCTAACAATATAATAATTAATCGGCTGTTTACTTTAGCAGCCTTTCAAAAACTAATTGACGGAACAGATAGTAGAGTCTATTCCAAAATCGTGAATTCGTATGTAGATAAATCTGCTATTCATACAAACGGTGAAGCAATTACAGAAATATATAAATTCATGAAAAAAGAATACAGAAATCAATATTACTATAAAAACACCATTCTGAATAGACTTTTATTAGGTGTACACAGTATCAACACTACTACTGCATTAACAGAAATTCCAATATCCACATCAAAAGCAGATTTTGTTTTAATAAATGGTAAGGCAGTTGTATATGAGATAAAAACAGAATTGGATAATCTTGAACGCTTGGAAAGCCAGATTAACAACTATTACAAAGCTTTTAATCATGTATGTGTTCTTACTTGTGACGAATATGCTTCTATCTTACTTGATAAATTAGCTAACACAAAAGTAGGAATATACGTTTTGACTGAGCGAGATTATATAAGACGGTTAAAAGAACCCGAAAAATTTGATGATTTATTAAATCAAGAAGAAATATTTAGAGTTTTAAATAAGCCTGAATTTGAAGAGATAATTAAACAATATTACGGTAAACTACCTACCGCTACTCAAGTAAAATATTATAGTAAGTGTAAAGAATTATTTTCTGAAATTCCTTTGCAAAAAGCATACAGTCTTTTTTTGAAACGATTAAAAAAACGTAATACTGTTACAGATAAAAATTTATTTAAAAAGGTTCCTTATGAAATAAAATCTCTTGCATATTTTTCTCAATACAAAGATATAGATTACTCTAATCTTGAACACTTTTTATCATCTAATATAGGAGGTTAAAGCCATGTATTTTCCTTACTTAAGAGGCAGACAATATGAATTACTCGCATTAAGAGAATTAATCGAAAATGACAGATTAAGTGATAATATTATACCCATAATTGAACCTGTCAAGATAACCTCAACTTTATTAAGTACTATCAAAACATTTATTAATAATAATAAAAAAATGATTATTATCAGAAATCCAAAAGTTGGTAATTTTATTGCTGACAGTCATACTTCAAAAAATAAAAGTATATTTGAAAGTATACAACAAGTCCTCTGTGACAGCAATATATATTCTGGTATAATAATAGATGATAATAGTAAAGAAAACGTGAATCTCTTATTAAGTCAAAGAATTCCGTATAGTCAAATGGTTGCACTATGTTTAAAGGGTGACTCTATAGATAACTGGAAATCTGTTTTCATCAATAATTCGCCTATATACAATATCATTCCATATTCACCATCATTTAGACATATTCGTAAAGGCAGAGTGATGTTGGATGACAAGTTTGATAAATTACCACGCAATAGTGATTATTTAAATTGTGCTGATGAATTTTTTTCTGATGACCATATTTTCTATAAGGATGATGGATACAAAGGTTTTTCAGACTACTCAATAGTTGGTAAAGAATACTCTGATTCTGGTTTTGCGCCTTATGCTGTTGCAATTCATATTGTTTATCCTGCATCTATCTCAGATGAAACATTAAGAATTCATCATTTCGTATCTGATAGCAATTTTGGTATTGAAGACCCTGCAAATAAATTTTATGAAGCATTAACAAAATTAGTTATTTGGAATAAAAAGAAAAAACTTGATACTTTGGCAATAAAAGAGTTTGAAAGAATGTACGATAGTGAAACATATCCAGGACTTGGAGTTATAAAAAAACTTTCTATTATGCACCACCTTGAGTGGATGGGGAATTATTTGGATGGGGTGTCAAAATGATTTTCTGTGACGAATGTTTCAAGGATGAACAAATTAAATCTATAATTGTAGGTGCAACTCTGAATGATCATCGTTCAAAAGGTAACTGTCCTATATGTGGTAAAAAGAATGTGTTTCTATACAATACAGATAAAGACAGCAAATTAAATGATTTTTTTTATGAATTAATTAACATTTATACTCCGCAAGATTTATTACCCTCTGATTATCCTTCTAATGATGTCCATATGATTGCAGATGAATTAAAAAACGAATGGAATATTTTTTCAGATGAACTTAAAACAAGTGATATTTACAATATAATTAAGACTTTATCTCCAAAGATTTATTCTGAAACTCCTAATTATTTTATTAGTCCTGTTGGTGTACCCGAAAAATATGACCAGGAATATTTGAAAATACATTCTATACTTAGAGGACATAGTTGGGAGGAGTTTGTCGAAAGTATAAAACATGACAATAGATTTCATACACAACTTATCAATACAGATAAATTAGAAACATATTTATCTTATCTTAGAAAAGATTACGAAAAAGGCAAGTCTATGTATAGAGGTCGCTTATGTTATAGTGACAAGGAATACAAGCCAAAAGAAATGGGCGCTCCTCCAATTGAATTTGCAAAGGAAGGTCGAGCAAATTCAACTGGTATTAGAAGATTATACCTTGCCGATAGTGAAAAAACTTGTATTCACGAAATACGTTCTGGAGCATTTGACAGCATATGTATCGGAAAGTTTTCTTTATGCAAAGATATTTCTGTAATTGATTTTAAGCGAATAAGTAAATTTAGTCCTTTTAACGGAGATTTCGATTTTCTTGAATATTTGGTAAACAAACCTATACTAAATAAAATCGATAAAGAGATGGGACGTGCTTTAAGGGCAGGCGATAATCATCTTGATTATATACCTACACAATATTTATGCGACTTTATTAAAACTCTTACTTATAAATCAGATGAAAAATATAGCGGTGTAGAATATTCAAGTACACTAAATCCAGGCGGAAATAATCTTGCAATATTCTATCCTGATTTATTTAAATGCACTAAAGTAAAAAAATATACAGTAAATTCACTTAAATACGATTTTTCGTAACTATACGGGAGCTGTATCATTTCAATAACAACAAAGAGGTTAAGCAATTTTTTCTAATGCTTAACCTCTTTTTTTATTTTGTTGATTACAGAGCATTCCCATACCATAACTATCCTCTATATTTTTGTTCTCAATCAACATTATGCTTCACCTCTTGTATTTTTCATTTTACCCTATTGATTTAAAAGCCTCTTCAGCTGTAGCATAAACATTTTCTGGTGCTATGTCAAACCATCTTCTATGAATACATTCTTTGGTTGACTCGTTATATTCAGGTGTAAGCTCTACATCGAATTGAGAATCAAAAGAACCGAATAAACCTACACTACATCTTAATACATCAGAAGTGTCTTTATCAATACAGTAAACACTTCTATGTTCAAGTCTTGCCTTTTTAATATCTTTGTCTTTCATTAAAATACCTCCTTTAATTCCTGTATAATCTTTCTTCTTAGTGTTGAGTTCATTGCTATACCTATCAGGTGAGATTCTACTATCGTTAAAGAAATCTCTTCGTCCTTGATTGCTTTTGATAATACCCTTATGTATTTATTATAGTCAGGGTGCTTTACCGCTTCCTTAGCTGATAGGTGAAAAATATTCTTTAAAGACTCATCACCTACAAAACTGTATATTGTCATCTTAATACCTCTTTTCTATTTTAAATATGATTGCTTTCTAAAGATACTATTTAAAAGTGTACAACATATAAAGCACAACCGCTAAACATAGTACCCCACCTACAAGCACCAATACACTGCCACCCACACTATAGTTGCCCCTCTTATACCAATCATTTAAATTTAACACACACGAAATTACTACTACTATTAAATAATCAAACAATAGTATTAAACAATCATCAATACCCATATGCTCTACAACCTTTCCTTTTATTTTATTATATTATACCATATATTATAGTTAAATCGAATACTTTCTTTAGTATAATATTTATTTTTAGCATAGAAAAAGAGGGTTCATAAAGAACCCTCTCTTCCCAATAATTATTTTAAGGATTTATACTTGCTGTTGAATTTAATTATCTGTACTCCCAGTGACCGCCGTCTTTGACTTTCTCGTCGTAGGCTTCTTTCCAATAGCCGTCTTCTACTGTCTTTGTGCCTACCTGAACCTGCTGTTCTTCAGCATGATAAGAACCACTACCACCATGATCCATTTCCCACTCCAAATGATCTAATAAAGTATTAGAGTCAGGTAACTGTTTACCGCAATCGTTGCATACATTAATGTAACCATAATTGTATACTGGTTCTTCGTGAGTACCTGTTACAATCCATTTTCTTTCATGGTGTACTGTTTTATAGTCATCTACCCATACCTTCTGCTTTGGCTTTACTGTAGGTGTTTCAGTCTTTGAAGATTCACTCGGCTTAGCTGGCTTCTGGTTATTACTTGAAGAGTTGCTCGGCTTAGACGCTGGCTTCTTGTCATTCTTAGAAGTGTCAACCTTTGATGTATTTGACTTAGTATCTTCTTTCTTTTCGGTGTTACCCTTGTTGCCGTTGTTTTTGTTAGATACCGTAGTTTTTACATCGTTAACCTTAACTGTAACTGTCTTACCGTCATCGGTTTTTACTTCTACCTTACCGTCTTTTACTTCGACTTTCTTACCATTCTTATCTGTGATGTTGCCGTCTTTGTCGACTTTGATTTCACCCTTGTCTACCAAGTCTTTAACTGCCTTTGGTACTGTAGTCTTAGGTACAGTTGTTGGAACAGTTGATGTCTGTACGGTTGAAGATATTACTGACGGTTCTGTCGGTTCTTTCTCAGCGTTACAGCCTGCAAGAATGCTTATGTCGACTGCTGATATGCCTGCAAGTATTGTAGCACCGCAGACAACGGCAATTACCTTGGCTTTTACTGTCGCATTTGCTGTTGCCTTTACGATAGATGATACTGTTGACTTTGCACCTGTTGCAAAGCCTTTTGTTGCAGATGTTGCAAGTGTCTGTCCGTTCGGGAGCTTGATTGTAATGTTCGGTACTGCAAGGCTCTTTGCTTCTTCCTTGAAAATAGTTGTAAAGAAAGGTACAACAACAACGCCGTGAAGCTTGTCACCGCTCTTTTTTTCGTAATCTTCAATTGCAGTTTTCATCTTTGCTCTTGAAGAGTTAAGGCGAGATTTTACCGTTCCCTCTGAAATTTCAAGTGCCTGAGCAATTTCGGCAATTGACATTTCATCAAAATAAAACATTAAAACAGTCTGATACTGATTGAATGAAAGTGTGTCTTCCATAATCTGTAAAAGTACTTTTCTTTTTTCGGTTTTGGTTATGTACTCCTCGGGGAGCATTAACTCGTCTGTTTCTGCTTCTGTAATCAGAACTTCATCATCTATCTGATATTCCACCTTTCCTTTCAATTTCTTTTTACATAGGTTTACAGCTATTGTAGTAACCCAACCGCAAAACTTTTCTTCATCTTTGAGTGTGTCAAGCTTTAAAAAAGCTGTAATGTAGGTTTCCTGCATTATGTCTTTTGCGTTTTCTTCATCTTTGAGCAAAGAAAGGCAGTTGTACCACACATCATTATGTGTAAGCTCATACAGCTTATCAAATGACTTTTTATTTCCGCTCTTTGCCTTGATACAAGCTCTTTGATTTTCTTCATAATATTTCCTCCTTTTTTGTAATTTTTTTGCGTTCCTATATATTAGATACTTTGAACGGCAAAAAGGTTCATTTTTTCGAAAAATTTTTTGAAAATTTTTAAAAAAAGTTTAAAAACTTTGAAAAAATTTAAAACATCACCGTTTTTCTAATAAAAAAGGTGCATAGACAAGCTACGCACCTCGAAAAACACATAGCCCTTTTGTCGCCAAACAAAAATTTCAATAGTCACCTTAAGTGTATCAAAATAAGAGCCTGTATTTTTACCGAAATAAAAATACACACTTAGGTGAACTTGAAATTAAATTTTTGTTTGGCATTTTTATTTTAGCATACAATATGTGAAAATTCAATATTTTTGTAAAATAACTTTCAAAAATTATATGAATGAAATTGTAAAATCTAAAAAACTTATTAAACAACCGCAGAAAATGCAAAAAATTTCCTGTGGTTTCTTTTGTTTATATCCAAAAATAGCTCAATCATTACTCTGATTGGGCTATTTTTTATGCCTTAAAATAAATTGTCGTTTCTTGTGGTTTATGGCTGATTTTTATGAAAGACACTTATTGACTTCTAACATAGCACTTTCGACAACTCTCAGTCAAAAATTTTATCTTTCTAAAACACCCCTCTAAATTGCTTCATATGGTATAGGTTATTAAAAAATAAAGTTCGTGCAGTTAAAAACACACCTCTTTTTTTAGAATATACTTCTGATTTTCTTCAAAAACACTATTACTTCTGCAACGCAAGCACCGCTTGCAAATTTTCATTGCAGAAAGGTTATAGTTATGAAAGAAATTTCATTCAAAAAGGAAGAAATAGGAAAGAGAGTTAGACTGTTGAGGGAGAAATTTCATCTAACAGAAAGTTCGTTTGTAAGTAAAATCATTGTTGACGGTGGAAAATGCTCTGTTTCTATGCTGAACAGAATAGAAAATGGAAAACAACTTCCGACATCGGAGTTTTTGTGTAGTATAAAAGAAACTTTTGGTGTGAACATTGATGAACTGTTGTTTGGTAAAAAAATAACTGAGGTTGCGTTATTGTCAGAACTACGCAATAAGGGTAAATCAAGAAATACTGTGTATCAAGAGTACATTCGTGCTTGTTATGCTTTGTGTGATAATTTCAAATTTGATGATGAAAATATAACATGTATGCGAGAAACAAGAGAAAAGAACAGCATACCAATAGATAGCGTTGCAAAAGCATGTAGAGTTAGTGTTAAAAGCATTTACAGAATAGAACAGGGAAATACAATGATAAGCACAAAACACCTCATAACTTATCATAATTTATTCGGTTTATCTGCCGACTACATAATAGCAAACTCATTTATGGATTTACCTTGTGAATTAGATAGCGTGTTAAATGGCTATTCATATTACACGCAGATTGAGCTGATAAAGGGATTTTTAAGGCTGGCAAAAGAATTTTCTCTTTTATAGATTTGTCAATGTAAATTCTCAAAAAGTGATAATACAATATCTTAAAATATGTGTGAATTAAGAGATTAGTTCAAAATAAGAAGTTATTATATATGTCGCATACCGCTGAACAAATTAGAGGTGATATTCTTATGGTACGCAACAAATCTCCTAGTAAAGCTATTATTTCTTTATGCAAAAAACAAAATAAATTATATGAAAGGTGTAGTTTTCAATGAAAAACTTAGCTAAGAAAAGAATATTCGGGCTTTTACTCTTTGATATTTTCCGTGATGACGGCAGTGCAGAAATAAACGGTCAGCTTATTAAGTGGCAGGCTGGGTATGTTATCACGGTATTGCCTTACGGTGAAAGGCGTGCTGAATCTATCCGCAAATACACGGTGGCTCCAGATATCGAACAAAAAGCATCTGAGCTTCTGTCAACAGTAAGCTGGGGTGCATTGCTTGAGCTTCGCCTTGATAACAACAAGGTTATTGAACTAAATGTTCTTTCTGACTGGTCGGCTGATATGCCTATTGATTAATTTTAATATCATTGTGGTAGAAGGTAGAAAATGTCATTTTATTCAGCTTTTTTCTGTCCCTACCGCCCGATTGGGCTTGTCCATCGGGCGGTAGAACGGTAGAAAAGTTGTAATGGCAAAAGAAGTATATCTAGGAGGTATTTTTAGATGAAAAAATATAAATTCAAACTGGATAAACGCTTAGTTGGTTATTCAGTTATTTTGGCAGTTCTTGGATTAATTGCCGTGCTGATAATTAACATAGCACAATATCAACAGGAAAATAATAACGAGGTACCTTTTCTCGCTGACTTTACTATTCTAATTTCAGCACTAGTAATTTTTGCTATAAGTATATTACCGCTAGGTACTATATGTTACATATTAGTGCGTTTCTTCGAAAATCCTGCTTATAAAACAGGGGTGAATTTGTGGGTGCAGAAAAAAGCTCAAGAAAAAGCTTTTAAAAATTCGCAGTATATCTCCTATTATTTAAAAAGCTTTTTGTATGATGTTATAAAAAACAATGATATTATTGATATACCAGTTAATGAGGCATCAATAAATCTTAAAGGTTATGTTATGAGAAATCAGGGTGTGATATACCGTTTCGTAATCCCAATTGCAGAAGTACCTCACATTGACGAAGCTAATCTTCGGACAATTCTTCAAAATACGGTGATTGCACAACTGAATCATTATGGGATTGTTGGGTTGTCAAGTGTATATCAAGATTCAACGACAGTACAGTACTCTGTGTACATAGATAAAATCACTTACTTTGAAGATGAACATATTATTGCTATAGATGTTCTGTATGTTTGCACACAGAATGACTTATTGTACCTTCAAAACGCTGTTAAGAGAGATACAGTTAATGCAGTAAATATTGAAAGGACGGTATATGATGAAGACATTTAAAACTACAATTAATATAGGAATAAGCCAAAAGGCACTCTCTAAAGGATTTGTAGTTCCTTTAAAAATCAATTTTAAAAGCACTCCTCATATTATTTTGGTTGCTCCATCGGGTGCAGGTAAGACATATGCACTCAAATACATATTAAGACAATTAGCTGAGGCTGATTCTCTTATTTATCTTTGTGATTTTAAAGCAATTGACTTCTCTGCGATGAGTGGTTGTCCAAATTATTTTAAGCATAGTGATGTTAATAAAGGATTAGAAGTTGTTTTTGAATTAATGCAGAAGAGAATTAACGGCGATGTGGGGTGTGAGCAACCTTGCTATCTTGTGTTTGATGAATGGGCAGGTTTCTTAGCTTCGACACCAAAAAAATCACAGGAAGAGTACAAGCAACGATTAGCTTCAATCCTTATGCTTGGTCGTGGGCTTGGGATATATGTAATTCTTACATTACAAAGAGCTGATTCAAGTAATTTTTCATCGGGAGCAAGAGATAACTTTGGCGTTGCTCTTGGTCTTGGCAGACTTTCAAAAGAATCGGCTCGTATGTTGTTTCCTGATGAAACAGATGTAATAGAAGCAAAACCGAGGGGGAAAGGTTATTTAAGGGTTGATGGAAAGCCTCTGACAGAGATTTCAATACCAACCATTAAAGATATGTCTAAAACAGATTTAATAATCAGAAGGGCGTTATTGTCATCTGATGAAGGAGGTCATTAAAATGCCAAATGTGCGGTCTTGTGAGATAGTGTCAAGACTTCTTGATGATGAAGGGCAAGTGCTATTTGATATAGATAAATTGCCCGAAGTGTTGGAAGCTAAATCACATGTTATTAAAGATTATGCGTATATTATCCACGATAAAGATTTATATACTACCGTGGATGAAAGCAGAAATCCTGAGCATAAAGCAGGAAGATTCAAGCCTGCTCATATCCACCTGTTGCTGAGATTTGAAAGGTCACAGCCTCAGAGCACCAGATATATAGCTAAATGGTTTAATCTTGGTGAAAACTTCGTTTCAAAAATAAACGGTACATTTGATGACGCTATTTTATACTTAGCTCATCTTAATGCACCTGACAAAGCTCAATATGATGTCAAGGATATAACCGCTAATTTCGATATTCAGGAAGCTGTAGATAATGCCAATAGCAAGGATAAATTAGGTGACATAATTGACCGTATTCTAAGCGGAGAGATAAGAGAGTACAACAAAACCACGAAGATAGATACAAGGTTGTTAGTCTATCCCGATTCGTTAAGACTCATTGAAAACGCTTTTAAGGTCAGAGCCGAATACTTGCTTAGTACTCAATCAGAGCGAAATACGACTTGTATTTATATTTGCGGACAGGCTGGTGCAGGAAAAACAACACTAGCAAAAAAGATAGCTGATACACATAATATGGACTATTTTGTGTCTTCGGGTAGCAATGATGTATTGGACGGTTACTGTCAACAGCCTTGTATAATTTTGGATGACATAAGACCGTCAGCACTCGGTCTTTCAGACCTTCTTAAACTGACTGACCCACATACACCTTGTTCTGTTAAAAGTCGGTATAAAAACAAGTATGTTAATTGTGAATTAATTATACTTACTTCTGTTTTAAAGATTGATGAGTTTTATCATAATGTTTTTGAACACGAGGACGAACCCATCAATCAGTTGAAACGTCGGTGTAAGTTTTATATTAAGATGGATTATGATTTTATTAAAATCAGAGAATGGAATGACTTTTCTATGGAGTACGGAAAAGAAAGAGTG